>OQVZ01000487.1_pt1 | contig 15269 bp, 10 predicted proteins | sample 1691571 | NCBI WGS metagenome assembly OQVZ01 (sample SAMN03418261, study PRJEB22391) | human gut metagenome | biome: human-gut; feature: organic feature; material: feces | host: Homo sapiens | place: Tanzania | collected 2013-01
GAGGAGCCAGCGGAACAGTGGCAGGCCGTCGTCGGCAAGCCATTCGGGATGCCATTGTACGCCGATTACGGGCTTCTGCTCGCTGCTTTCAATGGCTTCGATGGTGCCGTCGGGTGCCGTGGCTGCGGTGCGCATGTGTGTGCCGGGATTGTCTACTGCCTGATGGTGGAACGAGTTGACGTAGATGGTGTCCTCGCCGTCGAATATGTCGCTCAGCAATGTGCCTGGAGTGATGTTCACGCTGTGCGTCTGGGTGGACTGATGCGAGGTCTGCGAGTGCTTGATAAGGGTGGGCGAGGGCTTTATGTCCTGCTCTACGTGTCCGCCGAGCGACATGGCGAGCGTCTGAATTCCGCGACAGATGCCCAGCATAGGCAGCTGGCGGTCGAAGGCGTAGCGTGTCAGCAGCAGTTCGGGCAGGTCGCGTTCGTTGTTGATATTGTGCAGTTGTGGCACGGGTTGTTCGCCCGCCCAGAGCGGGTTGAAGTCGCCTCCGCCGCTCAGGACGATTGCGTCGAGCGTGTCGAGTGTGCTGAGCAGCACGTCGTTGTCTGCCACAGGCGGAATGAGTACGGGCGTGCCTCCGGCACTGACTATCTGCTTGTAATACACTTCGCGCAGCGTTGCGTCGATGCCTTCGTGGTTGGTTGTGATGCCTATGATGGGTCGGTAGGCGTGTGATGGGGCAGAGGTGTATGTCTCGTCGAGATGTTGTTGCAGGTTGAACTTGTTCATTGTGTATGTATAAAAAAAGAAAAAGACAACAAAGGCAACCGTCGTTCAGTTGTCTTTGTTGTCTTCGTTATGTGTGTATAGTTTACTGTTCGTCGTCTTCGAGGTGTACCGGTATCTCGCGCTTGATGCTCTGGTCGAGCGAGATGAGGGTCTCTGTAGACACAACTCCGGGTATCATCTGCATCTTGTTGTTGAGCAGATCCATGAGCTGTTCGTTGTCGCGGGCGTACACTTTGAGCAGCATTGTGTACGAACCGGTGGTGAAGTGACATTCCACGATTTCGGGTATCTCCTTCAGCTGCTTCACTACGTCCTTGTACATGCTGCCGCGTTCGAGGTTCAATCCTACATAGGTGCATGTGCTGTAGCCTATGCTTTTGGGGTTGACATCGAATCCGCTGCCGGTTATGACGCCACCATTGATGAGGTGCTGTACACGTTGGTGGATGGCTGCGCGTGACACTCCGCATTCAGCTGCAACATCCTTGAATGGTATGCGAGCGTTCTTGGACAGTATACTAAGTATTTTCTTGTCGAGATTGTCTATTTTGTCCATGGTGTTAATGGTTTTTCGTATAATTATCAATAATGTTATTTACAACTGTTACATTTTGTAAGCAAAATTAGACATTATATCTGAGATAAGCAACAATGTGCAAACCATTTTTTGCTTTTTTGTGCAAAATGTATAGCAAATTTATGTTTTTTGAATAACGAAAGCCCATTTTGGACGTTATTTATGACTGCATCTCGTGCAAACGGCGATAGTATCCGCCAAGAGCTATAAGTTCGTCGTGTGTACCACGTTCAACGATGCGTCCCTCGTGGAGCACGCATATCTCGTTGGCATTCTTGATTGTAGACAATCGGTGGGCAATGGCTACTGTGGTGCGCGATGTCATGAGTCGCTCAAGAGCGTCCTGAACGAGTCGTTCACTCTCCGTGTCGAGCGCCGATGTTGCCTCGTCGAGAATGAGGATTGGCGGGTTCTTGAGTATGGCTCGTGCTATGCTGACGCGCTGGCGTTGTCCGCCTGAGAGTCGTCCGCCTCGGTCGCCGATGTTGGTGTCGTATCCGTGCTCGGTCTGCATTATGAAGTCGTGTGCATTGGCGATGCGTGCCGCCTGCTCCACTTGCTCCATTGTGGCGTTTTCGACGCCGAACGTGATGTTGCCTATAAACGAATCGTTGAAGAGAATGGCCTCCTGGTTGACGTTGCCGATGAGCTGTCGGAGGTCGTGGATGCCGAGCTGGCGCACATCGATGCCGTCGATGAGCACCTCACCTTCCTGAACGTCGTAGTAACGCGGTATGAGGTCGACGAGTGTCGACTTGCCGCTGCCGCTCTGTCCTACAAGTGCTACGGTCTTGCCCTTCTCGATTACGAGGTTGATATCCTTCAATACCCACTGCTCGCCATACTTGAACGATACGTGGCGGAACTCGATTTGATGCTCGAACGACTTGATATGAACGGGGTTTTCGGGCTCCTTGATGGTGTCTTCTGCCTTGAGTATCTTGTCGATACGCTCCACTGAGGCGAGTCCCTTGGGTATGTTGTAGCCTGCCTTTGAGAACTCCTTGAGCGGATTTATGATAGAGTAGAGCATCACGAGATAGTAGATGAACGTAGGACCCGACAACATCTGCTTGTCGAGTACGAGCACTCCGCCCACCCAAAGCACAATGATGATGAGCACAGTGCCGAGGAATTCGCTCATAGGATGGGCTAATTGCTGGCGTATGTTCACTCGCTGTACGGCTGTGCGATAGCTCGAGTTGATGCGGTCGAAGCGTTCGTTCATCTTGTCTTCGGCACAGAATGCCTTGATGATACGCAGTCCGCCGAGTGTCTCTTCAACCTGCGACATGGTGTCGCTCCACAGACTTTGCGCCTTGATGGAGTTCTGCTTGAGCTTGCGTCCTACCACTCCCATAAACCAACCGAATATGGGCACGAATATAAGGGTGAAGAGTGTGAGCTGCCACGATATGAACAGCAGTGCCGAGAAGTAGAAGATGATGAGTATCGGGTTCTTGAACAGCATGTCGAGCGACGACATTATCGAGCTTTCCACTTCTCCTACGTCGCCCGTCATACGTGCAATGATGTCGCCTTTGCGCTCGTCGGAGAAGAATCCGAGGGGCAATGACGTTATCTTACGATAGAGTTGGTTGCGTATGTCGCGTACTATACCGGTGCGCATGGGGATGATTGTCGCCGACGAAAGGAAGTAGGCGCCGGTCTTGAGCATTGTGGTGAATGCCAGAAACAGTCCGATGAGCAGCAGCGTGGTAGTCGATCCTACGGAGTGAATGAGTTGCGTGACATAGTAGTCGGCGTTGTTGGATATCACATCCTTCAGATTGTCGAACGACCAGGGCATCAGTTGCGTTGCCGTTCCGGTTCCTTCGGTGCGGAAGAGTATCTGAAGTATAGGTATGAGAGCTGCAAACGAGAAGATGTTGAGCAATGCCGAGAGCATATTGAACACTATCGTCAGCGCGAGATACTTCTTGTACGGCGGCAGAAAGCGCTTGAGTACTTGTAGGAATTCTTTCATTCTTATGTTTGGTTGTTGCGCCGTGTGAGGGCGGGGGTTATGCCGTTAGAGGGCTGATAATGTGAATTAGTCGATGGGTTCGCCTAAGAGAGTCGCTGATGTAGAGCCGGTTATCTTCACCATTACACGATCGCCGATGTGATGGTTGTTCTTGTCGAACACCACGGCTTTGTTCTGTTCGGTGCGACCCATAAGCTGTTGGCGTGAGCGCTTTGAATAACCCTCAACCAATACTTCGAATGTCTTGCCCACATCCTTGCGGTATTGTTCTGCCGACACTTCTGTCTGGAGGCGTATGAGTTCGTTGAGGCGCTCTATCTTCACTTCTTCGGGCACGTTGTCGGGCAGATGCTTGGCTGCGTAGGTGCCCGGTCGCTCGCTGTACTTGAACATGAATGCCGAGTCGAACATACATTCGCGCACCAGCGAGAGGGTCTCGGCATGGTCCTCGGGTGTCTCGTCGTGATAGCCCACGAACAGGTCGGTGGTCAGTCCGCAGTCGGGTATGATGCGGCGTATTGCTGCCACGCGTTCCAGATACTGCTCTCTGGTGTACTTGCGGTTCATCAGCTTGAGTATCTTTGTAGAACCGCTCTGTGCCGGGAAGTGTATGTGCTTGCAGAGGTTGGGCTCGTCGGCTATGGCGTGCAGTATGTCGTCGGTCATGTCTTCGGGGTTGGATGTGGTGAAGCGCACACGCATGTCGGGCACGCTCTGTGCCACTTTGTGCAGCAGTTCGGCAAACGAGCATCCGCCTTCGATGCGCTTTCCGGCTGGAGTCAGACCGTAGCTGTTGACGTTCTGGCCCAGAAGGGTCACCTCCTTGAATCCCTTGTCGTGCAGATCCTTCACCTCTCGCAGTATGCTTTCAACGTCGCGCGAGCGCTCACGGCCTCTTGTGTAGGGCACAATGCAGTAGTGGCAGAAGTTGTTGCAGCCTCGCATGATGCTCACGAAGCCGCTCACGCGTCCTGCACCGATTCGCTGCGGGATGACGTCGCGGTAGGTTTCGGTGGTAGAGAGTTCGATGTTGCATGCGTTCTGTCCGTTTTCGCACTGCGCTATCATGTCGGGCAGGTTGAGATAAGAGTCGGGTCCGCACACGAGGTTGGCGTGGTGGTTGTCGATAAGGTCCTGGCGCACGCGTTCTGCCATACATCCCAGCACTCCAATGATGAGGTTCCGGCCCTTCTTCTGTTCGGCGTGCAGAGTCTCAAGTCGTCCATATATCTTGTTCTCGGCATTCTCTCGGATGGAGCAAGTGTTGAGGAATATGGCGTCGGCGCGGTCCTCGTCGTCGCAGAGTTCGTAGCCTGCCATCTGCATAATGGATGCTACCACTTCAGAGTCGGCCACGTTCATCTGGCAGCCGTATGTCTCTATGAATAGTTTCTTCATCTATATAATATATGTATGTTACAGGTGTGTATAATCTGTGTGTAAGTTTATTCCTTGGCAGCGCGCTTCATTTCGAGCTTGTAGAGGTCGCCACGGCGGTCGCGCAGGTTGCGTACGGCACCGTAGGTGTGCAGCTCGTTGAGCAGCGAGAGGTCGACGTCCGACACGAGAATCATCTCGGTGTTGGGCGTAGCTTCTGCGCGCTTGCCGTCGTTGGGGAATGCGAAGTCGCAAGGAGTGAACACTGCCGACTGCGCATACTGTATGTCCATGTTGTGAACGCGCGGCAGGTTGCCCACACTTCCGGCTATTGCCACGTAGCATTCGTTTTCTATTGCGCGTGCCTGGGCACATACACGAACGCGTGAGTAGGCGTTCTGCGTGTCGGTCATGAACGGAACGAAGAGTATTTTCATTCCGTCGTCGGCCATCAGACGCGAGAGTTCGGGGAATTCCACGTCGTAGCAGATTACGATTCCGATGCGTCCGCAGTCGGTATCGAATGTCTGTATGCGCGATCCGCCCGAGAGTCCCCAGCATTTCTGTTCGTCTGGCGTGACGTGTATCTTCTCGTACATGTCTACCGTACCGTCGCGGCGGCACAGGAAGCCTACGTTGTAGAGCGAGTTGTCCTCCTTGAGGTATGGCATTGAGCCGGTTATTATGTTGATGTTGTATGATATGGCGAGCTCGCGGAAGCGGTCGCGTATCTGCTCTGTATACTGTGCCATGGCGCGTATGGACTGAGCCTCGCCCATATTGTTGAACTTGGCCATGAGCGGCGCGTTGAAGTATTCGGGGAAGAGGATGAAATCGCTCTTGTAGTCGCTCACCGAATCGACGAAGAACTCTACCTGTTCGAACAGGTCATCGAGCGAGTTGTAGGGTCGCATCTGCCACTGTACCAGTCCGATACGAACCGTCGGGCGCTTGTCTACATACGAATCCGTAGGCGGCTGATAGTAGATGTTGTCCCACTGTAGCAGTGTGGCGCAATGCTTCGACTCCTCGTCGTTGGGCAGATAGTTGCGCATGACGCGGCGAACGTGAAAGTCGTTGCTCAACTGGAACGTCAGTACCGGGTCGTATATCTCGCGTGAGCGTACGCGTTCGATATATTCCTTGGGTCGCATCTTGTCGGCATACTTGTGATAGTTGGGTATTCGTCCGCCGAACATGATGGCCTTGAGGTTGAGTTTTTCGCAGAGTTCCTTGCGATACTCGTACATACGGCGTGCCAGACGCAGTCCGCGGTAGTCGGGATGTATGAACACCTCGATGCCATAGAGTATGTTGCCCTTGGCGTTATGTGTGTTGAATGTCTCGTTGCCGGTCACCTGCGCGTAGGTGTGGTCGCCCTTCACCATATTATAATCAACAATAATAGACAGCGCGCATCCCACTATCTTGTCGTCGACGATTATCACCACCTGTCCCTCAGGGAATATTGTGATGAGTTTCTTGATTTGAGCTTTTGTCCAGAACACGTCTTCGTCGCCATAGATGCGCTTGAACGAGCGTGCGAGCTGATCGTAGTCCTCCATCTGAAGGTTGCGCAGTTCTACTTTGCTGATGTTGTGAGATTCCATTTTCTATGTTGTTTTGTTGTTATGTTGAGGTGTTGTGATTTGATGTTAAGGGTGTATTGTTGTGGTGTTTGATGTTGTTGGTTTGTAATGTTGCTATTATATATAATGTGAAAAAGCAAATCACATAATATGAAAAAGCAAATCACACCATCTCAACACTACAACTTATCAACCCTAAAAAGTTTTCGACAAAAACTTTTTAGCCACTTCCCATATTACCATGCCAGCCGTTACGCTGACATTGAGCGAGTGTTTGGTGCCGAACTGTGGTATTTCGAGGCATCCGTCCGACATGTCCACCACCTCCTGATGCACTCCCTTCACCTCGTTGCCGAGCACTACTGCGTAGCGTTTGTCGGTGTCGAGCTGCAGGTTCTGAAGCTTGGTCGACCCCTCCACCTGCTCGATGCTGTACACGAAGAAGCCGTCGTTGTGCAGCGACTCAACCGCCTCGGTGGCTGTAGCGAAGTAGCGCCACGCCACAGAGTCTTCGCCTCCGAGTGCCGTCTTGTGAATTTCGGGGTGGGGTGGGGTGGCAGTGATGCCGCAAAGGTATACCGCCTCGACGCGGAAAGCGTCGCCCGAGCGGAACACCGAACCCACGTTGTGCAGCGAACGCACGTCGTCGAGCACTACGATAAGGGGCAGTTTGGCTGCCTCGTGAAACTCGTCAACCGAGAGTCGTTGCATTTCTATAGTACGGAGTTTGCGCATATTATTCTTTTTATGTGCAAAATTAGATAAAAATCCCGAATTACAAGACTATTATAGCGAAAGTCGAGGCAAAAATCTTTTGCCCCAAAAATAATCACTAACTTTGCGCTTATAAGAACCAAAGTGTATGAAGATATTTTTCTCGCATAAAGAAGAAGTTTGGAATTCGTGGTCGCATGGCGCGGGTATTATTCTCGGTGTGGTGGTAGGCACGGCCTTTCTGGTATGGTGCGGATGGGCGCGTAACGGTTGGGCAACGGCTGGTATCATCCTATATCTGTTCGGAATGCTGTCGAGCTACATCGCTTCCACCGTCTATCATGCCCTCTCGGCATGGTCGCCGTGGAAGGAGAGGCTGCGCAAGTGGGACCATGCAGCCATATACTGGCACATTGCGGGTTCGTATTCGCCCATCACTCTGGTGGCGCTGCGCGAGTACGGCTACTGGGGATGGGCGCTGTTCGTCTTCATATGGTTGTCGGCAATTGCCGGAACCATAAAGAGCTTCATCGGACTGAAGGGCCACAGCTACGTAGAGACGGCATGCTACGTGGTGATGGGGCTGAGTGTGCTCGTGGCGTTCGGTCCGCTGATGCACTGTGTGGGTCCGTCGGCTATTGTATGGATTATAGCCGAGGGCGTGGCTTACATCACAGGTGCCGCCTTCTACTGCCTTCGCAAGCAGCGGTATATGCACACCGTATTCCACTTCTTTGTGCTCGCCGGTTCGGTATGTCACATCATTGCGGTGTGGGATATTCTGATGCGGTGGCTGTAAGATAGTGGAGCGGAGGTTCTGAAAGAACAGCCACATTATTTTATCGCAACATAAGAAATGAACGCTCGTTTCAATTGATGTTTGGATTGGTATCAATTGGAACGAGCGTATTTATTAATTGAGGTAAGCAATTTTCTATTAATTCAAAATTGTATAATTCACAATGCGCCTTGGCGCACAATTCCTAATTCCTAATTCAAAACTCCTAATTTGTGCGGCGAGCCGCACAATTAATGTGCTTCCAGCCAGTTTTCGCCCCAGCCTGAGTCGGCTACGAGCGGAACCTGAAGCGGATAGGCGTTCTGCATTTCTTCGATTACAATCTTTTCTACGCGTTCCTTCTCCTCGGGCAGAACCGAGAAGTTGAGTTCGTCGTGCACCTGCAGAATCATTTTCGACTTGATGCCCTCGCGGCGGAAGCGCTCGTAGATGTGCACCATGGCAATCTTGATGATGTCGGCAGCCGATCCTTGTATCGGAGCATTGATGGCGTTGCGTTCGGCAAAGTTGCGAACGGTGGCGTTGTGCGACGTGATGTCGGGCAGATAGCGGCGACGGTGGAAGAACGTTTCGGCGTAGCCGTGCTCGCGTGCCAGTTCCTTCGCCTTCTCCATATAGGCTTGTACCTCGGGGAATGTTTCAAAATATCCGTCGATGAGCTGCTTGGCTTCGTCGCGGCTTATGTCCAGTCGCTCTGCCAGTCCGAACACGGTGATGCCGTAGATTATGCCGAAGTTGGCGCGCTTGGCTTTGGTTCGCTGGTCGCGACTCACGTCTTCTATTTTCTCCTTATATATACGTGCGGCTGTGGCGGCGTGGATGTCGTAGCCCTCGCGGAACGCTTCAATCATGTTCTTGTCGCCCGACAGATGCGCCATGACGCGCAGCTCTATTTGTGAATAGTCTGCCGAGAAGAACAGACAACCTGGTTCGGGAATGAAGCACTTGCGTATCTCCTTGCCGTCCTCGCCACGAACGGGTATGTTCTGGAGGTTAGGGTCGGACGAAGAGAGGCGGCCCGTAGCTGTAACTGCCTGATTGAACGACGTATGGATGTGTCCCGTGCGGGGATTGATAAGCTTGGGCAGGGCGTCGACATAGGTGCCGAGCAGCTTCTTCAAGCCTCGATGGGCGAGAATGTCGTCGACGATTGGAGCCTTCGAACGGAGCTGTTGCAGCACCTCTTCGGATGTGACGAACTGTCCGGTCTTGGTCTTCTTGGGCTTGTCCACAATCTTCATCTCGCCGAAGAGCACCTCGCCCACCTGCTTGGGCGACGCTATGTTGAACTCATGTCCGGCGAGCTTGTATATGTTCTGCTCAATCTGCTTCATGCGGTCGGTCAAGGTTCGCGATGTCTCGGCAAGAGCCTTGGTGTCGAGCCGCACTCCGTTCATCTCCATTTCTGCCAACACCGGCACGAGCGGCATCTCGATGTTGTAGAACAAGTCGTCAACGCCAGCCTCCTTGAGGCGCGGCTTCAGCACGTTGTATAGGCGCAGAGTGACGTCGGCATCCTCAGCGGCATAGTCGCAGATGTCGGCAGGCGAGAGGTCGCGCATGTTTTTCTGACCTTTGCCTTTGGGTCCGATGAGTTCGTCGATGTGTACGGTCTGGTAGCCGAGCAGCGTCTCGGCGAGAATGTCCATGTTGTGTTTCTGCTCGGGTTGGAGCACGTAGTGGGCAATCATCGTGTCGAACATCGGCGCAGCGAGCCGCACTCCGTAATTCATCAGCACCTCCATGTCGTACTTGATGTTCTGTCCGATCTTGAGGATTTCGGTGCTTTCGTACAGCGGTTTGAATATGTTAACAATCGTTTGTGCCTTTTCACGTTCGGCAGGAATTGCCACGTAAAATGCCTTTTCTTCCTCTACGGCGAAGCTCAAACCTACCAATTCTGCGTCGACAGGGTTGATTGAAGTGGTCTCCGTGTCTAGACTGAGAATTCGTTTTGTAACAAAAAAATCAAATAATTTGCATGCTTCTTCCTCATTTTCAATGAGTTGATAGTCGTGAGGAGTCGTTTTTAGGCTCTCAAAACTCGAAAATTCTGCGCCAACTGAATCATTGGTCGGATTTTCGGCAAATAAATCGAGTTGTGGATTAACAACTTTTTGCTGTTGTTTTGGCTTCTTTACAAATTTGTCAAGAAGACTCTTAAACTCCAGTTCGGTGAATATTTCGGCGAGTCGTGCTGTGTCCGGCTCCTCAATCTTCAATGCATCGAGGTCAAGGTCGATAGGAACGTCGGTGCGTATGGTTGCCAGGAACTTCGACATGCGTATGTCTTCGACAGCCGACTCGACCTTTTCGCGCAGCTTGCCTTTAATCTTGGCTGTAGAAGCGAGCATGTTGTCGATGCTGCCGAATTCGCCTATGAGCTTGGAGGCGGTCTTCGGACCCACGCCGGGGCATCCCGGGAAGTTGTCGGCAGAATCGCCCATGAGCGCAAGGAGGTCGATGACCTGGGTAGGGGAGTCGAGTTCGTACTTGGCGCACACCTCGCTGGGGCCCATAGTTTCGTATCCGCCACCGTGACGTGGTCGGAATATGAATACGTTGTCGCTCACCAGCTGGCCGTAGTCCTTGTCTGGTGTGAGCATATAGGTCTTGATGCCGGCGGCACCAGCCTTGGTTGCGAGCGTACCGATGACATCGTCTGCCTCAAATCCGTCCACCTGGAGCACCGGAATGTGCATCGCCTCAATGATGCTCTTTATGACAGGCACCGAAGCACGGATGTCTTCGGGAGTCTCCTCACGCTGTGCCTTGTACGCAGGAAACGCTTCGTCGCGAAACGTCTTGCCATGATCGAACGCCACACCGATATGCGTGGGCTGCTCTTTGGTGAGAATCTCGTTGAGAGTATTGACAAATCCCATCACGGCAGATGTGTTCATGCCCTTGGAATTGATGCGCGGATTTTTGATGAACGCATAATATGCACGGTAGATGAGCGCGTAAGCGTCGAGAAGAAATAGCTTGTCCATTTTTATTATGTTGTAATGTTGAAGTGGTGAGGGGTTGTTATGTTGACCACCTCAACATCTCACCACCTCAACATAATTATTATTATATGGTGTAAAATTACAAAAAAAATGTCACTAATAACGGCAAAATCCGTAACTTTGTACGAAATATTATAATACAATGGATTATCTGTCAATCATTAAGAACCCTATAGAGGCGGAACTCGCCGACTTTATAAGTCTTTTCAACCAGTCGCTCTCGCACGAGGACGGACTGCTCGGCTCGGCGCTGGAGCACATCCGCAAGCGTGCAGGCAAGCGCATGCGCCCTATGCTGATACTGCTTATGGCTAAGAACTTCGGCACTATCAACGAGGCTACGCAGAATGCTGCCGTTGGATTGGAGCTGCTCCACACGGCTTCGCTCGTTCATGATGATGTGGTGGATGAGAGTGAGGAGCGTCGTGGTCAGGCTTCGGTCAACGCCACTTATGACAATAAGGTGGCTGTGCTTGTGGGCGATTACATCCTTTCGACAGCCCTTCTGTGTGTGGCGCGTACTCATTCGGAGCAGATTGTGACTTATCTGGCTGAGCTGGGACGCACGCTGTCGGATGGCGAGATACTCCAGTTGTCGAACATCGGACGCAAGGACATCTCGGAGGACGTTTATTATGACGTGATAAAGCAGAAGACCGCGGCTCTGTTTGAGGCGTGTGCAGGCATCGGAGCATTGTCGTCGGGAGCGACGGAGGAGGAAGTTGAGGCGGCGAAGCAGTTCGGCCAGAATCTCGGCATTATCTTCCAGATACGCGACGACATATTTGACTATTACGACTCGACGGAGATTGGCAAGCCTACGGGCAACGATATGGTTGAGGGCAAGCTGACGTTGCCAGTCATATATGCTGTAAATAACGGTGGAAACGAGGACATGCGCCGTCTCGCATTGAAGGTGAAGGAGCACTCGGTGAGTGCCGATGAGATAGCGCAGCTCGTAGATTATACCAAACAAATGGGTGGTATAGAATACGCCGAACGCCGTATGTGGGAGTTCCACGCACATGCCCAGCAGCTTATTGATGATAGAGTGGGGCAGCCGGATGTAAAGGCTGCGCTCCAGACCTACCTGGATTATGTGATAAAGAGAACGAAGTAGGAAGTGAGGGGCGTGAGCTTGATTGCTAAGAACTAAGCCTCTTGGGCATTCTTAGGCCTCTTTGGGCCTTCTTTTTAAGCCTTACTGGGCATTCTTAAGCCTCTTTAAGCCTTCTTTATAAGCCTTATTGGGCATTCTTTTAAGCCTCTTTGGGCCTTTCTAGGCCTCTCTAAGCCGTGATTGAAAAGGCTTAGAGAGGCCTAAGAAGGCCCAGTGAGGCTTAGTTCTTTCAATATCCTCTATAATCTTTTCTTGCCTTTGTCATTTGTTCTCTCATTCCTCCACTTTCCACAAACTTTATTTCCAGCTTCTCTATCAGTTTGTTTAGCATCCAGTCGGTTTGATGAATTAGAGTTATGGCGATATTTGCTATAGTTTCATCAGAGCGTTGTGTTATTGCTTTTCTATAGTATGCGCTGTCATTATGGGTGGCGCAAGCACGTTTGGCTTGTGCAAGTCGTGGGTCGTCAGGTTGCCATTGTTCCAATCCTCTTACTCGTATATAATCTTCATAATCTACTAACAATTCCTGCAAACTGGCTTTCGCCACGTTTGTTAGTTTTATTTCTGTTTCCTTAGAGGTGTTGCCAGCCGCCGCTCCCTCTGCTATGTTCTGTTTACCGGAACGTGCAGCTTGTACCATTTGGTCGATTGTACGGTCACCTTTTTCAAGATATTTATGAGCAAAATAGAATGTGACATCGTATATGCATTCAGATTTTTGGTATACGAGGAGGTTCTTGTACGAGCCTCCATGCGGAAGAAAGGGTTTTGGTGTAGGCATAAGTTTGATTTTTTTATGGTTAGTGAATTGGGATTAATAGAGGTGGGTAGGGCTGCTGTCTGGGCCTTGCTGAGCAGTTGTCTGGGCCTTACTAAGCCTTTCTATGCCTTTTTGTGCCAAGGCTTAGAAAGGCTTATAGAGGCTTAGCAAGGCCTATTTTCTTCTCAGCAAGCCCTATTTTCTTCTTAGCAAGCCCTATTTTTCTTCTCAGCAAGCCCTAATCCTTTAGAAGAACTTGATCTGCTCGCCCTTAATCTCGCTGAGCAGCATGTTGGCAAGGCGTGATGTGCCCAGTCGGAACCACTTGTTGGTGAGCCATTTTTCGCCCAACACTTCCTTTACAATTGTATAGTAGATGATGGCATCCATAACGCTGTTGATGCCACCAGCGGGCTTGAAACCTATCTGGATGCCCGTTTCGTCGTAGTATTCCTTAATGGCCTGACACATAACGTAGGCTGCCTCGGGTGTGGCAGCAGGCTGAAGCTTACCCGTAGAGGTCTTGATATAGTCGGCGCCGGCGTACATTGAGAGCAGGGCGGCCTTCTTTATGTTGGTGGCAGTCTTCAGAGCGCCAGTCTCGAGTATAACCTTCATGGGCACATTCTCGCCACATGCTGCCTTCAGCTCTGCTATGTCGTCGCACAACCCCTCGTAGTCGCCCGAAAGGAACTTGCCCACCGGCATAACGATATCAATCTCGGTGGCGCCGTCGGCAACAGCCAATGAAGTCTCGGCAATCTTCACCTCGATGCGGGCCTGCGAAGAAGGGAACGCTCCACTGACACAGGCTATCTCCACACCATCCACTTCCAGCGACTCAGCCACGGTGTTGGCGAAGCACGGATAGACGCAAATGGTTGCCACGTGGGGCATGTCGGGATACTGATTGTCGAAGTCGTTGAGTCGCTCGGTGAATGCCAGTACGCTCGTGTCAGAATCGGTTGTCTTGAGTGTAGTAAGCTCGATGCTGCCAAAGAGGAATTTCTTTACATCTATAGTGTCGTTGGCAGACACCTTCTCGGCAATAATCTTGTGTACGGCATCGCGCACGGCGTTGTCGTCGATAGAGGTGTTGTATTTAGCCAGAGTCTGTTCGTACTTGTTTGTCTTCAGCTCTCTCTGAGTCTCCTCGTCGTGGAGAGATATTATAATGAAGTGAGCGAGAGAGCCCACGGTTTTAACCGTTTGAAAATACATAGAAAGGCAAGGGTCGAAAGAGAAAAATGAGATATTATGATAAGATAACACCAGATGGAACAAAAGATTTACTTTTCGGTGAATGTGAACAGCGTTCACAGGTAACAAAGACCCTGAAGGACTTGTTTACAGCCCAGGGGTATCGGAGGGTTATGACACCCGCACTTGAATTTTATGATGTATTTGGAAAATCAGCGGCGAAATATCTGCCAAAGGAAAGTATGTATAAACTGACAGACCATAAAGGAAGACTGATGGTACTCTGTCCAGATTGTACCGTACCTGTGGCCAGATTGACGGCAACCAGATTAAAAGGGATGCCGATGCCGCTTCGTTTATTTTATAATCACAATATTTACCGTATGTTTCCGGAATTAAAAGGAAAAAGTACAGAAATCAATCAGGTGGGAATTGAACTGATTGGCGGAGAAAAATTAAGAAGTGACCTTGAAGTGGTAGAGCTGGCAGCAAGAAGTTTAAGTACCATCGGAAATGGAAAATACCGTCTGGAATTATGTGATATCGGTTACTTTAAGGCAATTATGAACAGTCTGGATGTGGATGAAGATACAAAAGAAGAAATCCGTTATCAGATTGAGCAGAAAAACTATGCCTCACTTACAGATATGCTTGGAAAATACAAAGACAGCAAAGCTGCGCAGGCACTCTTAAAACTGCCAAGATTGTTTGGCGGTGCAGAAGTATTTGAAAAAGCGTATGAACTATTTGATGAAAATGGTGCAAAAGAAAGTCTGGATTATTTAAAGGGAATTTATGAATACTTACAGGCACTGGGACTTGGTGATAGAGTGATCATCGATTTGGGACTTGTTAACCTGGCAGAATATAGTGGTAGTGGAGATGTTGTTGTTAATCAGTCCCCTGATAGCGATAGTAGAATTGCTGAGGGCGAGAAGGTTAGGTTATATTTAGGCTAGTAATTTGAACTTTTGTTATTTATATGTTATAATATAGGGCGTTTTAGGGGGATATATGGATATTATTAATATTTATTTTATCTGGACTAGTAGTAGGTGGATTATTAGGAGAATTAGCATCAAGAGTTGACTGGCTTTGGTGGCTATCATATAGCCAAAGTTTTGGACTACAAACACCAATAACATTAGACTTAAGCATAATGAAAATAACATTTGCATTAATGTTTAAAATAAGTATTTCAAGCATAATAGGTTTAGTATTAGCAGTTTTTATTTATAAAAAAATATAAAACAAAACAAGGGGCAATAAAGACCAGGGAAAGGAAAATACTATTGTCAATAAAAATAAAGGAATTACCAGAATTAGAAAGACCATACGAAAAATTAGAAATGTATGGAGAAAAAACACTTTCAAATGCGGAATTACTTGCAATAATA
>OQVZ01000491.1_pt1 | contig 15213 bp, 19 predicted proteins | sample 1691571 | NCBI WGS metagenome assembly OQVZ01 (sample SAMN03418261, study PRJEB22391) | human gut metagenome | biome: human-gut; feature: organic feature; material: feces | host: Homo sapiens | place: Tanzania | collected 2013-01
GATGGAGATAGTCGCAGAAAGCCTTGCGGAGCGCAGGAAGAAAGGTGCCGGTGGTCTTCGGCGTTCTGCTGCAGGTAGTATTTGTTCGGACGGATCCGCGCCTGAAGGACGGTGCGCTCCTTTTTGTCTTTTCCGAGCCGCACGTCCCAGACGGCGCCGAGGTTTCCGGTCCAGTGTTCCACGTTGAGAAACGCGACATATTCGTTGCGGTCGTAAGTTTCCGCCGCATCACGGAGCCACTCCTCCTTGATGGCGCGTCCGTCCACGGTCGGGCCCGCGGTCGCGATAGTCAGCCAGTCAGTCAATACAGGGTTCATAATCTCTCCTTTTCAGATATTATAAGTCTGATTTGAAGAGACGGAACCGCCGAATATTGTGATTTCTTGTGATATGCGCAAAATCACAAGAAATCACAAGGTTTCTGCTTAAACCATGTGTTTTTTTGTGATTTCGGCGAAATCACAAGAAAGCACAAGGGAAGCGGCTTGACGCGGCGGCAATCAGAATGCAAGGTAATTGCATGAGCTACACCGATGAACAGAAAAAACAAGCGCGGGCGATGTACTGGCAGGGAACTCCTGTCGCGGAAATCGCGGGAACGCTCGCAATCGAGAAGCGGACCCTCTACAACTGGGCGGCACAGGAAGACTGGAGCTGTCTGAAAAGCGAGGACCCGCAGGCGGTCGTCTATGCCCGTCTCACCCGTCTCATGCAGATCGAGCAGAAGAGCGACAATCAGCTCAAGGAGCTCGACCGTATTCTTGCGCACATCGAGACCATGACGCGTCTGCGCGCGAAAAGCACGGCATCAGCTGCTGACGATGATACGGGCGGCGAGAAGCGCGGAAAAAAGAAAAAAGCGAAAAACGATTTTTCCGGCATCGACGAAACCGAGCTCATGGAAAAATTCAAGAAAGGGCTGTTCGGCTATCAGCTCGACCTCTGGGAGCACCGGAACGAACGCAACAGGAACATTCTCAAAAGCCGCCAGATCGGGCTCACCTTTTACTTTGCACGCGAAGCGTTCGCGGATGCGCTGCTCACCGGGAAAAACAAAATCTTCCTTTCCGCGTCCAGGGCACAGGCGGATGTGTTCAGACGTTACATAAAATCGTTTGCGCGCGAATGGTTTGGCGCAGAACTCATGGGGAAGGACATGATGGAAATCCACACGCCACACGGAGTTGCGACATTTTGCTTTCTCTCGACCAACTCCAGCACAGCGCAGAGCTATACCGGAGACGTCTACATCGACGAGTATTTCTGGATCCCGAAGTTCGCAGAGCTCAAAAAAGTCGCATCGGGCATGGGCTCGCAGAAACGATGGACACGCACCTATTTCTCCACGCCAAGCGCAAAGAGTCATCAGGCGTATCCGTTCTGGAGCGGAGACGAGTTCAATGAGAGCAACAAGCGGGCGAACAGACCTGAGGTTATCTTTCCCGATCGGGCCCGGCTCCGCAAGGGCGGCACACTGTGCGCGGACGGACAATGGCGCAGACTGATCACCCTCGATGACGCCGAGCGCGAAGGCTGCAATCTCTTCAACCGGGAACAGCTCAAACTGGAATATTCCGAGGACGAGTACAGACAGCTTTTCGACTGCTACTTCGTCGATGATGCGCAAAGCTGTTTCCGTTTTGCCGATCTGCAGAACTGCCTTGTCGATACCTCCGACTGGAATTTTTTCAGACCGGAAAGCGAGCATCCCTACACCGGGCCGGTCTGGATCGGATACGATCCGTCGCGCAGCCGTGACGGCGCGTGCATCGCCGTTGTCGCTCCGCCGCAGAGCGTGCGCGGAAAGTTCCGGGTACTTGAGAAAATCACGCTCAAAAATGCCGCCTGGGAGTATCAGGCGGGGACAATCCGCGACCTTTGCGGGAAATACAGTGTCGAGCAGATCGGCATCGACTGTACGGGTCCCGGTTCTGGCGTGTTCGAGCAGGTGCAGCGGTTCTTCCCGGCGGCGCAGCGCATCAATTACACGCTCGACGTCAAGGCAAAACTCGTGCTCAAGGCGCAGCAGGTCATCCAAGCCGGACGCATCGAGTGGGATTGCAGCTACTCCGACATTGCCGCGGGCTTCCTGATGATCCGGAGGACCACCACGCAGAACGCCAACATCACCTACGTCGCAGACCGCTCGGATCTCACCGGGCACGCGGACGCGGCCTGGGCGATCATGCACGCGCTGCAGTTTGAAGACCTGATCGTCGCAGAGGAAGACGACACCGTGGTCGTCATCTGATCAAAGCAGATCCAGCTGTTCGAAGGCGAGGAGGAATTTTCTTCTCGATATTCATTATTTTTGCCTCTATATATTGTTTAATATATTGAATTTTCTTCAATATATTGTATATTTCAAGAAACAGGAGAGAGTCATGCGAATCAGATGCCCCCATTGTCAAAGCAAAGCGATCATCACCCACACCGTGCACGTCAACAACAAAGTCACGGAGGTCTACATCAACTGCCTCGGGAAAGACTGCGGCGCGCGCGACGTCATGCGAATTTACCATGTCGCCACGATCACGCCGCCGGAAAGCGAGCAGATGAACAGTCTGCAGGAACAGCTTGCCCAGATGCCCGCCAACATGCGCCGCGCGCTGTTTCAGCCCTACTTCCGCGAACTCACGCCATAATTAAAACGCGATTCTGATTTCCAAATGCCCGCCACATGCGGCGGCATATTCTTGCAACTTGGCTATCGATACATTGGTTCCGCTTTCCATGCGAGAAATAACAGACTGCGTTGTACCGAGTTTTGCTGCCAATTCTGCTTGAGACATTTTTGCGTGTTTACGCGCAAGGTAAAGTTCCTTTGCGATAGCATACTCTGCCTCAAATTTTTTTGCAGCATCTGCATATCCAGGAGTCGCCTTTATTTTTCGACTCATCTCTTCCCATGCAACACGCATTTTCTTGATTTTTTCAGGATTGACTGCCATAATCATACCTCCAGGTTTTTAATGAGTTTCAAGGCCTTCTGAATTTCTTTTTTCGGTGTTTTCATAGATTTTTTTATAAATCCGGAAACCCCGACAACATATTCAGCTTCAAAATAGCAATAAAAAACTCTTACATTTCCTCCGGAAAGAATCCGAATTTCAAATAAATTAGGATAGCCCGACAGCTTCTTACCGTATGGTAAAGCAAGAAAACCATCTTTTTCCAAAACTTCAACGATTTCATGAAACCGCTGTTGCACCGTAACAGACTGAACGTCAAGAAACGCTTTCAGTTCATCTGTTACTACAAAAATTTTCTTTTTCCCGTCAGAATTCATAGAACCTCCTTCAGAAGTTAAAATATATCGCATATTTGCGATATATCAAGTGTCATTTCTTATTTCTTCGCAATTTTTTATACTTCCGGGCGGCACCACTCCGGGGCGAGTTCATGGCGGTGCTGCACCTCGAACAGGGAGTAGACAGGCTTGTGCAGCTTCAGTCCCGCGACAAAAATTTCGAAGCAAGCGCCCATGGAGTTCTGCACGCCCGGAAGCGTGACGACTTTTGTGCAACAGGAGACGTCGAGCATGGCGAGCTCCATGTACTGCGCGTAGTTGAGTCCGTCTTCGTGGCGTGCGGGGTTCAGGATTTTGCATCCGAACTCGTCTGCGAGATATTTTTCCGCTGCGTTGAATGCCGCGCGGTTGGCGTCTGGAATTCCGGACATAGGACCGGAAATATAGATGATGTCGGTGTGATCAAACATGGTCAATCCTTTCTCGTTTAGTGAAGGTGTCAAAAACACGGTAACAAAAGGCACATTTCGCTTTTTAGCCTCATTTTCCGGAAAACGGCTGGTAATATTTCGTGAACATCACAGTAACACGTCTTTTCCGATCCGGCATTTCAGCCTCAAAAACAGGGGTTGGAAGATTACCTGACATTTCCTTTGACCAAAGGTAATATATTACTGTAGTATTCTCAATATATTACTCTTGAAAATGAGGCTAAATTACCAATATTACCCTGTTTTGCAATTTTCTCCGAAATGAGAAAAATTCCGGATTCCGGGGTAAAAAAAATCAGCTTTCGGTCTCCTGTTTCATGAATATATAGCATTTCAGGGAACGCCCGAAAATGCCGGAATTGACGTTCTTGTAGTCAACGTATTTATGCCGGAAGCTGGCTGGAAACTTCTCTTTGAGAACCGCTGTTTCTGGGAGTTTCTGACGGGCATCGGTGGCTTTCCGGACAAAGTCCGGGACGTTGATCGCGATGTATTCGGGGTTGCGTGAATGGTTCAGCACCTCGACCGACGTTCCGGTCTGCGGATCCTTCTGGAGATTAAGGTATTCATAAATATTCCAGAATTCCTCCATGACGGGATCTTCGTTGCTGAGTCGCCTCTGCTGCATTTCCGCGTTCCGCCTGAGCTTGGCGAGTGTGCGGTCGTAAATCTCATCGGAAACGGGCAGCAGGCGGCGCAGCAGGGCGACCCATGCGGCGACTTGGGCGTGACACTTGATGATGCGGTCGTCTTTGATTTTGCCGGTTCGTTCCGCATGGGCATTGAGCTCCATGTATGCGGAAGCGTAAAGGTTCGGATAGGCCTCGAGCAGTTCTTTTTCCTTTGAGAGGCAGAGGTGGAGATAACCGCCGAGCTCCTGAACGGTCATGCGCTCGAACCGTTCGGCAAGGAGACGGCTTTCCCTGGTGAAGTGCTCCTTTGTGCAGTGGCAGGAAACAAACCTGGAAATGAGCGCCCCCTCTTTGTCGCCCTGCACCTGTTTGTTCTGGGAGATCAGCAGGGCGCCGCGGAAAACTTCCTGCTTCGTCTCTGTCCCCGCGGTCTTGACACCGACGGAGCGGGTGATTGCGCCGAAATTGTAGAATTCCTTCAGGCTGGTAAAGTTGAACATTCCCGCGTTTTTTCCACGTCCTTCGAGGACATCGTCCGCTTCAAGGATGATGGTCGGGAGATTTGACAGTGACGCAAGTTCACGGAAAAACGCGGTGTCAGTCCCCTTGTTCGGGTTGCGCCCTTCGATGTCTTTGATGACGCCGGTCATTTTCCAGAGGAAGCGGAGCAGAGTCGATTTTCCGGCTCCGCGTTCGCCGGTATATTCCATGAAACACCAGGAGGCATGTCTTTTACGAAGCTGCTCCGCGAAGAAAGAGCCGGTCCACCATGCGAGGAGGATGACGCCGTTTTCGGAAAAGACCCGATGGAAATCAGGGAAAAAGGATCCGTCGAATTCTTTGAGTTCTTTCGGATCAACGAGGGGAAAATCGGTTTTCCGGGTTTTGAGACACGCGGAACCGTAATCGAAGTAGCCGTAATCGTTGAGCGGCTGCATGACGCCGTCGCGGTAGGCGAACTTGTCGAACGCGTAGATGCGGGACTCGTGCTCGTAACCGATGAAATCGACGACATTGACCTCCTTGTTTCCGGATGCGTCCCAGCGTCTCCGGAGATATTCCAGATCTCGGTTCGTTCCGTTGAACGCGATGTAGACGGTTGTCCGGAGGAGTTCTTTTGAAAAAGTGTCGGCGGAACTGAGACAGGAACCGTCAAGAGTCATGGCGCGCGGTTTGCGACGCCAGTCGTGAAACTGGACGAAGATGTTCGTCCTATATTGTTTTGTGACGGGATCGTGTTCTGTGTAGACCGCCTGCGGATAACAATCGCAGATCGGTTCGATGGAGGCAAGCCCTTCAAACGCGTTGCGTTCGCTTCTGATTTCGTCTTCTGTTCCGGCATAGCGTCCACCCTGAAACGGATAGAACACATCGCGCTCCTCATTGCTTTCGGCAGGTTTGACTTTGCAGCGGTAGAGGCGGTTCATGAAATCGAAGATCAGATAGTTCGCGGGGTTCTTGTTTGTGCGCATGAGCGCCCGCATGTAAAAAGCGTACTCCTTTTCATCTTCGGCATTGATCATGAGTCCGCGTCCGATGCATTTCTGGAGAAACTGGTCATTGAGACGGCCGAGACGGTAGAGGTCATCCCAGTCGTGTTCCTCATCCGGCGGGACGGCGGGGAAACCGGTTTCCTTCATGGCTTCGAGTTCCCGGAGATCCTTTTCGGTGTGGGCAATGCCCGCCGCATCGGCGTCGAGAGCAACGATCCAGCGGATGTTTTTGCCGGAATGTCTGCGGATGATTTCGCGGGGAAAATTGGAACAGGAAAGCGCGGAAATCGCTTTTTTGCCGATCATGAGAAACGCCATTGCCTTGAAGATGCCCTCGGTAATCCAGATTTCATCGTTTTTTTCGAACTTCATTCCCGGCGGAACCCATCCCCAGCCTTTGTATGATCCGGAAATTTTCGCTTTGGCGTCGCCGAGCTTTTGCGCGTAGCGGACATCGTCCGCATCGATGATCCGTTTGAAAACGCATCCTTTTTCGCTGACGGATTCCGGAACGTCAATGGGGATTTCGACGCACGGGAGATATCGGACTGCGTTCTGCGGCCGACAGAAACCGAGCTTGTACATGCCCTTGATTTTCTTGAGATCGAAACCGCGGTTTTCACGGAGATAGGCATCGGCCGGAGCGTTCGGGCTTTCCTCGTTTGCGGGATACCGTCTGGCAAAGCTGGAAAAGACTTCCGGATAACGTTCGCGCGTGGTCTGGGAAAATCTGCATTTGTTTTCCCTGCCGCACTGGAGACGGAAAGGGCGTTCGAGTGAAATGTAGAGCTCGCGATGTCCGCACCGGGGACATTTTCCCTGGCGGAGCATGGAGCCTTCGCGTCTGAAATCCAGATCGCGGTCGTTCAGCAACGCCGACCGGATGGCGTCAAGTGTCTGTTCTGAGTAAGAGGATGTATTCATTCGATGAGCCCTTCGAATTGAGAGAAGATTTTTCTTGCGCCCTGGCGCTGCGGCCAGGCGGCGGGAAGGATGGAGATGCCGGCAAGGGCTTCCTCCGGGGTGACTTCCTCTTTGAGCAGGAGGCAGCAGGCGGCATAGCGTCCGGAGGCTTCCAGGGCATCCGGGGAATTGTACATCATCTGCTCCTCCGCTTCGTCTCGCAGGCGAATCAGTTTTTTACGGACCATTTCAAGCATGATCATCCTCCCTGCGGTTGTAGCGTCCGGTTTCGCATGCGATGACGAATTCCTCTGTGACGCGTTTCATGATTTCCCATTTTGCCCGGATGCGTTCTGCTTCGGAGAGTTCGATTTTACCGTCTGCGTTCGCCTGGGAGATTTCATCGATGACGTGCGCGAACTCTTTCAGGATCGCTGCGATGTGCTGAATCGCCGGAGTTTCCGTGGTGGTGATGGCGGGGTTTTCGATGAGGAGATAGCCCCATTCTTCCGCGAGCTTTTCGAGAATCAGCGCATTGCCGGTCGTTTCGTGGATAATGTCGATCAGCAGGCAGACGCGATCGAGGAGATTGGGCGTTTTGCCCTTGGGAGCGTAGGGCATTTCGCCCGCGATCTGATTATTCAGCGACCCTAAACTAATCCCGACGAATTTTGCGACTTCTTCGCGGTCGCATCCTTTGAGGGCATCCTTTAAGATTTTTCTTGTGTTCATGCTCATCCTCAATGATTTTGAGTTCAAATTTTCAGTTTTGAAAAAAGTGCCCGATGAGCTTACAGTTCTGTGGCGCAGAAATACAGGCTCTTTGACAAATGCCCGGAGGCGGCAAATGCCGATGATTCGGGACCGATCACCGATTCCCGAAATCAATCCTGTTTCTGTTCCTGTGGAACGGGAATGCCGAGGCGTCTGCATTCCTGTTCCGCCATGAGCTCGAGCTGCATGCTGATGGGTCTGTGTTCATGAGTTGCGATAGAATCAAGAATGACCTTGACTTTTGCCGGAATGCTGAGCGATACCTGCTTTCTGTACTTTTTCATATGTAGAACTCCTGTTTTGTTTGCAATAAAATACACTAAAGTATATAAATGTCAAGTATTAAAATGTATTTTTAAGTATTTAATGTATTTATTTTGTTTTTCCCCTACGGCCGATTTATTTTATAACGACATGGAGGCGTAATGGAAATACCTGAAAAAATACTTGATGCTCTGCACCGGAAACTTGCAGCGATGGCTGAGGAGAACCACGGAGATGGAAGAGGGCTTCAAAAAAAACTTGCCGCAGAAATCGGAGTAAAACCGAATTATGTCTCCAGATGGCTGAACCAGCGCGGTGGAATCGGCATTTCAATGTGGCGTAAACTGGAACCGGTTCTCCGTCCGTTTTTGCCGGAGGGCTACAACCCGTTCAAAAGTTCGATTACTCCGCAACAGCAACCACAACAACCATCTCCGGCAGTTCAACACAAACTCTTTGATGATCTTTCCCGAACTCTTTCGAAACTGGCGCCGGGACACCAGATTGTTACCGGGGTCATCAATGTAGGAATTCCGAACGAAAAGATTGTCCAGGCGATCGCCTCTATGGATTTGCCGACAGAGACGAAACTTGAACTTCAAAAGAGAATATTTTCGTAAAGGAAGCCTTTATGCAGACTTTATCAGAACACATTACGAATCTTCAGCACCGAATAAATATGAACATTCTTATTTCAAAAGATGATATAGATAAAAAATCTATACTGTTCATAGAAGATCTTACCATTCTGGTCGCGCAAGTTCGAAAATCAATAATTTTATTGAGAGAACAAAAAAAATATCATAATCTATTCGATTGTTTCCCAGATGGATGCTGTGAGTATTCCTCCCTTATATTGAAAAAAATATTGGCATCTTATAAAATAAATTCTTGTATTATGTATGGAGAATTGAAGCAAAGTGGAGCTCCTCACTGTTGGCTGGAAGTGGAAGATCGCTATGATGTAGACATTACAATTGATCAATTTCAAGAATTCAATATTCCAGTTCTTGTTTATATAAAAACAAAAAATAAAACATTTCATCAAAGATATTTAAAAAATATTAAGAAAAATAGATATCAGGCTCTTGTTTGGGATGAGTTTGGCAAAGAAGACGATGTTGAGAATTTTGTAAATTTTATGAAGGAGATCGTTTCTAAACATGAGCGAAGATGATTTTTCGTTCTGAACTTCATCTTCTCTACTGATATCTCTATCTTTCCCCCTTATGTTTTTGTGCGTCTCCGAAGTCGCATTTTTTATTGTATCTACGTTCAAAAAGATGAAAAAAATCTTTATTTTTCCGTTTTGAAAAATAAAGGATACACAAGTAATGTAAAAGCGGAGGTGGAAGATGGGATTGCGAAAAATCGGGCAGTTCTGGTACATTTACTACAGAGATGTGGCTCAAAAGGTACGAACAATAGCTACAGGAGAAACAAATAAAGAGAAGGCAGCTGTCAAAGACAGGCTCTGGATGGCACAACTTGCGGCAGAAAAGAAAAGCAGAAAATATGCTGCGGATCCAAGACTCAAACGCAAAACATCAGAGCTTTTTGACAGTACTCAAAAGAAACCGCGTTTGAAACTTTCGGACGCATTGACCGTATATCGCAAATTTTATGGGGAACCTGCAACAGCGACACGCCGCTATTTTCAAAAATTCTGTCGTTTATGTCCGTATCACTATATGGATGAAATATCAAAATACATTGCATGGGACTATCTTGACGAGAACTATGGCGATATTTCAGGACGCAGTTTCAACGAGGCGAAATGTTCTCTCAATGTTGTGTTCAAAAGGTTGTTGATACAAGCAGGTCTGGATGTATCTCCTTTTTCAACAATCGCCAACCGGCCTTACAAAGGTAATCATTGGCGCTCGGTAAGTTTGAGTGAAATAAAAAAGCTGCTGCAACATGCTACGCCAGGTCAGCATGCAGCGATCATGATTGCTGTTTATACAGGCATGCGGAAATCTTCAATTTATGCGCTCAAATGGTCTGATTTGCACAATGACAAAGCTCATGACGGACATTATTTTTGGCATCTGCCGCCAAAAACAGCGCGCTTCAACAGACATCTGGAAATTCCAGTAAATCCAGAATTGCTTAAATATCTGAACCAGCTCCCTCGTAAAAATGAGTACATTATGGGGTTCGTTGAAAAAATGCGTTCCGGAGCTTCCTACTATGAGACATGGGGACAATTATTCGATAAGGCAGGAATTCGCAGCAATGAGCGAGGAATTGCCAGCTTCGGCAGTTTACGCAAATTCTTCATTGAGCGATGTGATGCTGCTGGGGTACGCAGATCGGCAACACGAGGCATCGTCGGGCAGGTTGACGACGAAATAACAGATATTTATTCTACAGATTTTGCTGGAGCTTTGGCTATAAAGCAATTCCGATTAAACGATTAAATGTATGTAAAGTCCTCTATTTTAGACAATTTTGAGTGTGAAATTAATGGTTCGAATCCATCTCCCACCACCATTTTTTATCTTAAACCAATGTGTTTTCGCTTCCCACTAATTTTCCTTGACTGAAGGTTCTCCGCGAGACGCAATATCTTCCCGCTTTCATCGGAAAACTTGAGAACCTCTCCGCTTTTCGTTTTCAATTGTGCGCGTCCAACGGTATTCAGAAACGCTTTGTAGGCCGTTCCCGCGTTTGCTCCGCCCATGGTCCCTTGCAGAGTTCCAAGAACCGCAAGCTGTTCATCCAAAGAAACACCGGCCTTCTGCCCGATTGAACCGAGATTGGTGAATGCCTGGGACATATCATTTCCGGAGGATTTGTACATCTTGATAGCATACGCTGTCTTGCCGGTCAACGCTTCAATCCATTTCGCCTGTCCCATCTTGTTCGCGGATTTCTCAAAGATGTTGTACATCGTTCCCTGGAACTTGGTAATTGTTGCCGCATCCGCTTTTGTTGCCTTTGCGAGCATGTTTCCCTGATAGGTAAACGCCGCAAGTGCACCCTTTGCAAGACCGGGAATCGCTGATTGAATATCATACGCGGACCGCGCAACCGAAGCAGCGTCTGCGCCAAACTGCATGGCAAAAGATTTGCTGGCTTTTGAAAGTGCATCAAGATCATCGGCAGAAGTTCCAAGAGAAGCAACCTCGTTCAGAGACTTCTCGAATTCTCGTGCAGGGGTCGTAATTGTATGCAAAGAAGACGCTGATGCAAGAACTCCGGCAATTCCCTGTTTTATTACACCGAATCCTTCATAGCAAGTTTTCTGCATCTTTTGCATAGACTTGCAAACGGCGGCAGCCGGCTCTGACAATTTGTCGAGCAGGAGAATCGTAAAGGTTAATTTTTCAAAAGTTGAAGTTGCCATTTGCAATATCCTTGTTCATGTTGTATATTTTTATAACGAAACAAAAGGAGTTTACTATGCTTGAGATGCTCTGTTCAATTGCATTTCTTACGGTTCTTTTCATCGTAGGATTCATTGTATGCTTTGCTCCTTTTTTCCTTTGTAAAAGAGTCATTTTATTTCGTTTCTATTGCGCTCTTTTCATTCTTTCCACAATCCTTTGCTGGATGTACCCTGTAACCTTTCGAGATGGTTCTCTTGGCGCATGTGCATTGGGAATCCCAACAGTCTTGATTTGCTTCCTCGGATGGGGAGAATATTTTCTGCGCAAAGCTTAGTCATCCCCCCAGAAGATTCTTGAGAATCGTTCCGAACTTCTGCCAGTAATCCCATTCCAGAAACGCGGCTTCGGCAAGGCAGTCGGTGTCGAGCGGTCTGCCCGGAAAATATTTCCGGGCATAAACGCTCAGCAGATCGAGTGAACCTTTGTCTTTTTCAAGACGCCGGAGCCGCTCGGTCAGTTTTTTACCACAATCTCCACTTCCGGACGGAAGGTTTCAACCAGTTTTCCCGCAATGTCCACCGCAAGCCCCTGATCGCAGAAGGCGTCAAGTTCCGGACGCAGTTTCTTGTCCACAAGCGCTTTGCGCACGAAGTCGATGGACGGCGTGACTTTGCTGTCCGGCTTCAGTTCGTTGATGTAGGCATTGTAGGCAACGGTCGTCACACGAAACGCGAAATCGGTTCCGCCGATGGTCAGAATGACTTCTTTCTCAATCATCTTCAAATTCCTCACATGTCAGTTTCTTTTTTCGCGCAATAAGGCACGCCGTCGATTTCGACGAATTCCGGAGCGGTGACGTCGAACGGAAGTTCGAATTCCGAACTCATCCCCGGCGGCAATACCCCGTCCAATGTTTCGGGATCACAACAGATTTTTGTCTGAGCGTTTACTTTGACAAGTTTCCCCCGAATGCCCGCATGAAGATTTCTTTGTGCGGGCATTTGCATTTTCCAACTCTTATGTTATAGTGTATCAACCTGTAATTACGGAGCTTATTCATATGAAAAAATCAACCGCTGCTGCACTCGGTCTCTGCGCCGTCTTCCTATTCACCTCATGCGACACCCTTCGCACACTCGAAAACATGGAAGGCAACGACTTCGTCAACCCCAGCGTCTTCGAAACAACACCCGATTACGTAATCTCCATCCACGACGTCGTCAAATACCCGCGCTCCGAAACGCTCGAACAGGAGGTCACGACCTTCGACGGCAAACGCATTTACATCAATACAAACTCCCTCATCCATTCGCGCAACATCTCTAAAATCGAACTCATGCCCAATAAAAAAGATCCGCAGTTCTGCGACCTCAAACTTACACTCGACCGCCGCGGAAAAATGCTCTGGGGAAACCTCGCCACCGAACGCAAAGGTCAGAACGTCGCACTCATTATTGACGGCGTCCTCTACCGCGTCTTCAAACCCGCCCAGCTCGGCGAAGAGGCGGAAGCCGTCATCATGACCGGCCCCTTCGACCGCAATACCGCCTACAACCTCGCGAAAAACAGCGAGAAAAACTATGGCATCTTCAATCCGAAATAAGCTCACCATCGCCATCCTCTGCTGCGCCGCTCTCCTCGGCGCGCAGAACAAAATTCCGGAAAAGGACACCCGTTCCTATTTCCGGATCGATATCAACGCCATCCCGGACCGCATTGTCCTCAAAGGTCTCCCGCAGAAGGAATCCAATGTCCATAATTCCAGCTGGTACCGCGACGATGCGCGCTTCGTCATCACCGCTGCAGGCAAAGAGCCGCTGCGAGAGGAATGGACCGAATACTCCGTCACGTTCGTACCCAACCGCTCCGGCGAAGTCTGGATCCGCATCAGCGGGCTCTGGCGCAAGGAAGACGAACTGCGCCCCTGGGTCATGGTTGATTCGGTCCGCCTTAACGGGAAACTCCTCGAAAACGGAGACTTCTCCAGCTATTCCGAACGCCAGCCGGAAGTATATCGTCCCGATAAATGGATTCTGCAGCACCGCGCCGAGTTTTACATTGACGGCGGACGTGATAAGTCGCCCGCGGAACTTCAATGAAGAGGAAGACATCATCAGCGGAGTGACGGTACGCGCCGGCGAGCCCAACACCGTCTCGGTTGTGGTGAAACAGCCGAGACGCGGAATCATTCCGAAGTTCGAACCGCCGAAAAAAATTCAGGACTTCCGCTCAAAAAACTCGAAACGGAAGCCCCGGTAAACAGCGGATCAGCTGCTTTTATTTCTTCTGGTGATCCTTTGTCAGAGTCGTCTTCGCATTGTATGCACCGACTTTCTCCTTGACAACCGTCACTCCGCTGATGATGTCTTCCTCTTCATTGAAGTTGATGGAGAGATGAACCACCGTCGTCTTGCCGGTCCACGTGTGCGGACGGAGACGGTCGCGGTTGCGCGGGTCACGCGGGAAAGCCCGTTTGAAATCGTCCTCCCCATAGATTGCGGCAAGCTGTTCTTTCAGCTTCTCATAGTCGTTGAAGTTCACGCGCATGTAGAAGATGATGACGCGGGAAAGGCGGTTGTCAATGTAGTCGAACTGCACGTTCCGGATCTGACGGTTCGGCGTGACGAAGTAGTCGTATTCTTTTGTCGCCATCGGGCTGAAGTTGTCGAATTTGAGTGCGAGGCGCGCTTCGCCGCGCGTGAATCCCCAGAATGCCGAAGCGTATCCCTGGTCGGAATCCACACCTGTAAGATCGGCGACATTTTTCTTGTTCTCTTTGATTTTCTCTCTCAGAGTGTTCTCATCCGGCGTATCGAACACGAGAAGCTCGGCGGCGTCCTTGCTGTTCTTGTTCTCCGCGGAAATTTTCTGACGCTCAGTGTTGATCTTCTGCCACGTGAGTTCCTCCGCCGTATACCAGCGGTCGAGGAAGCTGATGTACCCCGCCTTTTCATTGGCGTTGTCCTGCGCATCCTGAATCTCGTTGAACGCGCGCATGAAGGCGTCGCGGCGGCGCTGACGGTAATCTTCGTAACGGGTGTTGACGAAATCCGCGCGCTTGGCTTCGCAGACCTGGATGTCAATCTTTTCCTGATCCTCCGGAAGCACGTCGATGTAGGGAATGACGCGGCTTCCGATCCGTACGACCCGGCGGTCCGGCGAAAGCGAGTAGTAGATTCCGGAGACCTGGTAAATGTGCGGCCCGCGGCGGTAGCGGATGCGGATATTGTCACGCAGATTGTAATGGGTAAAACGCCGTTCCGCCTCCTCCGTCAGCTCCTTTTTGTACTGAGCGAGCGACTTCGGGAACTGCTTCGAGATTTTCCGTTCCGCTGCAAGCCGCAGCTCCTTCTTGCTCCGCTTGTCCAGCGGTGCGGACGGCTTGAACGGGATCTCCGTCGCCACGTCTCCCAGAATTGTGTTGGCGACATCCTTGTTCCAGATATCCTCGCCGGCCACGATATGGGCGCGGAGCACGCGTTCGATAAAGTCATACTTTGCAAGAGAAACCGCAAGCGTTTTATCGGAAGACGGCGCGGTGTATTTGATTCTCATTCCGACCGACTTCACCGCTGTGTTCTTTTTTGCCTGCGCGGAAAGTTCCATCGGAAAAACGAAAAGCGCCGCCACCGCCAGAACTGTTGTGCAATAAATACGATTCATGTCTCTATCCTGTCCTGAAATTCATCGCAACCTTTATTTATTGCGACTGTTAAAGTTACACTTGAATATATTATACCACATAAACCCGTTTTTGGCAACCCCCAGAAAGTGCGAAAAAAAGGTTTTTCTCCGATAAATATCTTAATTATTCGGGTGAAACGGCTTTCCGGAGCCCCTCTCCCGCAAAATTGAATGCACAGACCGCAAGGAAAATCGCAAGCCCCGGCCAGAGCGTGAGATGCCAGTACGACCCCGGATCGGGGAACGCCTGCCGCAGCAGCTCCCCCCAGCTCGCCGCCGGATCCTGAACTCCGAATCCGAGAAAGCTCAGCGAGCTCTCCGCAAGAATCGCCCCGGCGACATTGAACGTAAACATACGAACGGACTCAAGCACCAAACGCAAGCACT
>OQVZ01000492.1_pt1 | contig 15212 bp, 28 predicted proteins | sample 1691571 | NCBI WGS metagenome assembly OQVZ01 (sample SAMN03418261, study PRJEB22391) | human gut metagenome | biome: human-gut; feature: organic feature; material: feces | host: Homo sapiens | place: Tanzania | collected 2013-01
ATATGAGATTCATCAGGTACTCTATCACGGAATGTTTCAAGCATGAAATCATATAATTCTTTATTAGACAGCTTACACATTAAACTATCCAAGTCTATTGTTACATATATGCTCATTGTTTTACTCTCCTCTTTTTATCATATTCTCTTTTTTTACCCTCTCCCTAATGTTGCAAAATAATAACGGATTGGAGTCTTTATAAGCCTTTCACTCATTAACGGTCTTCGATGTGTACTAAATGCTTGATGCCTTTTCCACATAAGAGTGCTCTGAGGTGAATTGTCAAGCGGTAATTGATATTTTATGGCTACACCTAATGCCAACCAATCAAATTCGAGCACGACTTTTTCATTATTATCTTAATTTCACAAGGAGAGGGTGGTTAGTTAATTATTTCGTAAATTCTATCATATATTGTGCAAACACAGAGCCTACATAGCATAATGTCATAAGTATTGCTGCAACAGATGCAATTACAATATCTACTGTTCTTAACTTTGGTGTTGCTGACCAAAATACTGCACTAACTATCAAAAAGATAGTTCCTAAAATTGTTAATAATGCTACCATTTTATATTTTATTTATATCCTTGCGGATGATTAGTTATGCAGGTACAACTTCCCAATCTTCCGCAAATACATCAGATGAAGAAGGAACCCAAGAATCAGCACGACCATCAGGATTGATAATCAGCATCTGATTGGTGTAATCAATATGAGGATTCTCACGACTCAGCAGAATGTTCTTAGCAGACTGAGGCAGCGACTGCATATTAGGAATGATATCACCAGTGATATGAGAAGGAACCTGTTTCACAATAAACAATCCCTTACCATTCCATCCCTTGCGTCTTACTGCAAGACCAGCTTTCAGTAAGTCAATAGCACCACCGAAATTAACAGAGTCTACTTCACGATAGGCTTCCTCAAACACACTCTTAGGAGACCAAGACTTATATCCGTCCTTGTACTCTACCAAGTAGCCATCTTCCTCAACGGTTGTTGACTTAAATTCTCTACCAAGCACTTTCTGTGCTTCTGTCATAGTCATAGGCTCTGCCATAATGACCTTTGTACCAATATACTTTTTCATATTACTTATATTTAATTCAATAAGGGATTATTAGTTACTAAAGCTCACCAAACTCTTTTTGATATCTCTGTTTGGTTTCATTCAGAAGCTGCTTGAATTTGATTTTAAACTCTCCATCACACTCTGAAAGTCCCCAAATAGCATCAGCAAGTCTACAATTGTTTGATTTTGAAGACATATTTAAGAGTTCGTCTACTTTTGGAATTAAACTCTTAGCTAAAAGATTAGCTCTTTCTAATTTGTCTATATTCATATTCTATCTATTTATACCCGAAGGAAGTTCACTAACCAGAATCACGTTATCATTTGTTACGTTGATTCTCTTAATTATCTCTACCTTGTCCTCATGCTGAAAGCAGACCTTTCGTTTACCTAGAGAACTCAATACTTTTGCTACTTGTTCTGATGTCATATTCTTGCTTTATGCCCGAAGGCGGTTAATAATTGCGTCTTATCTCAACTTTCCACTCCTTAGGAGAGAATTTCTTTTTGAGGTTTTTAATTAAACTCTCTATATCTTTAAGAGATTCGAAGGCATTAACTAAATCCCCTACTTGATACCAGTAGCCCCATCTGTCTGGTTGCTTATCTTTCTCCTTTTGAGTGAGTGGTCTAACAAACTCCCCTTTGATGGTTTGATATTCATTTGGAATTTCAATTCCTCCCAAATATCCACTTACAGAGCTGTTATCACACACATTGTTTAAATTAATATTCAATGTTGCGTAATAATGTATTGCGCCGCCGCAAAGACCACAAAAAGAACTAATTTCGATATTCAAGAGTCTTTTTTTGTCTTTAGTATAGCTACCCATAGTTGTATATGTTTTACCAGAGAGGTTAAACTGAAATCCTTCTCCAATATTCTGAGGAATAGCCCCAGCTATCTTAGATATATCAAATCCCTTTTCTATTCGTAAATAGCTATTTGTATTCATACGCTTTGTTTCTTATGCCCTAAGGCGGTTAAACATTAAATCTTTCTGTCTTGATGAGTTATTTTCTCACATTCGTTTCCTCTACGATTCCAATAACCGCATTGGTAACATTTTCTACCATAGAAAGGACAATGATAGTTTATTTGTGTTGCTACACTCATACCTACACCTCCAAGTCTGAATTAAGATTTAAGCCAAAGAGAAGGTGCTGTAAATCTGATACGCTTTCTAGCTTAAACTTCTTCTTTAAAGCATTGCATAGGTGTGCCAAGAGTACTACCATGCATAGATGCTATAATCTCAAATCTGTGAATTTGTGCAGCTTCTTCTATTTTCTTATCGTCTATCATAATCAAAGTGTTTTAAGAAAGTTATAAAAGTATCCAACAGCTTCCATTATTGTATCAAAGTTCTTATCTAAAATACTTTGTATACCATCTTTTTCAAAGGTAATATGAAGTTCTACTTTATCCTTCTCCCAAGTAGCTCTACCAATTCTCCAGTAGCGAAGATTATCACACTTAACTACTTGGTTAAAATCTATAGATGGGACGGATGTTGTGTTACCTATTAATTTCTTCAAGTCCATATCTAATCCTCCACTTTTTTAGTAAAACTTTCTTTGAACTCTTCTTCTGTTAGCCACTCCTTGCTATGCTCTGTTCTAAGATAGCGTTTAGTTTTGCCAGATATAAAGCCTGCTTCATCACGAGGAGTATTAGCACTCATGTATATTGTAGGAACGCAGTTTACAGATACGTAAGAGGTTATATACTCATCAGAATATGCTAAATGACCAGTTTCTCGAAACTCTATGTCTTTGAGTGATATTTTTGCCATAGTTAATCCTCCACGTTATTAGTAATCTAAAAGATTTTCATTGCCTTCGTATGGTTCACAATATCTATATCTTTTACCTCCTATAATCATATAGGGATGAAGGTCTTCTAAGTCCACTTCCTTCCAAAAGAAAGCTGGCTTCCAACTTCCATAATACTCATCCTTAACAAGTACCTTATCAAATGGTTTCAGCTTATCAGCCTTTGGCTTCAAGTTCACAATCTGTTTCTTCTCAGCATCCCAAGCCTTGTTTTCCTTTTCTAAGGCTGCAAAGAGTTGCTGCTTCTCTTCATCTGTGGCATAGTGCGTAGAATAGTCTTCTGGTTTTGTAAGGTAAGAATCCTTTTTTATGTTTAAAGAATTATCCTCAAACATTGTTACATAGCGATGAATATGTTTATCATCTTGACCTTTGTATATAAGTATATAGTGATAATCGTTAGAATTATCAATTACACATAGTATATCACCATCTTTGAACGCTGACTTTTCAATCTCCAAAGTTTCGAGATTCAGCTTACCACCTAATCTTTTTTCGATGCAGTTTATATAGCACTGTGCAGCATCCTCAACTTCTATTCCCTTATAGTTACAAGTTTCAAAAATCAAGCTATCGCTTCCAAACTCAACCTTACCGTCATTGTGGGTTATTAAGGCATAAGCACCCCTAAACAAAGTGTAGGTATCATCCTTCCAACCATTGAAAATAACTTCTGTTGTGTTATCATTACTTACAAGTACATCACCCTTCTTCCAGGCAAACTTAGACCAGTCACGCATTTCTTTTGAAGGGAAAATGATACACTCTCCATCATCATACAATTTACCAAATTTATCAAGATGCCCTTCTCCACCATTCATAAAGCCAAACTTTGAATTGTAAAAGGAAATTTTGAAACTATTATCATCCACCTGTTTTAACTCACATTTTCCACAAGCGGAAGAATATAACTTAGTTCCTTGTGGCTTTTCCTTTAGGATTCCTGCTATGTTTAGTTTTGTTTCCATATTAATTAGTCTTTGTAAATTGCGTCAAGAATTTCTCTAAAATTTGGATTGTTGATTACTGCCTGTGCGTCAGCTACATTCTTGAAGTAGACATTGCCATGATTATAAGTATTACAAGCATCAATATAATACTCATTTTGGGTATAGCCGTAATAAATATAATTTTTATCCTCATCACGGTTATTCCACTCAGGCTTCCAATCTCCGTTGTAGTATTTAGCAATGTTCATAAATTCTGATATAGCTAAAAGCTTAGGTAAATTATCTCTATGTACACACATACCAGTATTATCACTTGGTAGATTTAAAGCAATCTCTACATCATTATAAGTAATATTTTTAGGTTTAAACTTAACTATACCCTTAGTTAAATCAGTATTCTTTACGTCTATCTCCATGCCTTTAGGTATGTCGATGATAAGTTTGTTGTCTTTGATTTCCATAATCTTTAGGTTTTTAAGCACAAGTGAAGCCCCTCAGAAAGCTCCACAAGTGCTATGGGTTATTACTTATCGTAAACTAACTTATATTGTTCAAGTTGCGTTTCTGTCATTGTGTACTCCTTGTTATATTTGTCACGTTCGCCCCTTGCTTCTGCTATATTGATGTAGCTTACAACGAAAGCGACAATCAGGATAGCAATAATAAAGAACCAAGGATAACGATGTACCGCCTTATTAAATGCTCGCCACAGATGGCAAAAGAATACGCCAGCATAGCGAAACGACAAGACAAGAGCTTCACGCATTGTTGCGTTCTCAACGAATGATATATTATTTACCTTCTCCATCTTAGTTACGCATTATATGAACCTTTACTAATTTATGCACAGCGTGTGGTTGCGCCTTATTAAAGTCCTCGACAAACTTCTTTTCTATCTCTTCGTGAAACATTGCCTTTCTTGGCGAAGGCATTGTTACAGTAGCTTCTATCTTTGCGCCATTATCAAGTGTTAAGATAGCTTTTCTTTCGATAAATAACTTATCCATGTTTTAATCTCCTATATATTTACGTTAAACAAAATCTTAGTTTTTCATAATCTAAATACATACCATACCACGAATTGAATGCGGTTGAATTAATTTATAATTATTAGCATATACTTTATATACAATATTATTCTTTAAGTATGTATAATTACCTATCATATCTTCAATATAATTGATATTAGAATAAAAAAACTTTTTGATATTTCTACATTTTTGTAAAATGCCATTTTGAACAGCAAATTTTACTGTATTAAAAGCTTTTTGTAAGCTAACACCTAATTTCTGTGCTATATAAATATATGAGATACCATTATCACAAAAATCTTCGCCGTAGCCAAAATGATTACAAGCATTCTTAGCTTCTTTATAAGCTTTTAAGCCTTTAGGTCGCTTAGACTGCTGAATCATTTGCTTAGCATAATTCTTATGATTTTGAATCTCAACTATAAGCATAGCAGATAAGGTATCTTCTATGAATTTTATATTCTGTGCATAAGCATTCTTTTTAGAATCTTCGTTTGAAATAAATTCGATATTTGGAACGAGGACGTTCCTATGAGAAGTATGACTTTTTAAAGATTTAAAAACAAGACATCGATTATTCTTGCCCGTGAACTCAACTAAGCTCAGAGCTTTCAAGGTGTCAATACGCTTACGCACAGCACAGGCACTTACTCCCGTGATTTCGTGAAGCTTATTGATGCTCCATCTTTGCACGGCAGAAGACTTGACCCTTGTCTTTATGAAAAGGGAAAATGCGATTGCCTTCCTTAGTTCGGGATTGCAATACATATCGTTCAATATCTTTCTGCGTATCTCCATTTTGTTGAGTCTTTAAAAAGCAAGAGCAGCGAGAGATGTGGGTTCTCTGCTGCTCCGTATTTAGTAGGTCGTTAGACCTCACGTAAATCCAATCTTAACCTCCAGACACCCACACATCTGTTAGGCTGTGTTAAGTCAACTATTAATACAGATTAATAAGCGTAACTATTAAAACACATCGCAAAATTAATAATTTTCATTCAAATAACCAAATAAATTATTAATTAATTTTAATTCTTTAATACTTTCTATTAGTCTTTTAATAATTATTTATATCTTTGCCGTATAATTTCTATTAATTACCAATAAATTACAATAATATGATATACGACCAATACACCCAGTATCAACTTTCCGACCAGTTACTAAAAGCTATTTGCGAGGTAGGTGAAGTTAATTTTTTACAACTATGCTCAAACATTAAGACAACCAAGCTTAACACGCTTAGAGGTTTGTACTGCTTCATAAGTCGTGATTATTGTATTCATCCAGATAGAGCTGCAAGATTAATATGTCGCACAAGACAGAATATTATCAACCAAGCACGCAAGTACTCTGAGTATATACAAGCTAAAGACAAATACACATTGAGTATATATAACCAAATTATGAACATTCTAAAACCTTCTAACAATGAAAAGAGATGATTACGAATTAACAATGGCAGACCAGCTCTTCCCTACCGATAATGAGCTTGAAGTACCAGTACTTGACCTTAACATGCAAGCCTGTGAAGTGCAGATTCCTTTCCTTTGCTTCGGTGAGCAGAAACGTACCTATAATCTACAAGGTTCGGGTACACTACATTTCTATACAGACGATTACAGGTTTACTTCTGTTTACGAACATCCTGAAAAAATATACAGACAGCATAATCCTGCGAATATCGTAGAACCTAACTTTTCGCTATTCAATGAAACACCTATTAGTTTCGGTATGCAAGCTATATACAAGAAAAGATGGATAGCAAGAGCTATGCAACAAAAAGGGATTGGTGTATTCGTAGACCTTAATGTAGCACAAAAGTGGTATCAACTAAATATGCTCGGTGTACCTATGGGATGGAGAGCTTTCGCAACAAGAGGATATTCCGACCGCATAAATAACTTGGAATTTGAATTAGAAATAGCTAAATCATGGGCACAAGGTGCAACACCTCTATTCGTTATTTACGGTGGTGGCGACAAATGTCGGCGGTTTGCACAGCAACATTCCGATTGCTGTTATTACATCAACCCTGTTGTTACAACGAAGAAAAAGATTGAGGCGCAAAAGAAAATACATGAAGGAGTTGCTTTCTTCAATGAAGAATTTTCGCTAAAAAAGGAATTGGATAAGCTAACACCATTTACCAATCAGCTTGAAAGCTTCGGTAAGAATAAACAAATAGAAAATAAGTAATGTTGTTTATGCGAGGTAGAACATTAATTGCTCTGCTTCGCATTTTATTTATACCTTTGCAATGGTTGAAATGATTACGTATATACTCATATTTATTAAAGGTTAATAGAAACAACGCTTAAGCGATTGCCCGTGATGGGTAGTCGCTTTTTATATATAATATAATTGTACTTATAGAATTTAAGTCTAAACATATCTAAAAATCTTATTATTTTACAATATGTATTATTAATTTCTATTAATATATTAATATTCTCTTTAGTAAAAGTTGTTTGTCTTAAATATTATTATTAATTTTGCGATATAGAAAATTAAAAATTAATAATTTAATAATAGGAGATACGACAATGACAACAACAGATGTAGAAAAGCTTTTAGCTAAGCTTACAGAAAACGAGAAGCAACTTCTCAAAGATACTATCAACGAAGGTAAATTTGGTGATGATGAGTGTAAGTTTTATGATGAAGATAACAAAACTGACGACTTTGCTTGCTACGGTTTTTGTACAAATGACGCAAAGAAAGCCAAGCATTTCGAGAAAAAAAGCATTCCTTCAATGTTTCGTTCAATATATAGCAAGCTTTGCGATAAATATGGTACAGGAACATTTCTTAGTCATATATCAGACGCTTGGGGCGATGGAACAGGTGATATGCTCTACATAAAGACAGGTTACTATGATGTATTTATCGAATGGGCTAGAAACTAAGAATAATATAGGAGAGGATAATACCCTCTCCTATTTGAATATATTAATTCATATATAAATAGTTTATTCGCAGAGAAAATATTTATACTCTTTGCGTTATCTAAAACATTAACTTTGCAAAAAAACAAAAGATTATGGCAAAAGGTGGAGGTTCGACAAGAAAGGTAAGCGCTAACAATGCAAGCGCAAGCAGAACAAGCAACAACAAAGGTGCAAGTACCTTAGATTGGGAAAAGGTAAAACTATCAAGAAATGATATACCTGAAAAGAATGTAGCAGGTGGCTCTGGAGCAGTTGCTGCTTATTATAATCCCGTATCTAACATGATGTCAATTAAAGACAAATTGTATCGTGTGGATTTTGAAAATGAAATATTAACTATGCCTATGTCAGGAGTAAAGGTTAAACAAAACACTTCTGTATATAGAGCATTCCAACATTTTCTTGAAGTAAACAAAAAAGCAATTGCAAAACGATAATGCGAATTCTATTACAATAAAACATGTGCGAAAAGAGTTGCTAAGATTGTTAAATGGATAAAAAATAAATAATCTTCAATAGCCATATATATAAGTTAATTAGTTCAAAGGGATAGCCATAATAGGCTATCCCTTTATTTGTTTATACACATTCTATTATTTTCTATTAATTCCCTAATAAATACCATAACTTTGCGTAAATAGTTATTAAATCGCAAAATTATGCCAAAAGGAAAGAATGTATCACAAACCGCAGCCACCGCAAAGGAAGAGCTGTTTAATAAGCTTGGTGTTCGTCAGAACATAGACATTACCAAGCTTGAATATAACGAAGGGCAGATTGAAGGTCTGTCGAAAAACCCTCGATGGTTACATAATGATGAAGGTAAAAAATTAAAGAAATCTTTAATAGATAGCCCCGAGTTCTTGGAGTATAAGCCATTGATGGTTTATGCTATGGATAATGGTAACTATGTCACTATCTGTGGTAATATGCGCCTTCGTATCGCCAACGAGCTTCGCCTTGATGGTCATTCTGAGTTCGATACCCTCCCTTGTGTTATTCTCAAAGCAGATACTCCTATTGAGAAAATCAAGGAGTATGCTATCAAGGATAACGTACAAGCTGGTAATTGGGATTGGGATGAGCTTGGTAATGGCGAATGGGAGGTAGACGACTTAAAAGATTGGGGTGTTGATTGTTCTTTTATCAATACCGATGAGAACGATACCGATATTGATGAGCTGTTCGAGGATGCTCAAAATACCGAAAGTAAAGCCAAAGATATTAAGCTCTCCGTCCATATTCCACAAGAGTTGGAAGATAAGGTAGATGAGATTAAGGAGATTCTCAAGTCTGCCGTTTCCGAATACGAAGGTGTGGAAATAAAATAATAGAGATATGGAAGTCTATCTTGCGGGGGGGCTTACTGGAAATCTTAGTAAGTTTTGGAAAAGTGTTAGTATTGAATTATATTTAGCAGGGACTTTAAGCAGACCCTATGTTTATGAAAAGGCTATGGAAGTTTTTTTAGCAGGCGAACACCCAGTAAAGAACGGCAAGGATGCCAATTGGGAAGGATTAAATATATTGGAGACTTACTATTATCTACAGAATAATAAAGAGTTTCCTCGATTGATAGGCAATTTTCAGAATTTCCTATTAGATAGTGGTGCATTCACATTTATGTCGGGAGCAGGTGTAGTTGATTTCGACAAATACGTAGAAGGATATGCTGCATTCATTAAGAAGTGGAACGTAAAGAACTTTTTTGAGCTTGATATTGATTCCGTTGTTGGTATCAGGGAGGTTGAAAGGCTTCGTGAAAAGCTCGAAAGGTTAAGTGGACGCAAACCTATCCCCGTTTGGCACAAGTCACGAGGGAAAGAATATTTTATTGAAATGTGCAAGAATTACCCTTATGTCGCTATCGGTGGTATCGTAACCAAAGAAATACCTATCAATAAATATGAGAAGTTATTTCCTTGGTTCGTAAAGACAGCACATAAATATGGCTGCAAGATACATGCTCTTGGATATACAAATATCAGAGGATTGCATACTTATCACTTTGATTCTGTGGATTCTACAGCTTGGCTTTATGGCAATATGAGCGGTTCTATATATAAGTTCAATGCAAAGAACGGAACTATGGATAAAACCAAAGCACCTGTGGGTAAGAAACTTCGCTCAAAGTTGGTTGCTGCACATAATTTCGGCGAGTGGGTACGCTTCATGAAGTACGCTCGAGCAAGATTATGAAGGTTTATCTGAGTGGAATATCGGGTATTAAGCCTTATCTCTTAAATGGAGAGATTAAAGCGAGCGAGGTATTTGCTCTTGAATCTTTTTATTCTGTAAGAGATTGGCAGAAGCCGTTGATTCCAAAGTTTGCATCATTTCTCTTGGATAGTGGAGCATTCACATTTATGAGTAATGCCGCAAAGCACGAAAATATAGATTGGCTCAGCTATGTTGATAGATATTGCGACTTTATCATAGAAAACGATATAAGACTATTCTTTGAGTTGGATATTGATAAGATTAAAGGTCTCAAATATGTAGAAATGCTGCGTCAGCGAATTGAAGATAAAACGCATCGCAAGCCGATACCAGTATGGCATATAGGAAGAGGAAAAGACTATTATCTGCAAATGATAAAAGAATATCCTTACGTTGCCATTGGTGGAATAGCAGCAAAAGAAATGCCCATATCTAAGTTTGAGGCATTATTTCCTTACATGATAGGGATGGCTCATAAGGATGGATGTAAGGTTCATGGGTTGGGATATACAAGGGTTGATAATCTTCAAAAATATAGATTCGATTCCATTGATTCCACAACATGGACTGTCGGGGGACGATTTGGAGAAGCGTCTAAATTTGAGAATGGTAGCATAAAACGTCTATCATTTAGAGATAAGGGGGTTAAATACAAGATGGTAAGAGATAAAGAAGCTCTTACTTTATATAATTTTAAAGAATGGCTAAAATTCCAGCATTACGCTGATAAAAATTTATAGATTATGAAAGATTCATTAATTATTGTATCAGGAGGTATGGACTCAGTAACTCTCCTGCATGAAAAGAAAGAGAGTATCGCTCTCGCAATATCTTTTGATTATGGCTCTAACCACAATCAGAAAGAGATTCCTTTTGCTAAGCTGCATTGTGAGCGACTTGGTATCAAGCATATTGTTATTTCACTTGGCTTCATCCACGACTACTTTAAGTCTTCTCTCCTTGAAGGCGCAGAAGCTATCCCCGAAGGCAACTACGATGATGAGAATATGAAATCAACCGTAGTTCCTTTCCGTAACGGCATCATGCTTTCTATCGCTTGCGGTATCGCAGAGAGTAACGGATTGAAGAAGGTGCTTATTGCTAACCATTTCGGCGACCACGCTATTTATCCAGACTGTCGCAAGGACTTCATCGATGCTATGTCAGAGGCAATGAAGAATGGTACTTACGAGGGTATCACCATTGATGCATCATATACCAACATTACGAAGACTGATGTTGCTCGCCACGGCAAAGAGCTTGGCATTAACTACGCTGAAACTTGGAGCTGCTATAAGGGCGGTGAGAAGCATTGTGGTAAGTGCGGCACTTGCATGGAGCGCAAGGAAGCTCTCCGTGATGCAGGTATTTCAGACCCAACCGAATACGAAGATGAGTAAAGCGAGCGGTAGCACAAAGTTACTTACACCAAAGCAAAGACAGATTGACAAGGCTCGAAACGAATATAATCAAATCGTTTCGAGTTCCTTGGTTGATGCTTCCTTATCATATTTCTCCGAACAGACGGGGGGTCACGCTATCTTTATGAAAGGGCATAATCATACGGATAAAATTGCTGATGCCGAAGCAGAGTTGGAAGTAGCGAGAGCTATCGCAGATAATGGCATAAATATTACTCTTACTCCTGAAGGTGATAAATATACGATGTATGCAACCAACGTAAAGATAAACACGGATGGCACAAAGAAATATAAATTTTCCGAAGGTATTATGGCTACGTATACATTTGAGCAAAAAACACCTACAGAGATAACAACCTCGGCTGCAAATTCAGTCCGTCTTGCAATCAATCATGCTAACGATAAACATGCACAGATAGCTTTGATATACGATAAACATTCTTTGTTTCATAAAGAAGATATAGAAGCTGGAATGAAACTATATCAATCAAAACATAAAGTATGGAAGACTAAAGGAGTTAAGGCTGTTGTGGTGATAAATAGTAAGAAAAAGCTATACGAACATCAATTTGATGAATAATAAAAAGCAAGGAGCATAAGGCGATGCCACCATACTGCGCTCCTAAGACAAAAGTCGGGCTGCTGACATCCTCGCTACCGACTACCCTTTATAAAGTCGCAAAATTAAGAATAAAAAATTGAAATAACAAAATAAAAGAAAGGAAAATTATGTATTACGTTTCAAAAAGAATGGAGATTGCTGCTTGTCATAAGCTGAATCTCTCTTATGAGAGCAAATGTGCTAATCTTCATGGGCACAATTGGATTATTATTGTCTATTGCAAGGCTGAAAAGCTGAATAAGGATGGTATGGTGATGGATTTCAAGCATATCAAGCAGAAGATTCACGGCTACCTCGACCACGGCAACCTCAACGAGCTTTTGCCTTTCAATCCTACTGCTGAGAATATTGCTAAGTGGATTGTTACTCAATTCCCAGAGTGCTATAAGGCAAAGGTACAGGAGAGTGAGGGTAATATTGCCGTTTATTGTGATGATAGTAAGATTGACGGAAAGGAGGCTCTTTAATGGCTAAATACAAAGTAAACGAAATCTTCTACTCTATCCAAGGAGAGGGAAGACATGCAGGCAGGGCGGCTATCTTCGTCCGTTTCTCGGGTTGCAACTTGAAGTGTCCTTTCTGCGATACTGATTTTAAAAAGTATGAAGAATTAGAAGCTTCTGATATTATTGACAGAATACGAAAGCTCTCACTTAATTGTAATTTCGTGGTTCTTACAGGAGGTGAACCTACATTGCAAGTAGATGAACATCTTATAACTATACTCCATAACTATGGCTATTACATTGCCATGGAAACAAACGGAACGCACAATGTATCTAATAATATTGATTGGATTACATGTTCTCCTAAGAGCTTATTTGTGGATAATGCTTCTGTTAGAATCAATTTTGCAAACGAAGTTAAAGTCGTTTATGATAGCAAACATGAGATTACTGATTGTGGTATCGAAGCAGAGTACTTTTATGTTCAGCCATGCGATGTAGGTGATACAAAGAAAAATGCAGAGATACTGAAACAGACTGTTGATTTCGTAGAGGCTAACCCTAAGTGGCGACTTTCCTTACAGCAGCAGAAGATTCTCAACGTGAAGTAAATTATTTCACCTATGAGCAAAATGAGGAGGAGAAACAAGATTATAAAGAGTACTGGACGAAATGCCAACAGAACCAAAATAAATAAGGAAACATGAAAGATTCTAATAAAGTTCAGATAGATTATAATTACTATAAGACTGCGGTCGGTGCGATGGCTGAGCAGATTAAGGGTAAAGGTCGAAGCTATGATGCAATCTACCCTATCCCACGTGGTGGCTATTTTACAGCCATTCAGCTCTCTCAACTGCTCGGTATTCATATCGAGTGCGATATTCGTAAGATTACGCCTAATACCCTCGTTGTTGATGATATTTGTGATAGCGGAAAGACTATTGAGGGTTTCAGTAACTATGATACGGCGGTAACCTTCGTTAAGGAACGCTCTAAGGATAAGGTATCTTTTTGTGGTGGCATAGTACCACCTAACGATTGGCTTATCTTCCCCGATGAGCATGAAGTAACTGTTGAGGATAATATTGTCCGCATATTAGAATATATCGGCGAAGACCCTAATCGTGAGGGTTTGAAGGGCACACCTGACCGCATTATCAGAATGTGGAAAGAGATATTCAGAGGCTACGACCCATCACAGAAGCCAAAGATTACTACCTTTGACAACGGCAAGGATGGTATCGTCTATGATAACATGGTTATCGACCAAGGCGATTTCCATTCTAACTGCGAACATCATTGTGTTTGGTTTTGGGGTAAGTATTGGTTCGCCTATATCCCAAACCCAAAGGGCAAGATTCTCGGTATCTCTAAGATTGGTCGTGTAGTTGATTACTGCTCCGCTCGCTTACAGATACAGGAGCGATTGGTACACGACATCGTAGATATGCTGAAAGAAGCTCTCGGTGATGAATATCCACCACTTGGTATTGCTCTCGTAATGAAGGGTCACCATTCTTGCAAAGAGTTCAGAGGCGCAAAGAAGAAGGGCATAATGACCTCTTCTTACCTCGAAGGTGCTTTCAAGGAAGACCCACAAGTGAGGGCTGAGTTTATGAACCTCGTAAATGGTGATAAGTATGAAGGTTAAATCAGTCAAAACAAAAATCTTGGAGGAAGTAGGTTTTCTGCTTCCTACCAAGAAACTTCTCTCCCCTAGGGAAAAGGTTGAAATAATGGAGCAGTTCTTAATGATGCCAGCGTATCAGATAGTGACCTTGCAACAAGATGGAGGTAAGCCATCTTTTGTACAGCAGATAGCAAAGTTGCTCTATAATAATAACCTTGGAGAGTATTTCGATGTGCTGAAAATGTGCCGAGATATGGCAGCAGAGGAAGAAGAGAATAAAGGTGCTTTTCTTAAATAAAAGCTATTAGCAACGAAATATCAACGAATAAAAGTTATAATATGCCATTATCTCGCAATGAGGAGAAGCGCAAGAATCAGCTTGCAAACCTCCAAAAAGGAACATTTAAGAAGGGGCAGTCTGGTAACCCAAAGGGTAAGCCACCGAGACCCAAAACGATGTCGCTGTTCATCGAGGAAATGAAGGAGAAGGGTTATGAAGTGCCTTCCTCTCAGATTATCGCTGAATCTTTTCTGTACATAGCTTCTTTACCACAAGCAGAGTTGGAAGATATTGTACGTGATAAGTCACGCCCAATGATGCAACGTATCATTGCCAAGGGAATACTTAACAAGAAAGGACTTGACGTGCTCGAAAGGGTTATTGATAGAGCCTACGGAAAGATTCAGCACATCGACCTTACAAGCAAAGGTGAGCAGATTAAGCAAGACCCATTGCAAGTACATGTTGTTACTAATAACGAAGAGTATCAGAAGATTCTCGCTGAGATACAGAAAGAGAAGGAGAAAAAGGACGCAGAACCTGATAGGGCAACAGAAGAATAAAGAAAGAATAACAAAGATATGCCGCACGTATATTTAGCAAAGAACTACATGAGGGTGAAAGCAGCGAAGGAAGCAGGGTTCACAACTTGCTCTCTTCAAGGAAGCTCACGTTCTGCCAAGACCTACTCAGTTGTGCAGTTCCTTTGTATGCTTTGCTTCAACTATGCTGGAACGACCGTTTCCA
>OQVZ01000496.1_pt1 | contig 15177 bp, 14 predicted proteins | sample 1691571 | NCBI WGS metagenome assembly OQVZ01 (sample SAMN03418261, study PRJEB22391) | human gut metagenome | biome: human-gut; feature: organic feature; material: feces | host: Homo sapiens | place: Tanzania | collected 2013-01
CAGATATAGGTGACTTTTTTTCATTAATCTGACAAACTCTTTCTTCTACCAACTGAGCTAAACACCCATTTAAAACTATTTAATTTCGTTAGCTGGTGTGCTTTGAGTTATCCTCTCCACAAGATTTATATTATCAAGAACAAATTTTAATGTCAAGGCTTTTGTTGAAACTTTTTTTATTAATTTTCGTCTATCCCTATAGAAGAGATTTTATAAGCGTGTTGGAGGTAGCTGTGAGCTTAAATCTTGAGAATATAGACAGAACAAAAGCTGACATTTTGTCAGGAGATAACATGGAAGAAGTCAGAACGTTCAGTACTATTGCACATGAAGATGATATTTTACAAACTTACCTGAAAGAAATTGGTAAAATAAAATTATTAAAGTCATGGGAAGAAAAAGAACTTGGACAACTTGTAAAAGAACAAAAATGCAATATAGCAAAGCGCAAACTAATTCAGGCTAACTTGAGACTTGTCGTAAGCATTGCAAAAAAATATGTCGGACAAGGGGTTCCGTTTATGGATTTAGTGCAAGAAGGTTCAATTGGGCTGATTAAGGCTGTTGAAAAATTTGATTATTCAAAGAATTTTAAATTTTCAACTTACGCAACATGGTGGATAAAACAGGCTATAATTCGCGCCATTGCAAATAATTCAAAATCTATAAGGATTCCTGTCCACATGGCAGATAAAATTAGGAAGTATAAAAAGACTTTTACAATTTTATCAAAAACAGGCGGAAGAGAACCGACAGAAACCGAAATGGCAAATGCCATGGAACTTTCTATAAATAAACTTAGAAAAATTAAGCAATCCATTATTTTAGAACCAATTAGTTTAGAGACCGCGGTGACAGAGGATTTGAGTATCGGAGATTATATTGAAGATAAAAAATCATTTTCACCTGAAAATTTTGCAGACATTGATTTTCTAAAAACAGGATTACCTAAAATGATGAATGAATTAACCGAACGCGAACAAAAAGTTTTGATAAACAGATTCGGAATTGATTCAAATGAGCCGAAGACGTTATCTCAGCTTGGTGACATGCTCGGCTATTCTAAAGAACGTATCAGACAGATTGAGGAGGGAGCGATAACAAAACTAAGACATAATTCAAACATGTCACATTATAGAGACTATTTAACAAACTAAATCTAATAATCGTAATTCATCATCTAATCAACCGGTATTGAATATGAGCTTGCTTTCTGATACCGGTGTTTATTTTTATATATTAAAGGCGGAGCCTTTGGCTCCGCCACATACTTAATGTAAATTATTTTTGATAACAGGTTGAGCCTCTTTGTTACTACACAATGTAACAAGAAGATTATTTATCATCTTGGCTTTTTCCAGTTCATCAAGTTGAACGATATTATTAGCAGTCAATCTGTTTAACGCCATTTCTACCATACCGACAGCACCTTCTACAATTGTTTTTTTTGCATCAATAACAGCAGCAGCTTGTTGTCTTTGTAGCATGGCAATAGCAATTTCAGGAGCATAAGCAAGGTGAGTAATTTTAGCATCCACTACATTTATCCCTGCAACTTTGACATTTCTTTGTATTTCGGCTTTCAACTTAGCAGAAATTTCGGCACTATCACCACGCAAAGAAGATTTTCCTGACTCTTCCGGCGCATCATAAGGATACATTCTGACAATATTCCTCAATGCCGAATCGCTTTGTGCTGAAATAAAAGTCTTGTAATCATCTACATTAAATATTGCCTTTGCAGTATCCGCAACTTCCCAAATTACAATAATACCGACTTCAATCGGATTACCAAGCTCATCGTTGATTTTTTGTTTTCCATTATCAAGAGTCATTGCTTTAAGCGAAATTGTAGTTAGTGGAGTTGCACTCATTGAGAACGGATTAACCCAGTGGAAACCTGCTCCGCGAAGAGTTCCGACATATTTACCAAAAATTGTCAGCGCAAGTGCTTCTTGTGGTTTTAAAATTCTAAATCCACCTACAATGAAAACAGCTACAACTAACACGACTGGAATAATAAACGGTGTGATAAAAGCAAATGGCAAAACCGCAATAGCAACCAAAATCAAAAGCCCTAAAACAATAAAACCGTTTATCGCAAAAGCAGGTTTTTCTTGTTCTTTACTTTGAATTTCCAACTCTTGATACTCTTGTTTTGGTAATTTATTTGCCTTGCAATATCTTGCGATAAAGGTTTTGTTATCGGTAATTTCAATATTTCCTTTTACAAATAGTTTAAAATACTTGACAAGTTCTCCATTATCAAACCATGTACCGTTACAATCCGAACATTTATCAACGATAATTCCGTTAAAATAAACTTTTTCCATAGTTTTAGTACAGCTAGGACATTCACGTGGAGACTCTTTTACGTTTATATTAACCATTTCTGCAGGGTTAATAAGTTCACTTTTTAAACCGAGCATTTCGCCAATTTTCTTTAGCGTTGGATATTTTATCCACATTCCGCCACAGTCCTTGCAATACTGTACAGTTAGGTCACAAATATTCAGAACCTCAAGTTCTGAACCACATTTTGGACATTTCATATAAACTCCCTTCTTTCTTAACTAAATATTTAAAAGTGATTTTGCAAATTCGATTGATTGTTCGTTTATTGTTCCGCCAGCAAGCTCCGCCAAAGCCTTAATCCTATTATCTCCAGTTAAGACATACACTTCAACCTTTGTTTCATCTTCCTGCGATTTTCTGACATAGAAGTGCTTATTAGCTTTTGAAGCTATTATTGCTTGGTGAGTAATTACAATAACCTGATGAGATTTGCTTAATTCAACAATTTCATCAGCTACACTTTGAGTAGCCTTGCCTGAAATTCCTGTGTCGATTTCATCAAAAATAACGGTATCAATATCATCATTTTGAGCGAAAATAGACTTTATCGCAAGCATAACTCTTGAAATCTCACCACCAGATGCAACTTTAGCAAGAGGTTTTAAGTCTTCTGAAACATTTGTAGAAATCATAAATTCAACATTGTCAGCCCCATTTTGCCCAAGTTCTTTTGGAGTTATTTTAATTTCAAATCTGGCTTTTGGAAGTTCTAACACAGCAAGTTTATCTTGAATCAAAACTGACAAAACTTGAGCGTAATTGCTACGGTTTTCCGTAATTTTTGATGCAATTTCAGTTAATTCTGACTTAGATTTTGAAATTTCTTGCTCTAATTTATCTATATTTTGTGTTGAAAATTCAATTGTCGAAAGCTCATTTGAAAACTGTTCATAATTTTGCAAGACAGATTCTAAAGTTCCACCATATTTTCTTTTTAGTTTGTCAAAAATAAACAATCTTTCTTGAATTTCATTCAGCCTTTCAGTGTCATTATCAAGATTTTGACTGTATTCTCTAAGGGTTGATGATAAATCTTTCAAATTCTCAACCGCATCAACAAACTGTTGATTAACCTCTTCAAGACTTGAATCAAAACCTGCAGCCTTAGATATATCAACTTTTATTTTGGCTAGTGCTTCAAGAATTGAACCGTCATCACCGTTGATTGCCCAATAAGAACTACCTGTGAGTTCTTTTAGCTTTTCTGCATTTTCCAAAACCTCGAGTTCTTGATTTAGTTCATCTTCTTCTGTAACACTTTGAATATTTGCCTCTTCAATCTCATTTATCTGAAATTTTAAAAAATCAATTTGGGATTCTGTTGCATTAGCTGAACTTTTTGCAGTTTCAAGAGCTGTTAATAGTGTTTGATATTCTATATACTTCGTCTTGTATTCATCAAGCAATGCTCCATAATCTTCTCTACCATAAGAATCAAGCAAGTTGATATGATATTGCGGTTGTAAAAAAGTATAGGTCTGATGTTGAGAATGAATATCAACAAACAGTGTTCGCAAACGTTTCAACAATTCTTGATTAACAAGAGTGCCATTAATTCTTGAGCGAACAGAATTTTGCGTAATTTCTTTTGAAATAATTATTTCAGAGCCAAGATTATCAATACCGTTTTCTTCAAATAATTTTGATAAATCATGTTTGGTATTTTCTAGAGTGATTTCAATACAGGCTTTGTCGCAACCTGTTTTTATTACGTCTTTTGAAACTCTTGATGAAAAAACTAAATCAATTGCATTTAAGATAATACTTTTCCCTGCGCCTGTTTCACCTGTGATTATATTTAATCGATTATCGAAATTTGCGCAAAGTTCATCTATTAAAATGTAATCTTTTAATTTTATCTGCTTAATCATCTTGCTATTTTATATTATTAATTTTGTAAAACTGCTGCTCCACAACATTTTTTGTATTTTTTACCGCTACCGCAAGGACATGGATCATTTCTTCCAATCTTTTTAGTTGTGTCAAATTGCGGTTTATTTTCGTTATCCTCAATAATTCCTAATGTGTTAGAAAAGGCATTTGAACGATACAAAACAGTTGTTGAAGATATAATCTTATTTGAAACATATCTGCGTTTATATTTTTTTAATAATTCTTCTAATGTATAATTCTTGCCTAAAACAGCATTAACGATTTCCATGAAATTTTTATGCTTATCTGCAACCATGCGAATTAAGTTTGCTGAATATTTGTCATTTTCAAGGAAATATTTGATACAAGAATCAAAATTAAGAACTTTTGTATAATCTTTAACTTCAAAAATTTTGTTGAATGTACCATAGAACGGAATTGCATACAACCCCAATTCTTTATCATAAATGATACCGACATCATAGGTTTCTTTGTGAGCAGAAAATCCGCCAAGTGAATTTTCTAAGAAATTGTCATAAGAATTATTAAACTCACTTACATTAAAGAATTTGTATTCTTCAGGCTCTACAATTAAGTCCTTATAATCGGCTTTTGTGCCATCTTCAGCGTAATCATTGAACATCCCGATTAAATCATCAGCATGCTTATTTGTTGTAATAATTTCTGTTGTACCAAAGAAATCTACAAATTTTTGATAAATTTCTGCAACATCGTCTTCAATTTCTTTTTGTTTTTCAGGATTGTCTAAGTACACCAATTCAGGATTTTGGATAATTTTTGCAACTGCAAATCTATAAGCATCATCCTTTTTAGTTGCAGGCAAAACTCCTGAAATCTCTAACAAGAAGTAATCACCATTAAGATTAACGATTCTTGCAATAATATAATCTCCTGAACCCAACCCTCTAAATGCAGTCATTTTCATCAATGATGTAATCAAATATCTTCTTTCGTTTACGATGTTAAGAAGGTCAAATCCAGTTTTTGTCACCTTTTTGATTTCAAAAACAGAAGAAATTGAATTGTCGATGGCTTCAACAATTTCTTTTGTTTCTTTATCTAAACCTTTTGAGTTTTCAAGATAAAGTTGAGGAATACTTTTTAAATCTTCGCCCAAATTTCTTTCCAATATGTAACTAAAACAAGCTGTTTGTAGTGGCACATTACCTTTTGAATTAGCTCCGATTGTTCTTAAATATTCGTTAAAATCCAGTTTTATTTCTTCATGACTTTGGATAAAGTCTGCTATATTTTTAATTACGCCATTTATACTGTCCATGCGCTCTTGGATATTCATTTTTTCTCCCCTTATCTGATACCTGTATATAACAGAATATAATATTAATCTCTAAAACTCAATATATTAAGATATCTCAACTAGTCTGTCAGCTTGAAATCACCATTTTTCTTGATGTGTTCAACTAAACCGCCATCTTTCAACAGTTTAATCATAACAGGCGGAAGTGGCTCTATTTGGATAATTGAACCGTTTGTAAGGTTAGTGATAACACCTTTTTCTATATCAAGTTCTAATTCATCACCATCATCTATTGAATCTGTATCACATTCAATAGCCAACAAGCCGATATTTATTGCATTTCTATAAAATATTCGTGCAAACGATTTTGCTAAAACAGCGCCTACCCCTGCAATTTTCATGATTAAAGGAGCATGTTCTCTTGATGAACCTAATCCGAAATTTGAACCAGCTACAACAAAATCACCTTTTTTCATTCTTGATGCAAAAGTCTCGTCAGCATCTTCCAGTACATGTTTTGCAAATTCAGGTAAATTTGACCTCAAGTGATATAATCTTCCTGGTGCAATGTGGTCTGTTGAAATGTTGTCTCCAAATTTGAATGCTTTTCCCTTCATAAAAACTCTCCTTTTCCTCTATCTATACTACCGCAAAAACAAAATATGTGTTATAATAATATACAAAAAAGGTGGTTATCTATGTATTTTAGCAGAAAATGTAAAGTAACGTTCATTTGCCATGGTGCAACAATTTATTCGGAAGAAGGAAGATTCTCCGATGCAGAGAATTACCCTCCATTATCCGAACTCGGAGTAGAAGAGATGGAAAATATGGCAAAGTACTTGAAAGCGCGTGGAGTAAAGAATGACGTAATATATACTTCACCTTCTGTTAGAACAATGCAATCTGCAATGATGGTTTCTAAAGTATTTAAAAAGGACTATGTTGTGGTAGATGACCTCAAAACGCGCGAATGCGGAGACTGGAACGGATTAACTTTTTCTCAGATTGTTGATAAGTACCCTGAAGGTTTAGAACGTATATTAAAATACCCTGATGAAAAAACTATGGCTAATGCAGAAGGCTCAACCGCCTTTATTGCTAGGACTAAAAAGGTCATAGATAGACTTGTTGCTGAAAATATCGGAAATAGAATTATAATAGTTACTCACCCTGAGGTTATTCAGGCAGCAATTTGCGGAGCATTGGATATTCCTGCTGATAAATTACCAAAAATATTTATAAGAACCGGTAGTGCGACCCAAATCAGTTACTTTGAACAATGGGCAAGTTTGGTTTATTCAGATTACGTACCACAATAAGTTGAGATATTTAAGACTTATATTTTATTTAATACTGATTAATCTTTGACTTTCCTTGATTAAAAACTCTTTTCCTGGACGAATATCAATAAAATCCCAAGGAAGTGTTTTTTCATAATCATAGTTCTGTATTGCATAATAATCTGTATCAATATTGAACGCTTTTGCCGCTTTTTTATATGCACCTAACTTACCACCAAGTCTATACACTTCAATCAGATAATCAGTTAAATTTTCATCTCCACGCGAAGTCAAAGCTTGATAATAATCCCATTTTGCACTTGATACACTTGATTGTATTCCTAGCTTATGGAGTTCTTTTTGTAAATATTTTGATTTTTTTTCTAATATTTTTTCATCTTCTCGACCAAACCACTGAAAAGGAGTGTTAGCTTTTGGAACAAATGTTGAAAAACCAAACGATATTTCAAACTTTTTAAATTTTGTCTTTATTCGTTTACATAGATTTATAATTTCTTCTAAATCTTCCATAGTCTCTGTCGGAAGTCCTATCATTCCGTAAAACTTCATCCCATGAAGATTACATTCTATTGCAACTTCAATTGCTTTAAAAATTTGTTCTTCCGTCAAATTTTTATTTATTACCTTTCTAAGTCTTTCACTACCAGCCTCAATTGCCAGTGTCAAATTTTTTTGTCCGGCTTTTACCAGAGTATTCACAATCTCAGGTGTAAACGAATCGACGCGAAGAGAGGACACACTCATTTCTATTTCTTGTCCACTATCAATTTTGTTTTCAATGTACTTACAAATATCTTTAAATCTTGGATGAGAGGTCAATTGAGCTCCAAGTAGTGCAATCTTATTTGTATACCTCAACCCAAGTTCTATAGATTCTATAATTTTATCGTATTCAACAAACCTTATCGGTAAGTTCATATAAGATGCAAGACAAAAACCACACCTATTTGCACATCCACGTTCTACTTCCAAGATAAAAGTGTTAGGGAAAAATGCTTTATTACTTAAAATTGGAGTATAAACGCATTCTGTAAGCTTTTTGGTAGCTTTTTTAACACATGCTTGATTTAAAGCTGGAACATAAACCCCTTCAATAGTTGAAAGTTCTATTAGCGTTTCTTTTTTTGTCTTGCCTTCCTCTTTACATTTCTTACAAAGTTCAACAGCTCTCAAGTTTGCATCTTCACCATCACCAAGAATAAAGAAATCAAAAATTTCTTTATAAGGAACAGGATTTGACGTAACTACAGGGCCACCGGCAAAAATCAATGGGGCAGTCTCTTTGCGTTCATTCGCTTTTAATTCAAACTTGTTCCACTCTAAAAATTTGAATATCGCAAGAAAATCCGTATCAAAAGTAAATGACATACCAATTAAATCAATCCTGTCTCTCATTAGAACTGTTGTTTTGGTGTCGTCATAAACTCGTTCTATATTTATATCTTCAAGCATGTCAATTGCTCGATATAGCCACAAATAACCTAACGATGACAATGCAAAGGCTTCCGGTCCCGGAAAAAAGAACCACATGTTAAAATCTGCATCTTTTTTTATTTTTCTATCATATAAAAATATTTCGTTGCGTTCATCTTTAGCTATGTTGTTCAAGTTCGTTACCTGTGTCTTTCTCATTGATTGGGGTCAAATATAACTCATCAACCAATACGCAAATAGTAGCTGCAATTGCAGGTGATAAAATCACACCAAATAATCCCAAAAATTGTTCTGCTATAAACAATGCAACTAAAATACTTATTGGATGAAGTTTCATAAATTTACCGAACAAAAATGGGCGAATTACATAGTTATTTACCTGCTGAATAGTCAGGAATAAAATAATAGCAATTAGGACTTTTACCCACCCAAGAGGGAAAGCAACTGCAACAATTACTGAAACGGCAATCGTTGGTCCAAGCACTGGAATGATTTCGCAAATACCTGCAATTAAACCTAATAATATTGGATATTCAATTCCAAGTAGTGCAACTACGATTGTAACCATTACACCAACCAAAATCATTGAAATAGTTTGTGCTCTTACGTAATTACCAACTTTAGATGTTATATTATATAATATGCAACCTGCTTTTTCTTTCATTGCAGGAGGAAAAAACTCTATGAATTTATCTCTTAAATAAACCTTGTCTACCAATATATAATAAACGAACATTGTCAAAGCTAATGTAATAAATATTCCTTGAGCGGCTGCTACAGTAATATTCATAGATTGATTAAGCACATTCTGTGCAATATCTGATGAGGCGCTTGATATATTATCAACAGGAATAATATCTAAAAGTGTTCTGCCATAAAGCTTAGTCTGAGTGATAAAGCTGTACAAATTAGCCGCCTTTTGAGGCATGATTGAGATAAATAATTCAACTTCTTTGTAGCACATTATAATAATAGGCAAAATTAAAGCGAATAATGCTACAATTGCAGATAAGACAATAATAGAAGAGGCTGCAGCCCTATTCTTAATTTTTTCTTGAACACTGTTTACAAAAGGATTTAATGCTGCGGCAATTACAAATGACGCAAACAATAACATCAAAAGCCCTGTAATTTTAGGTATTAAGAGCAAAATAAAAACAGCAAGTGCTGTAAATATAATCATTTTTGGATTAAAAAACTTCTTTAGCATGTATTTTCCCTTATTTTTTGTCTGATAAAGCCCTTAAATAATACAAAAAACGATTAATTATTTCAACTATCCAACAATTTATACAACATTCTCATGTATGCGTAAATACTGGAATAGCTACCCATGTATATAAAGCAATATATAATAATGTTAAACAATTCCGTAACATTTCGTAACATGAAAACTCAAAAAAGGCAATTATCAAAAACAAAAATACTTTATATAAATACGAGGACACTAAACACAAGGATACGAGGACAATGGGTTTCTTATTAGGCGCATTCGGAAAATTAGCTGCGGGCAGGCGAGTTAGACAACTCCAAGCTCAAATGATGCGCGTCCAGTCTAGACTGAGACGAGCAACCCGCGACGTATCCGAAATGGAAAAACAATTACAAAGACAAGAAAAAGATGCATTAAACGCAGTTGCATCTCAAGGATTACTAGCAAAACAAGGGGCAATGCAAAATCTAGGAACCTTGCTAGGTGGTAATTTTGACCAAACACAATTCAATACATTGCAACAAAAAGCTGCTAGCGGAACATTAACATCAGACGAAGCTTCTACATACAATAGCATGTCTTCTCTATACACTCAAGGTTCAACTACAATCAGTTCATACAATGAACAATGGATTTCTCAAATGAAACAACAAGTTTCAAACAACTTCGAAATGATGAGAGAAATTCAATTGGAACCATTGAAAGACGAAGAAGAAATGCTACAAACAGAAAAGGATTCTTTGGAATCTCAAATCCAAATTGCACAGCAAGATTACGAAGCTTGCAAGAAAATGGAACAAGCAGATGCAAAGAACCTCGCTCCAAACTACACAGGTCAAGGTTAAGGATAAACAATACAATATGCAAAGCTCGCACTCATCCGCGAGCTTTTTTGATGCGTAGGTAGAGTTATTGTAAGAGAGAATTTAAGTCATGCTAACCTTGCATAATCCAAGACTGTTTCAGAATCTCTAATTAAACAAGCCAGTTATGTTTCCACAACAATATTAATTTCTGTAAAACAATTTACAAATTTTTCGTAATAAGCTACAATGAGGACATGGAAAATATGAGTTTAAATGAGAAGATTAACGAGCTTGTCGTTAAAATGGCGAAAGAGCCTAATGTTATAGAAAATTATCACCAATTGTCTGAGCTTTATATGATGCAAAAGGATTACGATAAAGTTATGTCAGTTTTAGACAGCCTTTTGGCAATCAAACCTGATGATGTTCAGGCACTTGTCGGTATGGGAACAATGTGGTTTTATGAAAGGGATTTCAGAAAATCATTATCCTATTACAATAAAGCATTGGAAATTAATCCGAAAAATTTCTTAATTTATTATAATATCGGAAATGTGTTTGCTGAATGGAAAAATTTCTCAAAAGCATTATTTTACTATAACAGAGCTATTGACTTAAACTCATCAAACCCTGAAATTTATAATGCAATTGCACTTTTATATCAGGATATTGAAGACTACGTTGAGGCTAAAGCTTATTATGAAAAAGCACTTTCACTAGATCCTGAAAATGTTAATGCATTAATCGATATGGGAAATGTTTGTTTCAAGCTGTTTGATTATAAAACGGCATTGAAATTATTCAAAAAAGTTTTTGTCTTAAATCCTGATAATGAGCTTGTTGCTGTTTGTATCTAGTAATGCGCAAGCTGGTGGAAGTGTTGCATCTAGTGCTACTAAGAATAATGATGTTTTGTTAAAACCAGATGAACTAGCAGAATTATTGTTTGATGACAAGCGTTCTAAGTATTTTTGTGATAATTTAGGAATAGAAAATAATGAAAAGAACATTACCATTTTAAAAGATTCGTTTGAAAAATTTGTAAAAGAGAGCACTGATGTTGATGCCGTTATGTTTAATATAGGTGTTGTAAATTCTGAAAATAGTTTAATTGTAGATACGGAGACTATGGAATGGTATAGGGGAATAGGTGGTGTATATGGTAAATCTAAAGGTGTCCTTGGACTATCTATAGTTGGTATAAAGATAATTACATCCGACTCAACAATAGATTTAAAAGACCCGGCAACACGAAAAAGCATATTGGAAGGCAGTAGTATTAGTGGAACTGCTTTTGCTGGGGCTGGTGGGGGACTATCCTATCCAGTGGCTTCAGAGTATTTTGGTAGAGTTATTTTATTGGTGAAAGGGATTGGAACTCCTCAAATAGGGGTGGATGGTGCTATTTCTTTAGAAGTAGAAAACAGGTTGGATCCTAGTTATATACATAATAATGCTATGGATAATAAATATGGTTCTGATTGAGGTGGAGCATATGAAAAAAATTATATCATATGAGCATGTAAAAAGAATTGCTTGTTTCTTGTGTCCAATTATATGTGTGTTTTTATATTGGTCAGGAACTAATAACGAGATTGATATTGAAAAAAAAGAATTGTATAATAAAATACCTAATATAATGGTATATGATTCTACAGTGAATTTAAGAAGTTCTCTTACTATAGTTGGGCGGACACCTAACTTAATCATAGCCAATAGTAGTTATCCACTATTAAATAGTGGAGTTTTTGTCAGAAAATATTATACAGATGAATTAAAAAAATTAAATTGGCAAGAAGTGTATAAAAAAGAACAATTTGATAGGGAGGGAGAGCATATAGCCGATATATTTTTCTTTACTAAAGATGGTTACACGTTTTCTATTAGAATAGAACCTCCTATAAAAAAATTTAGAGAAATAAGTGATATTAAGACATATGTTAAGCTGTATAGGCCTAGATATACAATTAGTATTGGGAAAAATGAGATGTTTTTTAAACATGAATTTAAGCGAAGCGGCCTTAGTGCGTCCATTGGTGGACAAGTAATTGACAAAGGAAACGAAGTCGTAAGCCACGTAGAGCGTGCAAATTAGGTTGAAGATAAACGCCTTGGTGCTTTAGTTGCTGTCAAAGGATACAAGGATGCTGATAAAGCTATCAAAAATATTAAAAGCAATGGCGGTGGCAAGGTAACCGAAAACTTGTCTATTAATGTCAGCCTTGGCACAACTAAGAGCAAGAGTGAAAGTAATAGCACAACAACAGTAGCTAACGCCAGCGAAGTAAAGGCTGGTGGAGATGTTAATGTTACTTCTACGAAGAAAGATATTAATATCACTGGCAGCAATGTTGAAGGCAAGGACGTTACCTTAAACGCTAAAGAAAACCTTAATATAACTGCGTCTAAAAATACGAATAAAACGGAGCAAAGCAGCAAATCCAGCAGTGCAAGTGTTGGCGCAAGCCTGGAACTTGGCAAAGGACCAAGCTACAGCATTTCTGGTAGTATGTCAAAGGGAGAAGTGTCTGCAAATGGCACAACTTTTAACGAAAGCAATGTAACTGCTAACAAAGATTTAAGTTTTGCAAGTGGCAAGGACACCAACATTAAAGGCGGTAAGCTGAGCGGTGAAAAGATTACCGGCAACGTTGGTAACGATTTGAACATCGAAAGCAAGCAGGACAGCAACAGCTATAAGGAAAACAATAAATCAGTTGGCGCAAGCGTTGGCCTTGGCAGCAATAAAGCTGTCAGTGGCAGTGCAAGTGTTGGCAAGATTGATAGCAAATATGAAAGCGTAATTGAGCAAAGCGGTATCTACGCTGGCAAAGAAGGCTTTGATATTCGTGTAGAAGCTAATACTGACCTTAAGGGTGGTATTATTTCTAGTACATCTGATGCTGACAAGAATAAGCTTTCGACAGGTACGCTGACGTTTGAAGACATCCAAAATAAAGCGGATTATAAAGCATGTAGCATTGGTTTTAACGTGAAACATGATGGTGATAAAGAGAAAAATGAAAAAATTGAGAAAAATGAGCGTGGAGTAACGCCTTCAATTGGCATGCCTGCAAGTGGAGAGTATGAAAGCACAACGAAAGCTGCTATCAGCGAAGGTACTATTGAAATCCGTGATAAAGAGAACCAGAAGCAGGATGTTAATAAGTTAAATCGTGACACCGCAAATAGCTTAAACAAACTTGGTGAGATTTTTGACAAAAATACTGTTAAAGAAAAGCAGGAGTTCGCAGGATTGTTCCAAGAATTTGCTCACGATTATATTGGCGATTTAACAGGTAAAATAAGGCAAGATGAAAAAGCTGCATTAAATAGTTTTGTTGATGGATTAATTTCAGCTTGGACTAATGGGAATTTCTTAGCAGGTGCTAGTGGAACTGCTTTGCTTGAATCAATGCAGAATGAGCTGGAAAAAATTAAAGATCCTGCATTAAAACAAATTGTTGCTGGAATGATGGGTGCGTTAGCTGGTGAATTAGTGGGCGGCGATGCGCAAGTTGGTGCTTCTAGTGCGGTTAGTACTGAAAAGTATAATGAAATGATGCATAAACAAGTAAATGCTAAAATGAAGTTGATTGATGAAATCATGTCAGATTCATCTTTAACAAAAGATGAAAAAATGAAAAAAATAGAATTTGTTGAAAATATAGCACTTGTTATATATAAATCACAGCAAGAAGTATTAGCCGAATTTGGGTACAAACATTGGTATAATGTTCCTGCAGATAAAGTAGAATTTTTAATGATGGAATCGGATATGAAAGCAAAAAAAGCAATAGCATTTGACCTACTTAAATCTGTCGGCGTAAATCTTAGTACTAATATTGCAGATTTACCGCTGTCACTAGCTAAAAAGAGTGCTTTAGGAAATGGAATATGGGATATGGGAAACACTGTTTTGAATTTGAATGATGATTTAAAGAAATATACAGGAGTTGATGCAATTGTAGCGGTTGGTAGCGATGCTGCTTTGCCAATTGCTACAGTGATATATTCATTAATAAAAAATAAAAATAATTCTAATGGTGATATATTAAATAACTCTTTATCAAAAATGACAGTAACGGTTATAGGAGGTGTTGCAGTAGGAGTAATGAATGATAAAATAGTAGATCATATTAAAAAGCGATTCGCTAAAACTGATGAGGAAAAAATATATGATAAAATATATTCAGTGATAAAAAGAGGAGTTTCGTGAGATGAATTTTATAATAATATCTTTATTTTTTATAATAACAATACTTTCTACTATTGCAGAAAGCAGAAAGTATAAAAGAGAAGATTTTACTTCAGTATGGAAATATGTAATTTATATTGTGAGTAATTTCTTGTTTGCATCTATGATGGCTTTATTTTTGTATTGCTCATTTGACTCTGAAAACGAATTTTTGTTAACTTATATATTTTTCATATTTAATTTTTCTATTATTTTGATGTCTTTCTACGTAGAAGATTTGGTAAGAAATAAAAAAAGAGAAATATATATTAGCGTTAAAACATTAAGAATATTACGTAATGTATTTGCTTTTATTATTATAGGCATTTTGCTTTTTTGTATTTGGAGGTCGATTTAAAATGATTAATAAGATTAGAAGGAATACTTCTTAGATTATGATTATATCGCTGGTTAGCGGATTCATAATCTTCTTTAGTATGGTTTAGTATAACATTAATAGGCATGATAAAAGATGCTGTGAAGAATCCATCCCAAGGACTTTCACTTAACGTGAGCGTTGGTAGTAGCCAGAGCAGGAGCGAAAGTAATAGCACAACTGTGATAGCTAATGGCAGCAATGTCAAAGCTGCAGGTGACGTAAAGATTACCTCTACGGAAAAAAATATTAATATCACTGGCAGCAATGTTGAAGGCAAGGACGTTACCTTAAACGCTAA
>OQVZ01000499.1_pt1 | contig 15101 bp, 9 predicted proteins | sample 1691571 | NCBI WGS metagenome assembly OQVZ01 (sample SAMN03418261, study PRJEB22391) | human gut metagenome | biome: human-gut; feature: organic feature; material: feces | host: Homo sapiens | place: Tanzania | collected 2013-01
ACCATATAGATATCGTTCTGTGCCCGCACCATGGGAATCGTCTGTCTGCCGGAGCCAGGCTCCCCTTCCTCATTGATCTTCGCCCACCAGTCAGTCATCACAATGCCCTGATATCCCCATTCTTTACGGAGAATGGTCGTCAGGAGATCATAGTTGCCAGCTGTCCACAGTCCGTTTACCGGTCCGAGACCCGTATCTCACCGGTATCATGACATGATACTGTAAGCGCCACCCTGTTTCACCGCGACCTCAAAGCCCCTCAGATAGATCTCTCTCAGTGCTCTCTCGGATACGATGCTGTTGGCATCATGCCGTTTGAATTCCTGATTGTTACATGCAAAATGTTTGATGGTGCCGGTGACACCGTATTTTCCCATACCGGTCAGCTGTGCTGCTGCCATGATACCGGTGAGATACGGGTCTTCCGAAAAATACTCAAAGTTACGACCGTTCAATGGATTCCTGTGGATATTGATGCCGGGTCCTAAGAGAGTGTCGATCTTGTTCTTCCGAAGCTCCATGCCCTCCAGCTCATACAGCTCCTCCACCAGCTCCGGATCAAAGGTACAGGCAAGCAATGTGCCGTTAGGCAGAGCATATGCCATGGTGCCGCAGTCCATACGGATACCGGAAGGACCATCCGAGCAGCAGGCTATGGGAATCCCAAATCTCTTCAGTCCTTCTGTCACTCCACCGAAGGCTGCTGCCGTGCCGGGCGTAACCTTTGGAGAACACATGCCTTCTCCCCGGGTCATACAGATCAGGTCTTCGTCTGACAGTTGTGTCAGGAACTGCTCCAGCGTGATTTTTTTATCAGAGACATCCGCCAGCTTCCATCCCTGATCTCCCACGTATTCACTGTGCGTGAGTCTCTCCTGCGAAATACGTTCTGCCAGATCAATAGTCCGTAAAGGAACGTCCTCCCAGTTGGCGATAGCATGGTCCTTTTCCTCGAAAAAGAAGGGTTTTAAGCGTCTGAATGCCTGTACCGGTGCCATTGCTTCTGTCATCGTCCGCACTACCCGAAGCTCTGTCAGGGTCGCCCTGCCGGCCTCTGCTGCGCTTCGCACATCGGTTCCGGCATAGAAGATATAGTCTCCCTCTTCCAGCACATAGCAGGATTTATGTCCGGTGACACCACTGTCATCATAGGATGCATACTCCGTCAGCTCTGTTTTCAGCAGCAGTTCTTCTGTCTCACCCGGCTTCAGTTCTTCTGTCTTCGCAAATGCAGTCAGCTGGCGCAGAGGCTTTCCTAATTTCCCCTGAGGTGCTTCCAGATACAGCTGCACAGTCTCCCTGCCGGATACTCCCCCGACATTGGTTACTTTTGCAACTGCCGTGACTGCCGTGCCCTGTACGGAAAATCCCAATATCTCTGTCTGGAACTTCGTATAGGATAATCCAAATCCGAAAGGGTACTTCACCTTCTCCTTCGCAAAGGTCTCAAAATAACGATATCCTACATAAATATCCTCCGTATAGAAATTCTCCACCGGATCTCCGAAATTTTCTGTGGAAGGATAATCTTCAATATCTTCTGCGATCGTGTCGCTTAATTTACCACCGGGATTTACTTTGCCTGTCAGAACGTCTACACAGGCTCTTCCACCCTCCTGACCTCCTTGCCAGATATAAAGTACTGCCTGCGGCTGATACCGGTCTACCCATTTCATATCTATAATATTACCGACATTCAGTACCACGATCGTATGCTCAAAAGCATGACATACATTACGAAGAAGCTCCTCCTCCTCCAATGCTGTCAGCAGATAGCTTCCCTCCGCCGCACTGTTATCCTTATCTTCTCCGGCATGTGCAAGTTTTGATATGTTTACAGGTTATGAACAAAGAGGAGATGTTTTCAGAGAATATGTCTTATCGCGAGTATAAATCCCCAAAAAGACAAAGACGAGAAAGAAAAGAACGTAATAATTCTGGTGTAATACTGTCTCCTCCTGACAAAACATTAATGGTTGTTGTTGCGTTTTTAGTTATAATCGGATTTTTGGCAATTTTTTCGGCAACGGCTCCAAAATGTTTGAGAGAGGGTGCGAACCTTGCAACTTTCTTAATCAAACAGATGATTTACGCAGGAGTTGGTTTCATGGCTATGGGCTTTTTCGCTCATTTTGATTATAAAAAACTTGAACGCTATAATAAAAATTTCATGTGGACAGTTATTGTCCTATTATTCATTTTACAATTTACACCACTTGGGGTCACTATCAATGGTGCTAAAAGGTGGATAAACTTAGGCTTTATGCAATTACAGCCATCAGAACTTGCAAAACCTTTGTTTTGTATGCTTATAGCAACAATGTTTAAAGACAAAATTGACTTAAACACAGTCCTAAAAAATATGACATCAACGATTATTCCAATGGCTGTAATTTTATTGTTAATTTTGAAACAACCAAACTTAAGTATGGCAATTATCCTATGTATGACAACTCTTGTGTTGTATATAGCGGGACGTGGACCTTGGCTGCCAATTTATACTGGGACAGGCATTATGGGCTTAGGAATATTAACAATGTTACCAAAACTTTTGCATGGTTATCAGATGGATAGAATTACAGTTTGGTTAAACCCAGGAAGTGACGCTCTTGGCAAAGGTTACAACATCATCCAATCATTGATTGCTTTCGCATCAGGAGGCTTGAGCGGTGCCGGATATGGCGGTTCAATTCAAAAACTTGCATATTTACCAGAATGTCACACTGACTTTATTTTTGCGATTATTGCAGAAGAATTTGGCTTTTTAGGCTGTTTCTTTATTATCGGATTATTTGTGGCATTGGTTCATAGAGGATTGAGAATTTCAAAACGCTGTCCTGATATGTATGGCAAACTTTTGGCAATCGGTATAACATTTATATTTGGATTTCAGGCGTTTTTAAATATGTCTGTCGCAAGTTCATTGCTCCCAGTAACAGGTGTAACATTACCATTTATTAGTTACGGTGGTACATCTATTATCGTATCTCTTGCTATGGTTGGAATTTTGTTAAATATTTCAAAACAAAGAATAAAAAGAATAAGGACTGAAATTAATGGATAAGAAGACATATTTTATTACAGGTGGGGGAACTGGCGGACATATTTATCCTGCCATTGCTGTTGCAGATGAATTACTAAAATCCGAGAACACCTCCAAAATATTTTATGTAGGAAATCCAAATAATTTAGAATCATCAATTGTGGCGGATAAGCCTTATACATTTTTACCGGTCATGTCTTTTGGCATGCCAAGAAAAATAGGTTTTGCACTTGTGAAGTGGATTTTTGTAATGTTTTGTGCTTGGATAAAATGCTGTTTCTATATTTTGAAACACAAACCTGATGTAATTTTTGGAACGGGCGGTTATGTCTCAGCCCCAGCTTTGATTGCAGGGATTACAATGAGAATACCTTTTGTTATGCACGATTGTGATGCAAATCCTGGACTTGTAACTCGCAAACTTTCCCCTTATGCCAAAAGTGTTTCCATAGCCTTTGAAGAAGCCAAAAGCAAATTAAAAAATAAAAATTGTCACTTAAACGGAAATCCAATCAGAGCAGAATTTGCAACATTAACCAAAGAAAAAGCTCGTCAAGAATTAAACTTAACAAACAAATTGACTCTTTGCGTTATGGGTGGCTCACAAGGTGCTAAAACAATAAATGAGGCAACAGTTAAATTATTAAAAGAATTATCTCAGAAGCACGACTTACAAGTAATTTTCCAAACTGGGAAACGCAATTTTGATGAAGTTTCAAAAGAATTAGAAAAAATATATCCTGAATATAAATCAGATAAAAATCTAATCGTACGTCCATATTTTGATAATATGGTAACTGTTCTAAAATCTTGTGATATTGCGGTATCAAGAGCAGGCTCTTTGAGTATATCTGAACTTTGTGCCTCATCAGCAGCTCCGATTTTTATTCCATATCCATTTGCGGCAGCTGACCACCAAAGAAAAAATGCAAAGTGCATGGTAGATGCAGGTGCAGGTCTGTATTTGGAAGACTCTGACACAAATTCTGAATCACTTTTGGCAAATATATTAGAACTAGTAAATAATCCTGAAAAATTGTCAGATATTCAAAAGGCAGCATCAAAACTTGCAAAATTTGATGGAGTTCAAAAAATCGTAGAACAAATAAACTCCTAGCTATTTAGAGAATTTAGGAATTCCTTATTCGCATCAAGGGACGCTTGCGTTGCCGTAATTGAGTATACCGGTTTTGACCTAAATACATTACGTGCAGTATTATAAATATCATCTACCGTAATAGAATCAAGCAGAGCCAAGCTTTCATTAACTCGATTTATACCATAAATATTTTTGTGCGCATTTTTCAAGTATTCATTTTTTGAAGAATTATCTTCAAAGGAGTTATATAATTGATTTTTGATTTCTTTTTTAGCGTTTTCTAATTCTTCTTCTGAAACTTTTTCTGTTGTGATTTTTTCAATATTTTCATTGAACCCATCAATTGATTTTTTGATATTATCAAAAGATTTTTCACCAGTTTCGTGGTTTTCGGTTGTTGTGCCGATAGATAAGACAAATTCCCCCATATCATCATAAAGATTGTAATTCGAATAAACAGAGTAAGCCAAGTGTCTTTGTTCTCTCAAATCAGAAAATAGTCTTGATGCCGGAGAGTCCCCTAAAATTGCATTCAACAAATTAAGACAAACTTCATCTTTGAGATTGCCATTATGTTGGAAAGTATATGATTTTACAATTTGTGCTTGATTCTTTCTGTTTGGTGCTGTGAACACTTCCGTCTTTTCAATCGGCTTATAGAATTTTCTAATTGAAGTATCCCAAGGTTTTACAGGCGCAAATGAACACACACTGTTGAAAATTTCTTGTTTAAGCTCAGGATGTTTGCTAAATGGAGCAGAAACAGTAACTTCACCTTGTCCGTTCTTGAAAAATTCACTATAAAGATTTTTTACATCTTCAAGAGTTATTGAATCTAAACTTTCAAGCTTGTCTTGAGGAGTAAATTCACGTGGAGTTCCTTTATATAACAATTTATTTAACGCATCATAAGGTGAAACTTCATACCCCTTGTAATAATCTTTTAAACGCGCAATTGCCTTATCAAATTCTTGTTGATTAATATTTGGATTTTTTATTTGGTCATTGAAATTTTCAAGAGCTTGCTTTGCATTTTGAATAGGAAAATCGGCAGTAAGAGTCAACCCCATATCCCCCACGCTGACACCGGAAGATGAAATTCCATATTTGTCTTCAAATTTTGAAATATCTTCAACAGATTTACTTTTTGTTCCACTATTAAAAACGACCTCTGCCAACACATCAGCAACAGCTGCTTTTTTCGGAGTCCAATCTTTCTCACCCATTGTGAAACTGTATTCAACATTATCAGAATTTGTTTCATTTAATTGAATTTCAAAATTATTTGCGGCTCTATATGTTTTAACTTTGCTGACATCTATAGGGGCAGACTTTTTAGAACCGGTAAAACTTACATTAGCTTGCTTTACACTGTCATAATTTGAGTCTAAAGTTTTAGAATCAGTACCATGCGGATGAACAACAGTCAGGGCAACCTTATTCAAATCTAAATATTTTTTTGCAGCATTCATAACATCTTCTTTAGTCATGCTGTCAACAATTTTGTCAAACTCGTTCAACTTTTTAATATTATCATTTAAATATGCATTCCCTATTGCATTATTTACTCCGCCTGAATATTCAAAAGTCTTTTCATTAGACTTTTTCATCTTATTTTTAATCGCCATAAATTCATCATCTGTTGGCGGAACTTTTGCCAAATTATCTATTACTGCATACAAATCTTTAATAAATTGTTCTGATTTATTTTCAGGAACAATTGTTTCAACTAGCATCAATGAATGATCCTGTGGGCGCGAACTCAACCTATCAGGCGCAAAACTTATGCCAACACCATAATTTCTTTCAAGTTTAGAAGTCCTTGAATTTTTCAATCCACCTGCAAGATAATTCATTGCCTGTAAATGTACTTTATCGACAGTATTGTTATTTTCCGGACCTGCAAAACCTAAAAAAATTGATGTTGAATTACTTTCTGATTTTGGAGAAATAATATCTTGACGCACCGGATGGTTTATCAGTGTCATTTTTTCAAAATGTCTTTCACCAGTTGGAACTTTTGTCGAATTGAAGTATTTTGAGACAAGTTCCATTGTCTTTTGTGGTTCAACTTCTCCTGTTATAACTGTCGTCATATTTGCAGGATAATAATTGTTATTAAAATATTTAACAACATCATCTTGAGTAAGCGAACTGATATTATCGGTATTGCCGGCAACCAAATCAATAGATGAAGATTTTATGTTAAACAGATTTTTTACAGTTTGGGAGTACCCTATATTTTCATTATCAGATAGACACATGTTAATTTCAGAATTAACAATTTTCTTTTCCTTTTCAAGCTTATCTACCAAAAATTTTGGGGACTGTAACATTCCGGCATGAAGTTGAATTTTTGTTTCTAAATCGCCATCTTCAAGCAAATTGGATTTGATATAGTAATCAGTGTTTGCAAAAGATGTTGAAGCGTTTGTACTTCCACCCATTTTGTGAACTTCATCAAAAAATACTTTATCACCCAAATCTTCAGAACCATTAAACAAATTGTGTTCGATATAATGACTTATACCGCGCAAATTGTCAGGTTCATTAAACGAACCTGTATTTACATAAGTTTTTACAAAAGTCGGACCATCTTTTGGTACAATTACAACTCTTTGACCATTAGCCAATTTATAACACTTTGCAGTCAAATCATTTGGTAGTTTTATATCTTCAACATGACTAAAACTCATTGGCACTTTGACATTATATGTTGGAATAGTTGCAGGCATGGTCGCAACTTGTGCAGATTTATTCTCAACAACCTTTTCTGGTTGTTGAGCTTGAACCGGTTTGTTTGAGTTTATTGCAACCGTTTGATTTATCGGATAATTTGTTTGTATTGAAGCCATAAAAATCTACCTATGTATTTATAAAAACACAGGTAGATTTATTTTTGCTTATTCTTTTAAGTTTTATTAAGCTTCTCTATAGATTGTTTGTTCTCTATCAGGACCTACAGAAACAATTGAAATCGGTGTTTCCAAAAGTTCTTCTAATCGTTCTAAATACTTACGGCAATTTTCAGGCAAATCTTCATATTTGCGAATATTAGAAATATCTTGCATCCAACCTTTGTGAGTTTCATAAACAGGTTCTAAATATTTATGAATAAAGACATTTGTAGGATATGAAGTATAAATTTTGCCATCACGTTTATCTTTGTATGCTGTACAAAGTTTTATCTCTTCAAAACCATCAAATACATCAATTTTTGTTAGCGCAATTGAGGTCAAACCACCTACTAGACAGGAGTATTTCATAGTAACAGAATCAAACCATCCACAACGACGAGGTCTGCCGGTTGTTACACCAAATTCGTGCCCAATATCTTGGATACGTTTGCCATATTCATCTGTTAATTCTGTTACAAACGGTCCTTCTCCAACTCTTGTACAATAAGCTTTCGCCACACCTATAACTTCATCAATAACTGTCGGTCCATAGCCTGAACCTGTTGCAGCGCCACCACCAATTGGATTTGAACTTGTCACAAACGGATATGTTCCAAAATCGACATCAAGCATTACACCTTGTGCACCCTCAAATAATATAGTTTTTCCTTCTCGCTTTGCAATTTGAAGAAGTTCTTGCCAATCAGGACAAACATAAGGAGCAAAGATTTTTGCATATTCTTCGCACAATGCCCAAACTTCCTCTTTGGTATAGGTTTTCAATCCATACACTTCTTTTAATTGCTTGTTCTTTAGGGGAAGGATTATATCAAGTTTTTCAGATAAAGCTTCTTTTGAATAAAGGTCTTCAATCTTCAGCCCTATTCTATTCATTTTGTCGGTGTAAGTAGGTCCTATACCTTTTTTAGTTGTGCCAATTTTGCCTTTTTTAGCATTATCTTCACTATAGCCATCAACTTCAGTATGCCAAGGCATTGTAATTGATGCAAGAGGACTTACTTTAAGACCAGAGAGGTCAATATTTTCGGCTTTTAAACCTTCAATTTCTTTTTGAAAATACTCAGGCAAAATAACCGTACCATTACCTATCAAACAAGTCTTACCCTTGTATAAAATTCCTGATGGAATCAGATGAAATTTGAAAGTTTTGCCGTGCGCAACAACAGTGTGACCGGCATTACAACCGCCTTGATATCTAATAATCAAATCGGCATCTTGAGCTAATAAATCTGTAATCTTCGCTTTTCCTTCATCGCCCCATTGAGCACCAACGACAACTTTGTTTGACATAATAATATCCCTTCCTTTTATGTACTTTAGCATACCAATTTTAGCACAAAAAAGGTATTAAGGGTGCTCTCGAAAAGGAATAAATGTAACAGGTTACACTGAAATTGTTTCAATATCTAAAATTTAGCTTTATTCTCTAACGACTTGAGCCAAAGCACTCACAACATCTTTGTCCCATTTGTGGTCAACTTCTTTTCTGCAAGGACCACTTTTAGCCTGTTCAATTCTCTATTTGCCATATTCATATATATGTTTTGCTTACAAAGGTAGCTATAAAACACAACAATCGAGCAGAAAGCATCTAATATTTTATGTTTATCTACCAATTTGGTGAGAAAAGTTCACTTTTAAAAAGAATACTCCTCCGTTTGTGATAACACATAAATCTGAACAAAGCTCACTCACTCCTCTCTTGATTTTCCTATTTTTCCCTACTTTTACCTATCATCATAAGCATCCATATTTGTACCATATAAATATAACACGTTGATATTCAGTGATGATAATCTTTGAAGAGGTGAAGTAAGTATAGATAACTACCGAATGGTATAGATAGATAAATCCGCATAGCTCAATGAGTTATGCGGATTTTCTTTTTAGCTAAATTTTGTATTTCTTTCGTTATATTCGGATATTAGCTGTTTTTTTGTGCCATATCTGTACCAACACTTATTGGTAGATAATGTGACACTTAATAAACATAAGTAATAATAAAGTAGAATTGTATGGGTGCAGCAAAGTTTGAGATAACAAGAAAGAGCTTGCTTAAGAAGCAGCCCAAGCCCATTCCCAAGCTGTATAGTTTGGAACCAAAGGATTGCTATACGATACAGCAAGCGTGTGCGAAATTCTCTGGTTTTGGGTGTGCAGCGATAGCGTATTGACGCACTGGTGATTATGCTGACAGGGGAAGAAGTGTACAATGAATAAGGGGTATGATGACAAGCATCATAGAGTTGCAATAGCACCACTTTTACACCCCAATAGTGCCACTTTTATCATACAATAGAGCCACTTTTACACTCTAATAGTGGCACTATTGGACTGTAAAAGTGGCTCTATCGTTAAACGTGGGTGGGTACCTTGTCAATTCAAAATTGAATAATTCAGAATGCGCCTTGGCGCACAATTCCTAATTCAAAATTCAAAACTCCTAATTCGGGTGGCGCCCCGCCGCCCGCCTACTTCTTCTGTGTCTTTGAGAACGAGTAAGGTGCGTCTGTGTCTGCTGTTCCGCGCTGCTTGTTGGGCGTCGGCGCGAGGTCGTAGACGAACTGCGCTCCGTTCATGAGGTCGGTGCGTGTGATGTAGTTGTGTGAGTAAGGCTTGCCGTTGAGAGTGAGGGCGTTCACGTAGCAGTTCTCCTCAGAGTTGTTGTTGGCCTTGATGCTTACTGTCTTGCCGTTCTCGAGGTGGAGCTTCATCTCGTCGAAGTAAGGAGTGCCGAGAACATACTCGCCCGAACCCGGGCAGACAGGATAGAATCCCATCGCTGAGAATACGTACCAAGCCGAAGTCTGACCGTTGTCCTCATCACCGCAATATCCGTCGGGCGCTGCCGTATACATGCGGTCCATCACCTGACGTATCCAGTACTGTGTCTTCCAAGGCTCGCCTGAGTAGCCGTAGAGGTAAATCATGTGCTGGACGGGCTGGTTGCCGTGAGCATAGTTGCCCATGTTCATAATCTGCATCTCGCGTATCTCGTGGATAACTCTGCCATAGTAAGAGTCGTCGAAGAGTGGCGGAACATTGAACACCGAGTCGAGCATGTTGTTGAATGTCTGCTTGCCTCCCATCAATTGGATGAGGCCTTCGGGGTCGTGGAATACCGACCATGTGTAGTGCCATGCGTTGCCTTCGGTGAAGGCATCGCCCCACTTAAGCGGTGAGAAAGGACTCTGGAACTTGCCGTTCTTGAGTCTACCGCGCATCATTTTGCTCTCGCTGTCGAACACGTTGCGATAGTTGAAGGCACGCTTGCGGAACGGTTTCAGCTCCTTCTTCGACTTGCCCAGCGCCTTGCCGAACTCGTATATGCACCAGTCGTCGTATGCGTATTCCAGTGTGCGTGCCACGTTCTCTTTTATCTTGACGTCGTAAGGCACGTAGCCCAGCTTGTTGTAGTATTCATGACCCAGACGACCCGTTGACGATACTGTCGGGTGTACGTTGTTGGCACCGTGAACCACTGCCTTCCAAAGCGTTTCGGCGTCATATCCCTTCAGACCGCAGAGGTAAGCGTCAGCCACGATGGACGCTGAGTTGTTGCCCACCATACATCCGCGATGACCCGGCGAAGCCCATTCGGGAAGGAAACCGCTCTCCTTGTACGCGTTAACCAGACCTTCCTGCATCTTCACGTTCATCGACGGATACATCACGTTAAGCAGCGGGAAGAGGCAGCGGAATGTGTCCCAGAAGCCGGTGTCGGTGAACATATATCCTGGCAGCACTTCGCCGTTGTACGGCGAGTAGTGTACTATATCGCCTGCTGCTGTCTTCTCATAGAATGATCGCGGGAAGAGCACCGAGCGATAGAGGCAGGAATAGAATGTACGGAGATGGTCGATGTTGTCCGACTTCACCTCTATGCGACCCAGAACGTCGTTCCATGTATTGCATCCGCGTGCCTTGACCTCGTCGAACGAGTCAGAGCCGAGTTCCTTCAGGTTCTCAAGAGCCTGCTCCTCAGAGATGAACGACGACGCAATGCGCACGTTCACCTGTTCGCCACGAATGGTCTTGAAGCCCACGATGCCGCCGGCATGATTGCATTCTGCCTTAACGTCAGCCGTATTGATACGTCCGTCGGTAACAGCGGCGGTATAGGTGAAGTCCTTGTCAAACTTCATCACAAAATAGTTCTTGAAGTTATGCGGTACGCCACCCGAATTCTTTGTAGTATATCCCACAATCATGCGCTCCTTCGGCATTATCTTGACATACGAACCCTTGTCGAAAGCGTCAACTACTACATAGCTCTTGCTGTCGGGGAAGGTGATGCGCATGATGGCAGCGCGCTCTGTGGGCGCAATCTCCGTCACCACGTCATAGTCAGCCAGATAAGCGCGATAATAATAAGGTGTAGCCACCTCTGCCTTGTGCGAGAACCATGAGGCACGCTGGTCTTCATCGAAGACGGGCTTGCCGGTCTCCGGCATGATGCTGAACTGTCCGTAGTCGTTAATCCACGGGCTTGGCTGATGGGTCTGCTTGAAGCCGCGCAGCTTGTCAGCCGAATAGACATAAGCCCATCCGTCGCCCATCTTACCGGTCTGCGGAGTCCAGAAGTTCATGCCCCAAGGGAGGCAGACTGCAGGATAAGTATTGCCTGTTGACAACGAGTGCTTCGACTCTGTGCCTACAAGCGTGCTGACATAGTCGACAGGCTGGTAGACCTTTGCCATGCCGACAATGGCGAATGTCAGCATGAGCAATGTAGTTAACAAGTGTTTTTTGTTCATTTTTGTTTTGTAGCTTTTATTGTTTGTGATTTTTATTCAGCTGCTTTTGGTGGTTTGTATAGTATGAAGGCAGCAGGATGGAAAGTGATTTCAGCATGCTTAATGGTTTAGGAAGTCACTCGTTGTCCACCCTTGCTTCCTTCAGCAGCTGCGTCTTTCCTTCAGCCACCAGCTTGAGTATCAGCTCGCCGAAGAGCGTGTTCTGCCATGCAAACCAAGGGCGCGTAAAGTGGGATGCGTCGTTCACGTCGAACGATTCGTGGATGAATCCTGTGCCGGCATCCGTGCGCTGGAGCATCTTCAGGCATTCCTTTATCTCGCCGTCGTCCTTGCTGGTGAAGGCACGCATCATTATGGACATCGGCCAAGCCATGCCCAGTCCTACGTGCGGTCCGCCGATTCCCTCGCCCGCCTTGCCGCGGAAGAAGTAGGGATTGTCCTCGCTCCACACGAAGCGGCGCGTGTTCTGATATATGGGGTCGTCCTCCGGCACGTCACCGAGATAAGGCATTGCGAGCAGACTCGGCACGTTGGCGTCGTCCATAAGGAAGTGATTGCCAAAGCCGTCCACCTCGTAAGCGTAAATCTTGCCATACTTGGGATGGTCCACTACGGCGTATTTCCTTAGCGCTTCGCTCACCTCGTCGGCAAGCTGTCGGCATTCCTTGGCTGTGGCAGCGTCGCCGTTGACCTTGTCCAGAATCTCAGCCGCCTTGCGCAGGGACGATACAGCCATGAAGTTGGAGGGCACGAGGAAGAGGAACGTCGCGGCGTCGTCGCTCGGACGGAATACCGAGGCAATAAGTCCGACGGGCTTCACAGGATTGCCCCATCCGTGATTGCATACTGTGTCGAGCTGGTCTTTCGTTTTGCGCTGGAAGTGATAGGTGCCGAGTCCCGTCTTGCGCTGCTGCTCATGGAAGACGCGCAGGACGTTCTTCACCGCCTTCTGCCATTCAGCGTCGAAGACAGAGGCGTCGCCCGTGGTCTGCCAGTAATGGTAAGCCAGTCGGATGGGGTAGCAGAGCGAGTCAATCTCGTACTTGCGCTCGTGCAGTTCGGGCTTCATGTCCGTAATGTCGTTCATCCATCCTCCCTCGGGCTGAGGCTCCTTGTTGAAGGCGTTGGCGTAGGGATCAATGTTGATGCACTTCAGCTGTCGTCTTATCACGCCGCGTATCATCTTCTTCACCTTCGGGTCAGCCTTGGCAAACTGTACGTAGGGCCACACCTGTGCAGCCGAATCGCGCAGCCACATGGCATGTATATCGCCCGTATATACGAACGTGTCCTCATTGCCGTCGCCCTCGCCGGCATCGTAATGCACGGTGGTGTCGAGCGTATTGGGGAAGCAGTTCTCGAACATCCATGCCAGTCGGGCGTTCTCACGGATAAGACGCTTCACCTCACGTATCTTCTTCTCTATGGCGTCCGAGACGAAGAGGCGGTCGGCTTCCTTCGGTCGCTGGCAGGTGTAGCGTGTGTTGTCCGCAGGAGCAGCCTCCGCATTGCTGGCTGAGAGCGCCATTCCGGCAACTGCATTGCCGGTGGAGGCATGGGCTGCAGAGGTGGTGCACGCAGACATGGCTATGGCTGTGATGAATGTGGATATGATTGGTTGTCTCATTGTTATGGTCTTGATGATAAAGTTCGGTGTTTTATTATACCTACAAAAGTAGTAAAATATATAGGAAAGGGAATTATGGTATCATTACCTCCATTGGTTCGCTATAGTTCCAACGTCGAGTGCCACTACCCATCGGCGTGTCATAATTAATACGCGCGGCAGCACGCACAAAGACATGTCGGCCCGAAGGAATAACCTGTCCCTTTGTAGAGCGAATGGTAACAGGCGTACCGAGCAGCGGCTCAAAGGAATCGCCCGAATACTCAATAGAATTCGACCAGCGGTCATCACGCGCACGATAGCCCACCGATGACGAGTAGCTCACAAAGAGCTGAATGTCGGTAACGTTAGGATAGCTCTCATCATAGTTACCCATCGGCTCAATATACGATTTAAACTCGTCGCGCGAAATGCCACGCGTAACCTTTACCTTGGCCGTTATCTGTCCGTTCGACACTGTGGGATACCCCACAAATTCAACACGTAAGAAGGGTCTTACCTTAAATATCACCTCGGTCTTTCCCTTAATTTTCACATCCTTTGTTTCATTAGCCAAAGGCACCCCATCCTTACTCTCGCGCACCAATGGAATGAAAGGTCCATCAACCCGAACATTGTATATGCCCTCAAACACCTTTGTGTTTTGGAAAGACCCATTCATCATGCAATAAAAGTCGGGGTTGTGGCTGGCGTTCTCGCTATAGTCGAGCTGTGTCAAGCGCACACGTATACCCTCACTACCTTGATCAGTGCGTATAGAGTCGCCAGTTTCGGCATCCACCACTGCGCCATGAATAGTTTCTGAGGGCGATTCGTAGTTATCCATCTCAAAGAGGTCGCATGAGACCAAAGACATCGAGGCGAACAACAAAGCAATAATTCCTATTTTTTTCATATCGTTATTTTCTTTTGTGCCATTATCATACGGCATTATCACTGAATGTTACGATTATTTTTATAAAGTATGTGCACACACCTTAACGGTTAGGTTGCTGATCGATAACAGCGCTCTTGGTAACCTCGCCATCAGGAATATTCCAGTAATAATCAAGCACCGAATAATTGAACGTTTTTTGGCTGATAAACTGGAAATGCACATCAAAGAACCATTTCTTGGCCTGTGTTGAGTAGAAAGGATAAAGGCCACGGAAGCGATAACGGCTGGCGTCACTATAAGTCGTTTTATCGCGTTTCTCACCCCAGAAGCCATCGCGTCCCTCATAATGTTGCACACGCCAGCGACGCAAATCCCACTTTGTTTTCGACTCGAAAGCCAACTCCTTACGACGCTCACGGCGCACTATATCGCGGCCATCGTCGGTATTAGGCAATGTGGTGGTGAGCAAATTGGCACCAGCGCGGCGTCGAATGTCGTTCACCGCATTGGTGGCCTCTTGCATCAAGTCAGCACCATCAGGCGCCGAAACACCCGCCATTGACATCTCGACAGCGGCTTCAGCCATATTCAGCAACACCTCGGCATAACGCATCAGCAAGAAATGCTGTTCCGACTTGCCTTCACCAATCTCGGCCGAAGCGCTGGGATTAAGATATTTACGTATCATCAATCCTGTTAAGCACGACTCGCCATTAGCATAGAATGGGCCATTGGCACCCGAAGCGTTCATTGTTGTGCCATCGTCAAGGGGCACCTGTT
>OQVZ01000502.1_pt1 | contig 15052 bp, 14 predicted proteins | sample 1691571 | NCBI WGS metagenome assembly OQVZ01 (sample SAMN03418261, study PRJEB22391) | human gut metagenome | biome: human-gut; feature: organic feature; material: feces | host: Homo sapiens | place: Tanzania | collected 2013-01
AACTACCAGAACGCTAAAGCCAGCTATGAACAGAGTAAAGCGGCTTTGGCCAAAGCAGAGCGCAACTTGTCGTACGCTACCATTACTTCGCCTATCGACGGTGTGGTAACAAGTAAAGATGTTGAAGAAGGTCAGACCGTAGCTTCTGGTTTTGAGACTCCGACATTGTTTAACATTGCAGCCGACTTGACAAAGATGCAGGTGGTAGCCGATGTAGCCCTCGGACATGGCGCCGCACTCAGGGAACGGCATATCGGCCTTGATCGCCTTGGCCTCCGCCGCGGTGCTCAGACCCAGGTTGATCATGCCCACCTGGGGGCCGTTGCCGTGGGCGACCACCACCTCGTTGCCGGCGGCGATCAGATCCACGATGGACTTGGCGGTCTCGGTGACGAGACGCAGCTGCTCGGCGGCGGTGTTGCCCAGCGCGTTGCCGCCCAGCGCGATAACAATTCTCTTAGACATAGCTGTTAACCTCGATTAAAGCGTTTTTAAATTGAAAATACAAGTAAAAATATGACCCAAAAATACAACAGCGGCGGCGCGGCCGCCGCTGTTGCGGGTGGGTAGAGCTTTTAGAACTTCTTGCGGGTGTCCTTCGTCTCGTCCAGCTCCATCAGAGCCTTGACGGGATCCTTCACCTGTGCCATGAAGATCATGGCGGCGATGATGTAGGGCTTGTAGGAGGCCTGCTTGTACAGAGGCACGATGTAGCGGTCGAACACGGAGTTGTCCACCTCGCCCTCGGCGCAGCTCAGGCCGGTGATGTCGGCGGGCAGGCAGTGCAGGTACAGAGCCTTGCCGTCCTTGGTGAGCTTCATCATCTCCTCGGTGCACGCCCAATCCTTGTGCTGGGCGTTCTGCGCCAGCAGGCGCTTCTCCAGAGCGTCGATGCCCTCCTTGTCGCCGGCGGCGTACAGCTTGGTGCGCTCTTCCATGGCGGCGTAGGAAGCCCAGCTCTTGGGATACACGATATCGGCATCCTTGAAGGCCTCGGCCATGCTGTTGGTCTTGTGGAACTTGGAGCCGTACTTCTCGCAGTTCTTGCGGGCGACCTCTTCCACCTCGGGCATCACGTCATAGCCTTCGGGATGCGCCAGCGTCACGTCCATGCCGAAGCGGGTGAACAGGCCGATCACGCCCTGGGGAACGGACAGGGGCTTGCCGTAGGAGGGGGAATACGCCCAGGTCATAGCGACCTTCTTGCCCTTCAGGTTCTCCACGCCGCCGAAGTAGTGGATGACGTGCAGCATATCGGCCATGCACTGGGTGGGGTGATCCACGTCGCACTGCAGGTTCACCAGAGTGGGCTGCTGCTCCAGAATACCGTCGCGGTAGCCTTCCTTCACGGCGTCCATGAAGGTCTTCTGATACTTGTGACCCTCGCCGATGAACATATCATCGCGGATGCCGATGACGTCGGCCATGAAGGACACCATGTTGGCCGTCTCGCGGACGGTCTCGCCGTGGGCGATCTGGGACTTCTTCTCGTCCAGATCCTGCACCTCCAGACCCAGCAGGTTGCAGGCGGAGGCGAAGGAGAAGCGGGTACGGGTGGAGTTGTCGCGGAAGATGGAGATGCCCAGGCCGGAATCGAACACGCGGGTGCTCTTGTTGCGCTCGCGCAGGTCGCGCAGAGCGTCGGCCACGGTGAAGATGGCGTCGATCTCGTCGTCGGTCTTGTCCCAAGTCCAATAGAAATCGGTCTTGTACATGTTGTTGATGTTCAGGGTGGACAGATGGCGTGCCAGCTCAACAGTCTTGCTCATTTTGTTCTTTCTCCTTGTGTATTTAGTGTGGCGGATAATTACTTGATGTCGTTGCCGGTCAGCTCCTGACGGAAGCTGGTGGCGGAGCCGTCCTTGTTCTCGGGCTTGTACAGGCCGGGAACGGCGGCATACAGGGCGGCGCAGGTCACCAGATCCTGCTTGAAGGTCACCTCGTTGGGGGCGTGCGCCTGGGACTCGGCACCGGGGCCGAAGCCCACGCAGGGGATGCCGTAGCGACCCTGGATGGACACACCGTTGGTGGAGAAGGTCCACTTGTCGGTCAGAGGACGACCCTCGCGCTTGGAGGCAGCCAGCTCGGTGGGCATCAGGCGCTTGTCGCCCCACAGGTTGTGGTGGGCGTCGATGAGCGCCTGCACGTGGGGAGCGGACTCCTTGTTGATCCAGGTGGGGAAGAAGCACTCCGTCTCGTAGACGTGACCCGTCCATGCCGGACGGTCGTACATGTACATGCTGACCTTCACGTCCTTGGCATACTTCTTGCAGGCGGGCAGATCCTCGATCTCCTTCAGGCAGGACTGATAGGTCTCGCCGGCGGTCATGCGGCGGTCGATGGAGATGGCGCAGCTGTCGGCCACGGCGCAGCGGGAGGGAGAGGTGTAGAAGATCTGGCTGGTGGTGCAGGTGCCGCGACCCAGGAAGCGGGCGTCCTCGTAGTGCTCGGGGTTGAACTTGGGATCCAGCATCTTCACCAGACCGTTGATCTCGGTGGAGCCGTCGGCGGGGTTCTCGTTCAGGTCGCGGACGTTGAGGATGACCTCGGCCATCTTGTGGATGGCGTTGTCGCCGCGCTCGGGAGCGGAGCCGTGGCAGCTGACGCCGTGCATGTCCACGCGGATCTCCATACGGCCGCGGTGACCGCGGTAGATGCCGCCGTCGGTGGGCTCGGTGGAGATGACGAACTCGATCTTGCTGCGGGCGTCCTCGGGACCGTTGAAGTACTCGTTGACGATGGACTGCCAGCACATACCGTCGCAGTCCTCCTCCTGCACGGAGCCGACCACCATCATCTTGTAGCCCTTGGGCAGCAGATCCAGATCCTTCATGATCTTCACGCCGTAAGCGGCGGCGGCCATGCCGCCCTCCTGATCGGAACCGCCGCGGCCATAGATGATGTCATCCGTCTCGTAGCCCTTGTAGGGGTCGGCTTCCCAGTTCTCGATGTTGCCGATGCCCACGGTGTCGATGTGGCTGTCGATGGCGATGATCTTGTCGCCCTCGCCCATCCAGCCGATGACGTTGCCCAGCTTGTCGAACTCTACCTTGTCATAGCCCAGAGCCTTCAGCTCCTCGGCGATGCGCTTGACCACGCCCTCCTCCTCGCAGGACTCGGAAGGAATGGCGATCATGTCCCGCAGGAACTTGACCATAGCGGGCTTGTACGCCTCGGCAGCGTTTCTGATGGCAGCAAAATCCATAATGTACCTCCGCAAAAAATTTGTCAATTTTTCTGTTAAAAACGGGTAAAGGCATAGTACCCAGCGTGTCGATAAACCTCACCCCTGTCATTCCGCAGCGCGAAGCGACGAGGGAATCCGTATCTTTTCAGACAGAAACCTGCGAAAAGCGCAGAATTTGTGCGTTTTAGAAACGGATTGCCGCGCCAGTGTGCGCACTGGCTCGCAATGACAGGCTTTTTCGACAGCCTCAGGCATGTTACCATCTCCTATCATAGCACATGGTTTCCGGATGTCAAACAAAAATTTAGGAAATCTAAAAGATTTTCAGAAAAAATCGTTGCTTTTTGTGGGAGGTGTGGTATTATGTATAAGGAGAAAAGGAAAGAGGAGGGTGTTATGGAGGCAAGACGACTGGAATCGCTGAAGCAGATCGCGGCGGGCATCGCGGCGCAGTTCGGCGACAAGTGCGAGGTGGTCATCCACGATGTGTCCGGCAGCCACCCGGAGCACACCATCGTTCACATCGAAAACGGCCATGTGTCCGGCCGCAGGGTGGGCGACGGCGCGTCCAAGGTGGTAATGGAGCAGCTGGAGCATCAGAACGACCAGCCGCAGGATCACCTGTGCTATCTCACGCGTACCCCCGACGGGAAGATACTCAAGTCATCGTCCCTGTATATCCGCAACGGACGCGGCGCGGTGACGGCCATCTTCTCCATCAACTACGATATCAGCAACATGATGCTCATGCATCAGGAGCTGGGCGAGTTCATGCTCACCCGGGACAGGGAGCAGTCCGAGCCGGAGAAGATCATCAACGTCAACGACGTGCTGGAGGATCTCATCCGCCAGTCCGTGGCGCTGGTGGGCAAGCCGGCGGCGCTGATGAACAAGGACGACAAGGTGCGCGCCATCCGCTTCCTCAGCGACGCGGGCGCGTTCCTGGTGACGAAGTCCGGCGACAAAGTGGCAAAATACTTCGGTATTTCCAAATATACTCTATACTCTTATATTGACGCCAACAAACAACAGGAGGAAAAGAAACATGGGTAAAATCGATCTGTCCATCAACAAAGTGGGTCTGGAGCATAATATCCAGAAGGCCAAGGAGAACAACGTCATCATCCCCACCATCGCTCAGATGCAGAATCCCGATCTGATCCCGGAGAAGATCAAGGCCAAGCTGAGCCACACCGGTCTGTGGGATGTGGATCCCGTCAACCTGTTCCGCATTTCCTGGCACAACGAGGCCAAGGAGAGCGGCGGCCTGTTCCAGAAGGTTCCCAACTACGTGGAGATCCCCAGCAAGCTGTCCGGCGTGCCCTGCCGCATCGTGGCCATGTCCGGCAAGTGGTTCCCCACCGGCTGCCACAAGGTGGGCGCCTCCTTCGGCTGCCTGGCTCCCCGCCTGGTGACCGGTCAGTTCGACGCCACCTATCATCACGCCGTATGGCCCTCCACCGGCAACTACTGCCGCGGCGGCGCCTTCAACTCCAAGCTGCTGGCCTGCGAGTCCGTGGCCATTCTGCCCCAGGACATGTCCAAGGAGCGCTTTGACTGGCTGAAGTCCATCGCCGGTCAGATCATCGCCACCCCCGGCTGCGAGTCCAACGTCAAGGAGATATTCGACAAGACCTGGGAGCTGAAGCAGGATCCCACCATGATGATCTTCAACCAGTTCGCCGAGATGGGCAATCCCCTGTGGCACTACAACGTCACCGGCTACGCGCTGGCCGACCTGTTCGAGGCCGTGAAGAAGCCCGGCCAGAACTTTGCCGGCGCCTGCTTCACCTCCGGCTCCGCCGGCACCATGTCCGCCGGCGATCTGCTGAAGGAGCGCTATCCCCACCTGAAGCTGGCCGTGGGCGAGGCGCTGCAGTGCCCCACCATTCTGGACAACGGCTTCGGCGGCCACCGCATCGAGGGCATCGGCGACAAGCACATCCCTTGGATCCACAACGTGAAGAACACCGACATGGCCATCGCCATCGACGATGAGGACAGCCAGCGCCTGCTGCGCCTGTTCAACACCCCTGAGGGTCAGAAGTACATGAAGGACGAGCTGGGCATGTCCGATGAGGAAGTTCAGAAGATGACCTGGCTGGGCATCTCCGGCATCGCCAACGTGCTGTGCTGCATCAAGATGGCCAAGTACTATGAGCTGACCGAGAACGACGTGGTGGGCACCGTGCTGACCGACTCCGCCGTGATGTACCAGTCCCGCGTGGAGGAGCTGAACCAGATGCACGGCGCGTACAACGCACACGAGGCCGCTCTGGATCACAACCTGCACATGCTGGGTCTGAAGACCGACTCCATGCTGGAGCTGACCTACACCGAGCGCAAGCGCGTCCACAACCTGAAGTACTACACCTGGGTGGAGCAGCAGCAGATGAACGTGGAGGATCTGAACGCCCAGTGGTACGACACCAAGAACACCTGGGACGCCGTTCACGCACAGGCCAAGGAGCTGGACGAGCTGATCAACGAGTTCAACGAGGCCACCGGTCTGCTGAAGACGCTGTAAGAAACAACACCAAACGCTCACAGGGCGGGGCTTTCGCCCCGCCCTGTTTGGTCAGGAGGCGGACATGCAGAAACGGAAATCGCTTCGGCTGCCGGCATACGATTATTCGCAGAACGGTGTGTATTTTATAACGATTTGTACCGAGGGGAAGAAACACATTCTTGGACGTGTTGTAGGGGGCGGCGTCCTCGACGCCCCACACGTCTGCCTTTCGGATCGCGGAAATATCGCGGAGCAGACGCTGCTGGAAATGAATGATTTTTACGGGGATATTTCCATTGATAAATATGTGGTCATGCCCAATCATGTGCATTTCATCATCACCGTGGCTGCACACGGCGGGTCGTCGAGGACGCCGACCCCTACAAATGCAAAATTGCCGGCTTTTATTTCGACATGGAAACGATTTACCAATAAGAGGGCGGGCGTTTCCCTCTGGCAGCGTTCCTACTATGACCATGTCATCCGAAATGATGCGGAGTACCTCCGCGCATGGCAATACATCGACGACAACCCCGCTCACTGGGCGGAGGATGAATATTATTCCGATTAAGGAGAACGATCATGAAAAACGTGAAATACGGCAAGTGTGTCCGCTGCGGCAAGACCTACGACGCCGTTCCCGATCTGACCAACTGCGAGTGCGGCGGTATCCTGGATATCGTCTATGACTACGACTACATCAAGTCCGTGCTGACCAAGGAGAAGCTTCAAAAGCGGGACAACCGCTCCATGTGGCGCTACCGCGAGCTGCTGCCCGTGGAGGAGACGACGCCCGACACGCCCCTGCGGGTGGGCTGGAGCCCCCTGTACGAGGAGCCGAAGCTGGCGGAGATGCTGGGCATCAAGCGCCTGTGGGTCAAGGACGACGGCCAGAACCCCACCGCGTCCCTGAAGGATCGCGCCAGCGCCATGGCCGTGGCCAAGGCCATGGAAGCCGGAGCCAAGACCATCGCCTGCTCCTCCACCGGCAACGCCGCCAGCTCTCTGGCCGGCAACGCCGCCGCCGCGGGCATCAAGACCTATATCTTCGTTCCTGAGCGCGCGCCCAAGGGTAAGGTGGCGCAGCTGATGATCTTCGGCGCCAACGTGATCTCCGTGAAGGGCAACTATGAGGACACCTTCAAGATGTCCGCCGCCGCCATCGACAAGTACGGCTGGTACAACCGCAACGCCGCCATCAACCCCTATCTCAGCGAGGGCAAAAAGACGGTGGCGCTGGAGATCGCACCTCCTGTACGATATCCCAGGTTTCCTGATCCACCAGCTCTTCATGAGTATTCTCAAAGATAAGCCACTCTGATTTGGGGCGTTCACATCGTTTTTTGTCCTTGTAGGACTTGGTGCTGTAGCGAAGGTTGACCGTGTGCCCAAGGTAGACCATGTTCTGAAGCATATCCGCCACCATGTCGCCAGTCCAGTTGTAGGGCCGCTCTGCATTCAGCCCGGAATGGGATGTGCCGAATTTCGTATAGGCGTACATGGATGGACTGTAGATGCATTCTTTCTTGAGCTGCTTTGCAATCTGGGCTGGTCCCATTCCGCCGGCGCACATGGCGAAGATGCGTTTGACGACAGCCGCCGCCTCCTCATCCACCAACAGAGGAGAGTCCTTGGTTGCACCCTTGCGGTAGCCGTAAGGAGCTCGTGTCCCCACCCGGATTCCCCGCTGTGCCTTGGCGTTCACTACATTCCGCACCTTGCGGCTGCAGTCCCGCACGTGCCACTCATTGAACAAATTCTTGAAAGGCATCAGCTCGTTGCTGTTTTCATACTTGGTGTCAACATTGTCGTTGACAGCGATGTAGCGCACATCATTGGAAGGGAATATCTCCTCGATATAAAGACCGGTGTGCAGTTGGTTTCTTCCAAGGCGGGAAAGATCCTTTGTGATGATGACGGCGATGTCGCCGTTGCTCATGTCATCCATCATCTGTTCAAAGGCTGGGCGATTGAAATTCGCGCCGGAATAGCCATCGTCCACATAAAATCTGGTGTTCTGGAACCCATTCTCATCGGCGTACTTTTGCAGGATAAGTTTTTGGTTCTGGATACTGTTGGAGTCGCCCTCCAGATTATCATCTCGGGACAGACGGCAATAGAGCGCCGTGATCTTTTGGTTTGGCTGTAACATATTGACCTCCTTCATAAAATGCCAAACCGATTGAGAGATTGCAACCATACAATACCCTCAATCGGTTTGTTTGTCTATGCGAACCTGTTTTTCAGGCGGAAATATTTTTTGCGTCCTGCTCCAGGTCGATGACCTGTTTCATAAGATCGACCGTAGATTGCGTTCCTCCGAAACTGAATTCCGCGAACACAATGTACTCTCTGCCGCATACATGCTGTCGGCGGCTTTTTATAATCTTGCCGTCCCTTTCTTCCACTGCGGTATCCCGCACTGCCTTGGCAGAGGGAATATCCTCATCTCCATGCTTTTCTTCACTGTAGGAGCGGGGACGCTCATTGTATTTGAATTTATACGCCATATCGTTCCTTTCCCCTGACGCTACAGTCAGGCAACAAAAATAGCAGACCGTTACATGGTCTGCTGCTGTGTTTGTTCTGCCTGCTGATCTTCGGTCCACTGCTGTTCTGTAGATGATTGCTCATCCTGTGTGAGCACCATGGCTACGCCGGCCACCAGTCCGATGACAGCGCCGATATTTTTGGCTTCCTGTTCTGCCTGGATACGGCGGTAACGTTCCTCGACATCTTCGTTACCATCATCCAGTAACGCTCCAGTTACCGCCAGACCATACAGTCCAGCGTGGAGCGGCTTCATAGAAACAGGTTGCGGATGTTGCTGACCACTGTCGCTGTGCCATACCCCATCCCCAGCAGTGCCGCCACGATGAGCAGTACCAGTACGATCCATTTGGCCACTACGATCAGGTCGAAGTCCGGAAGCCAGTCCAGCCATTTGCAGGAATGCTTTTCTTTCTTCTTCCCAGCCTGTTCCAGCAGAGTGGTCATCTCCGTCAACGATTTCTGGATCTCCGCCATGCTGTTCTGCACCGCTGTCAGGTCTGTGTGTGATCTCAGGTTCGGAAGATACTCCCGCATTCCACGCACTTCCCACCCGATGGATTCTGTCTTCTGTGTCAGCATCGTCAGAGCCTCCGGCAGCGGACACTGGATGACAATGGGCGTGATCGGTGAACTCGACTCCCGCGCTGTCGGCTGCGGTGAAGGCTCGGGCCGGTTCAGGGCCATGAGCTCGTCCATAGATAATTTCTTCTCTGATCCTGAATTCATATTCCATGTTCTCCTTTAGATATTTGTCACCGAACAGCAAACGGTCCCGACACTGCCAGCCACTCGGCGTGGTATAGGTGATATTCTTTCGGGACTTTTCCCAGCGAACCTTGTAGCCCTCGCTCTCCATCAGCGCAATGAACTCCTCGCGGTTGGAAGCGTGGCGCATACAGTCATTGATGATATTCATGAGCTGCAGCTTCTTGCTCTGACCACGGGCCGCCGTGTGATACTCTCCGATGGTCATAGTCTTTGTTTTCTGCTTTTGTTCCATGGGTTGAAATACAGGAAGTGAAAACTCCTTGCAGACCATGTCGTTGCGTTGCCGCAGTTCCTGGAGCTGCTCCTTTGCGATATGCAGTTTCCGTCCGGTATCGAAATTGACCGAGTTAATGAGGAAGTGGGAATGGATGTGCTCACGGTCTGTGTGGGTGCAGACCAGAACTTCGTATCCCTCATAGTACTTGGCCAGCTTCAGCGCGGCCGCGTGAGCGGTGACCGGGTCGACTGCTTCGCCTTTCGGGAAGCTCTGTACCATGTGATAGAACAGTACACCGTCCGTCTTGTGGTAGAGCCGCTTGGTGGTCATGAAATCCGCGTAGACAGATTCCGGCTGACAGTTGATACCTGTGACCAACTGCTGCCCCTCGAACTCGGTCTTTTTATCCTGCATGGTATACCGCATCACGGCGCTCATGCATCCGGTGGTCTGGCCCCGCTTGTAGTTTGTGAAGCTGATGATAGCCATAGCTTACCAGCGCTTTCGTTCAAGGATCATCCGAACGGCACCACAGAGTTCAGAGAACGCCCAACATACGCTTTCCAGATCGATCACGGTCACTCGTCCCATGTGCGCCAGGGTGACGAGCTGGTTCAGATTTCTGCCGATGGACTTCAGCTCCTTCAGCACTTCTTTCAGGCCGTCGATGACCACCACCTGCTTTCCCAGGCAGCAGGCAGTGACGTAGTCGCTCATGGACATCCCGGACTGCTTCGCCAACTCCTTGATGGCCTCCCGGTCTGTGGACGCCATGCGGGTGCTGAATTTAACATCTTTTTTCATGTCGTTTCCTCCAAATCGTAGATAAAGTGGGTCCGGGCTTCTGCCCGGAATTCATGCGGAAGTCGGGCAGCGGCGTTGCCGCAGACCAGACAAACGCGATGCTGGCCACCTCCAAGGAGGTGATTTCCCTGCACCGAACACCCGCGCTCCGCTTTCGGCCACAAATGGCCACAAACGGCGTTTCTTTTTCCCTGCGGGTGTTTACTCGCCATGCCCGGCAATCTCCCGCAAATCGCCGCACAGCGCCCCAACAGGGTCAACAGGGGCGACCACAGGTACACCCTGGGCAGCGTCACTTTCGGCACGGCGCAGCTCGATGAGCCGCTTCCCGTTGCTGCGGCGCACCATACCGAAAATTCCGATTTTGCTTAGCGCGTCAAGGCTTTGCAGGATCAGGCGGGACACTTTCTTAGGCGAGATACGCTCCATACCGACAGGGTCGATTTTTTCAGACAGCTCTGTGGGAGTGCCGATAAATTTCGTACGGTCGCGCATCAGTTCAGAGACCAGATAGGTGATCCGGTCGCCCAGTAGCTCCGGCTGCGTTCTGCTGTCTGCTACCATCTCCCACACGTTTTCAACGTTGCGTTCCAGAGACAGCTCCCGGTATTCAATGTCACGACCGATGCAGGAGAGCTTCGCCTTACCGCTGCCGCGCCGATCTTCCACCAGAGTAAAACTGGAATCCACCGCCCCGCTGATGGCTGTCGTACCGGAGATACGGTTGAACACATCATCGGCAGTTTCCTTTCGCAGATGATGGATCAGCAGGATGGCGATGCCGTGCTTGTCCGCCAGCCGCTTCAGCACGGACAGGTCCCGGTAGTCATTGGCGTAGGTGGCATCGTGGACGGGGCGGACCATCTGCAGCGTATCGACGAGGACCAGAACAGTATCCGGGTGAGCTACGAGGAAGCCCTCCACCTGCTCCTCCAGCCCCTGGCCGATGGGAGCGCACTCCGTACAGAAATGGACGCTGTCCGGCGCGTCCTCTGTGATCTCGAAGAGGCGGTTCTGGATGCGAAGGACGGAGTCCTCCAGGCAGAGATAGAGGGTGGTGCCCTGCTTCACGCTCATTCCCCAGACCGGTTCTCCCTTGGCCACCGTCACCGCCAGCCACAGGGCCAGCCAGGACTTGCCCACCTTGGGTGAACCCGCCAGGATATGCAGACCCTGAGAGATCAGCGTGTCCACCACAAAAGTGGGCGGCTCCAGCGGACGGTCCATCAGCGTCCTACCGTCCACCGTGACCAGAGGACGGTCCATTTTGTTGCTCATAGTCAGTACCTCCAATTCAAAATATCTGAATACAAAAATCTCCCACCTCGAAAGAAGTGGGAGTAGTATTCTTTTAGAGGAGCAGTGCCCACAGGACTTTTGAGCATCCCCTTGCCCCTCTGCTTGTATTGTGGTGGAAAAGATGGTATCCTGATAAAAAGCATGGACAGATTAAAAATCAAGTAGGACAAATTATTGCAGAGGAGGGGGCCAGCGGAAATGGAGGGGAGCATCATATTCTATACCTACGGCAGCACCTTGGAGCTGAACGGGCAGCAGTTTGAGGCAGGCAGGCTGACCGAAGATCTGCTGAATCTATCACCGGATGACTACCACCCCCTGCACGAACGGATGGTGCGCATCCGTACCCTTATGGACATCTACGAGTATGTCCGCAAGAGTGAACTTTGGTGGAAACTGAATGATGAGATGGAGCAGCTCTGTCAGGAACTTCGCCGATATACTGTGTTCCGCTTGCTACCGGACGATTGCTATGACGCTTTCTTTTCGGTGATACGGGAGATCACAGGACAGTTCAGCTTGTTTTCTCCCGAGGAGCACAGCCTTTCAGAGGATGATCAGACAAAACTTCTCAGCGCCTCAGCGGAAGAATTCTTCCAGAGCGATGATGGGGACAGCGATCCTGAAATCTCCTTGGGACTGCTGGATCTGTTTCGTCGCAGAGAGGGCAGCGAGGAAAAGGGCGAGTTGTTTTATTACGAGATGTTTCGCCTCCTGGGAGCGTGCGAAGATACCTGGAGTGCCTACAAGAAATACATCGACCGCTACATGATGTATCTTCACGACATCCGTGCCTTTGTTCCTACCATCCGGAATTTCATCAAGTTTATCCTCTCCACACTCACGACCAATGGGCCGGAAAGTTATGCGGCAGCGCTCTATGGTTTCTATAACGATGATCGCACCGCAGAGAAGCTGATCGTCAACCCCATCACTTACCACGGGGACTGCTACAGGAGACACGATGAATATATGCTCTCCTATGTCCCGCGGGAGCTGCCGGACGGCTCCATGGCCATCTGTCAGGAGCATGTGACGGACAGCTTACAGGCGCTGATGAAGGCAGACTATATGCTGGCCCTGAATAGCGGACACAACATCCGCCGCTGCATCATCTGCGGGAAATACTTCATGCTGAAGAGCGGCGTCCACGCTTTGTACTGCGAAGGGGCCTGTCCCCACGCTCCTGGCTACACCTGTCGGCAATTTGGCACGGTGGAAGTTCAAAAGGAACTGGCAAAGAACAACCCTAAGGTGAAGGCCAAGCTGACTGCCTTTTCCAGGATCACGAAGGATATGCAGCGGGGAGCTATCTCTCAGGAGGATGCCAGAAGAGCCAAGGATCATGTGCGAGACCGGCTCTACGATGCGCTGCGCAGCCCGGATATCTCTGTTGAGGAGTTTTCTGAACAAATATCTACTGCGCAAGTGTATGAATATTGCCGCATCACCAGAGTGAGCAAGCCCCGAGGGCGTCCACCGAAAGCAAAGGCGGGTGGGACCCATGACCAATGAGGAACTGGTCCGCCGATATTACGGCGGTGATGAGCGCGCGCTGGAGGAGTTGTACCGCAGGAATCTCGGGCTGATCCGGCGCATCGCCCGGGAGACTGCCAGAGAGTTCAACTGTCTGCATATGGACAGGGAAAGACCGGGAGAGTTGTCCGGCTATACGAAAACGATTCTGGAGGATCTTTGCGGCGAGGGTGCGTTGGAATTTCTGACACGGGTCCAGAGCAGAGAATACGATGAGAGCCGTGCTGTGCTTGCCACCTACCTGTACCCACATCTGAAAGGCCGGATGACCCGTTGGCTGGAGCAACATATCGGAAATCTTTCTCTGAGCAAGCACGAGATGGATGCTGTCCGGCAGGCACAAAGGCTATATCATTCAGGTCAGTTCAGCATCGAAGAGATCGCGGAGAAAATGGATGTCCTTCTGGAACAGGCTGTCAAGCACATCCGTTACAACACCCATTTTGTTGGTGTCAATGATCTTATCCCTGGGAGCTATGACGGTGATCCCTTTGAGCGGCTGATGCCTGGGAATCTCTCTGTTTCTGTGGAGCAGGTCGTGTATCGAAAAGTCTGCATTGAGCTGCTGCAGGAACTATTTGATGCTCTCCCGAAGAAGGACAGGGACATCCTCGGAAAATTCTACGGCGTATTCGGATTTGAAAAAACTTCGCTGAAGGAAATCGGCATGTACCACATGATGAAGGAGTCCGCCGTGGAAAAGGCAAAGGAGCGTGCTGTCACAAAGCTGAAAAAAGCCTATCCGGGTAGCAGGCTGCAGATCTGGAGGAATGTTCATCGTATGATACGCAGACCGATCCTGCCAGCGAAGGATGACAGAGCACTGCGGCGCAGCTTCACGACTTCGACCCTACGAAATCAGGAGTCTGGAAGATCGTAGTTTCGATACAGTCTGGTGAGAATTTTGCGCAGACAGGAGACCGCAACAGTCCCCTTTAGGACATGTTTAGGAAAAATCAAGAGTCATACTCGCTTTTTTATACGTTCCGTGCTATAATGCAGAAAAACACGAAAGGCCGGCAACTATGGCTACACATATTTTAGTCGTCGATGACGAGACTGCGATCGCAGATCTGGTGGAGGTCTATCTGAAAAACGAAGGCTTCACCATCCACAAATTCTATAATGCCTCCGACGCCCTGGCTTGTGTGCGGACGACACGCTTGAATCTGGCGGTGCTGGATGTGATGCTGCCGGACATGGACGGCTTTACCCTCTGCCAGCGCATCCGGGAGGACCACCTGTTCCCCATCATCATGCTCACCGCAAAGGTGGAGGATATGGACAAGATCATGGGGCTGACCTTGGGAGCGGACGACTACATCACCAAGCCCTTCAATCCTCTGGAACTGGTGGCCCGGGTCAAGACTCAGCTGCGCCGCTACACCCGGTACAACCCCAGGGAGGGGACAGTCCAGGAGGTCACCGAATACGACTTTCGAGGCCTTCAGATCTCCAAGGCCACTCACAAGTGCGTCCTGTTCGGCGAGGAACTGGCCCTGACGCCCTTGGAATTCTCCATTCTCTGGTATCTATGTGAGCACCGGGGGAATGTGGTGTCCAGCGAGGAACTGTTTGAACATGTTTGGGGCGAGGCGTTTATGGACAGCAACAACACCGTCATGAGTCACATCGCCCGGCTACGGGAAAAGATGCACGAGCCCAGCCGAAAGCCCAAATTCATCAAGACCGTTTGGGGGGTGGGGTACACCATTGAGTAAGAAAGGAAATACCCGCAGCCGCCGGAGATCTTTGCGCATCTGGGGCGGCTACCTGCTGGTCCTCATGGCTTGGGTGGTCGCAGTGATGGCCTTGGCATTCCTGGGCTTCATCATCTGCGCCAGCATCACCTGGCAGCCCTCGCCGCTCTACGACTTCCTGAATTGGGTTCGAGACTACATCGTTCTGGTCTGCATCGTCACAGTGCTGGCGGGCTGGGTGGTCATCAGCTTCTATTTTATCTCCAAGCCCATCAAGCAACTGGACGTGGTGGCCAATGCGGCAGAGCAATTATCCCGCCCCAGTGAGGAGCCCATCCAGCTGCCGGATTCCCTGGAGGACATCTCCATCCAGCTGAATCTGGCCCGGGAGCAGGCTCTCCGGGACGCCCGGGCAGCCCGGGAGGCAGAACAGCGGAAAAACGACCTAATCGTCTATCTGGCCCACGACCTGAAAACGC
>OQVZ01000507.1_pt1 | contig 15000 bp, 13 predicted proteins | sample 1691571 | NCBI WGS metagenome assembly OQVZ01 (sample SAMN03418261, study PRJEB22391) | human gut metagenome | biome: human-gut; feature: organic feature; material: feces | host: Homo sapiens | place: Tanzania | collected 2013-01
AAGATGCCATGGGCAAATCCCCACATGAAGAAGAGACTGCTGATGATGAGGAAGGGCACCAGATAGTTATGCCCTTCGTATCTGAAGATGGATGGCTTCGTCATGATTCTCTGCAAATTTGTGATTGTCCTTTGTGAATGAGGAGTTTCCTCTAAGTTATCTATTCTTTCTTTCCTTTTTTCCATTAGTAATAGTTTGTGTTATAAATATGTGATTTCAAATACTACACTCCACTACACTGCTTTTTTGATTTATACGAGGTATAAATACGAATCCGTTTCCGCTTCATTAGAAGAACAGAAAGAAATCGAACTGAGCCTCATTTGAATCCGAAGTGAATCTCACGTAAACCTTAATAGAGCCCCACGTAAACTTTATCTGAGCTCCAAACCAATTCGAAATGAAACTTACTCCAAAAGCAAGTGAAGCCAGTTTCAATCGCAAAAAAGCCTTTTTGCTTTACAGTATAAGCAAAATCGTGAGGGATAAAGCCAAAATCGTGATTGATGCGTGAGGGATAAATTCCCTTTTTTAGCCATCAGTCACGCATGCGATTCCTATAGCTATCAATAGTTTACCCGATTTCTTCCAGTAAATCGTGATGGGTGATAGATGAGCTGCAAAAAAAATCTGCGTCATCTGCATTATCTGCGAAATCCCAGCCCGCATAGGGCAAAGATCTGTGGAATTCTGTGAAATCTGTGGGACTAATAAACAGCAAAGAAGAAAATCTGCGTCATCTGCGAAATCTGCGTGACCAAGCTCCAGCCCAAATAGGGCTTCAAGAAAAGAAGATTCCGAAAGATTACCTCCTATGTTTAAGCCTCCAGAAGAAATGCCATGTTCTAAAGATAGGCTCACTCAAAGCCTCGGCAGGATAAAATCGCACGAAGTGCATATTTCTCCATATCTTCAGGAAATATTTCTTAGCCATTCCTTGTTGTGTAAAATGGCCATACTTGGTAAAATGCCTTCCGAAGTTGCCACCATTCAGTATTTCTGCCAGCAACAACTTTCCTCGCTTTTCATCCATCGGAGCTATCATTTTCTTCTCAGATAATCCCAATGCCTCATGCAGCACATACATCACCGCCCCTGCAAACTTCCACAATCCAAGATGCTTCAGTTCTCTATGCAAAGTATCTCTAATCACTAATAACTCATCATCATTCACTACATAGTAGTAATCAATGATTTGCCTCATTCCAATCCCTTCATCAAAGAAATGGTGATAAAGATGCGTCAGCTGATAAACAACATTGAATGCTGCCGTTGGTATAGCAATTTCTCCAATGCCATCTGGTAGGCTAACAACATTTGAACACTGCAAATCCGCATTCCGTTTGAACCACTTCTGCAGTCTGGCATGATATAGAGGATTATTCATAGAGCAAGGAAAGAAATGCAGTTCTACAGGTACACCATCCATTGTTGTTTCAAGATGATGAAACCTTATATCATCCTCTAGTTTAAAATGACACTTAGCATATTCTGTAATATCTTCTCGGCTTGCATTCACCCATACATCAATATCTCCAGGATTTCGGGAATACGCATTAGGATACATCAAGGCATTCCCTTGTCCTTTCAAGATGCAGCATCGCAATCCATCTTCTCTAAACTTTGAATAGAGTTTAGCAGCAACTCCATTCACATTCATGTTCTGCCTTCGTATTTGTTGTGCCTTAGCCATCCATGTCATCAGCAGTTCCCTTACAATCGGATTCTGTTGCAAGTCCTCAGGATACTCCTTCCCTAGTCGTTCGATGCCATCAAAACAAAGACCCAATATCGCTTGCTTAGAAGCAAAGGAATATAGTTGCTGCCAATCAATATTAACAACAACATTACTCATATTCACCTTTCCACCCAAACAATATTTCAGAAAATCAAAATTCATATCATTTATTCAGATATGCAATAAACTAACATCTTCCACGTTTCTATAATATAAAAAAGTAGAAACATGAGATTACGACATATCCATAGTATAATTAAACAGTTTCGTCTTCTTCTTTGGCGTATCCTTAATGCCATAGACCGCAAGCTCGGACCAGGTCCAGGCGACCATCGCCTCTAACCCACATTCAAGACAAAGTTTTACATAAACTTTGCCTTGATGAACTGTGGTACCTTCCAAGCCATTTTCATCAGCTTTGTCAATGCAACTGGCTTGAAGCCGTAGCCAGAATAAACCCTGATGTCCTCATCCCACATTTTCTTACGCTTGGCAGAATCGGTACTCATACCACCCATACGCATTCTCGTTACAAACTCAGGGAGATACGCTACCTTCAGATGGCAGTTATACAGATAGTTTACCAGGAGGTTAGTATCAGCAGCAATCTTGTAGCTCTCATCATAGAGACCACATTTCATCATTACCTCACGCTTGATATAGCAAGTAGGATGCAATGGAAGCCAGCCACATCTCACCTTCCAGCGAGCATACTTGCCGCCAATCCATTTTCTCACCACCTTATTGGTATTCTGCTCATTCACAAAGATACCATCGGCATAGAGGAAATCGCAATCCGTTTCCTCCATCTTCTTCACAACGTGCGATACCGTATCCTTGGCAAACATAAAGTCATCCGAATGACAAAGAGCAATCACATCACCCGTCGCCATACGGATACCCTTGTTGATTGCCTCATACATACCATGGTCAGGCTCAGAGATAAACTTCACCTGATCTTCATGACCTGCGATAACCTCACGTATAACCTCAACAGAATGATCCTTAGAAGCACCATCCACGATGATATACTCGATGTCAGCATAATCCTGCGCCAACACACTCTCCACTGCACCGCGAATTGTCTTTTCACGGTTGTAACAACTAGTTATAATCGAAACCTTCATTAGCTTTAAAGATTTTCACTATCAATACTTATTAATTCCACACTTTTCTGCGTTTGCTTTCCCAAAGAGCTATATCCTTATAAAGTTGTGTTTGAACAAAACACTCCTTTGAATATAAACTAACAACTAATTCTTGCAATTCTTCTTCCTCTACAGAATTTATGATATTCAGATAAAAACAAATTCTGTTTAACCAATCATGACCATTATGCAAATGATACCTCCTCAGTTCTCGATTATCTAGACTTTTGACAAAACCATTAACATAACCTTGCTGTAGATTACCAACGATATTGCTTTGAATACTGGCATAATCTATATTTGGGATATGAGTAACTTTTTTATCTATAAGTTTAAATGATACCCCCAATGAATAAACCATATTACAAGCCTTATAACAAGAAAGCAATTGTAAATCAGAATCTATCAAATCATAATTAACAGGAGCACCATAGACTTTCATCACCCTATCTGAAAAAGCTTGTGAAAATGCATTATCAGAGAAACAGGTCATTTCATAGTCATGATAATCTGTAAAGAACAAGTTGTCATAATCTGCTTTTTGTTGACCAAAGAAACGAAAATCGGAGTCTTGAATAGCTAAATATTCATACTTCCGTTTTGCCAATAGAGGTACAAGAGAATCCATCTTTTCAGAACCTTCAGTAAAATGAATATATACATACTTCATATCACAGAATTTCTGATAGAAAGGAACATCGTATTTACCTTCGACTAATAGTATCAACTTCCTAGAATTTGCTGGAGTATTATGAATACGGATAATCTTATCTAAAAGTCTGTCAGCAGTTTGTCTATCTCTCAGATTGTAATTCATAACTATCTGTCTTTTTCATTTCCTCAAACAAATCTATACAGTCATCCCAATTGCCATTTACAAAATCAATAGAATGAGTGGCTATTATCAATTGGATATTCATAACTTTTGCTATAAGTTTTAAATCTGCCAACATGGTTTCTTGCCACGCAACATGCATAGATATTTCGGGTTCATCTAAACACACGAGCATACCAGGCTTTGCTTTAAATAGCAAAAAGAAATATAGAATAATCAGATTCTGTTCTCCACTCGATAGTTTATGTAAAGCTATAGAATTACCATTAATATCTATAGCAGTTAATCCATGCTCAGTATCTATCTTGATATTTTTATAAGATAAATCTTTACTCTTCAAGAATTTATCAAAAGAAGATAATCGCAGGAATAACCTTTGATATGCATCTATTTTTCCCCACATATCGTCAATATATAAGCTCAAGATAGACTCATATTTATCATCATATTTATAATCTAAATGGAGATCATTTGCCAAACCATATTGATGATACGATTCCAATATAGTTTCTAATGCACTAAATTTAGTATCATATTCTTCCTTTGAATAAACTTTTCCTTGACCAGACAACAGACGACCAACAAAACCTGAATCTATCTTTTGGCACTGAGAGCCAAAATATTCTTGGTGACTAACAATAACCTCATCTAAATCCTCTGCTATTTTATCAACATTATATTTATTGATAAGATGTCGTCCATAGGTATCAATGTCCTCATATTGAATTCGTTGTTCCTTTACATACATAGAATCAAATTTCTTAAGAAATTCTATCATATTTTTAGAAGCTTCAGGAAGTGCATCATCATCCATAAAATCATAATATCTCATGAGATAATCTTCAATATCAATATCACCCATAGTATTCATAGAGCGATACCCCATTGATGACCGTCGAATCTTCCTCAGAATATAATTTGCAGATAACAAGAATTGACATTGCAATTCATCTGTTTCACCATTGAATAAGCTAAGATGAAAAACTGACTCACTAATATTTCTAGTATTTAAATCCTTGACTGATTCATCGATATGATTTTTCATTATGTGGATTTTACCACCTCCTGCAAATTCTACACGAATATAACGAAATTCGATCAGATTAAAATACCAAAAATTACACTTAATGAGATTATTAAGTATTTTAAGAATCGTACTTTTACCAAAACCATTAGGTCCTAATAATACTTTTATATGATGGCTTTCGGAAAAAACTAAGTCATAATCGTAATGACCATAGAGTTGTTTTATAACCAATCTTGTAACCATAATATCTTTAATTAAGATTTTATTTTCCTTTCTCTAATCTTCACCGCAGGATTACCTTGGTATATACCATTCTCCTCCATATCTTTCGTAGCCACGCTGCCTACAGTTAGTATGGCATTACGATGAACCATTACACCAGGGCACACTGTTGTCTTAGCTCCTATCCAGGTCCCATCCTCTATTTTAATAGGTGCATTGCGATAAGGCATAGAGGATATGGTATAGTCATGATTGCCAGTAAGGAGCAAAGCACCTTGCGAGATACATACATTGCTGCCAATAACGACCTTATCAAGATTATCTATCCAGCAACTTTCTCCTAACCAGCAATCATCACCAACCACCAAGTTCCATGGCGACTTGATAATTACATTATTCTTGATGACTAAGCCCTTACCTATCTTCGCACCAAAAGCACGAAGCAAGGCTATCTTAATTCCCATAAATGGATTCCATGAAGCTCTTACAATAAGTGCATTCACAAAATACCATAACACAGTTTTTAAGAATCCTGCTCCTTTATCGAATTTAGAGCCATCAAAGGCGGATAATCTTACCCCCCCGAATTATTATTTAACACTTTATTCATTACAAATTATCCTTATATAATTGATAGGATTTACACTCGCAATCATAGGCAAACCTACTTGGCATTTTCTTAAATGTAGCAGAATCCATGTGGTTCACCTTCAATACAGGCTTGTACAACGTTTTGCCTCCTACCTTTTCCAATTGTATGGTCAACAACTGTTCTTCACCCATCAGAAAGCTTCTAACATCAAGCATTTTTACCTGTTTCATATATGCCTGAGTTAATATGAAACATGCACCAAATCCCATATATATGTATTGCTCTTTATCAAAGCCTTTCTTATTGATTTCATGTCGACGTATATTAAATGTATTAAGTATCCAAGCCAAGAACAGAGCTACATACCAATTAGAATAATAAAAACGATAGAGGAATTTACGCATTGGTGAAATTCGATTGATAAAATGAGGATTCTGATGTATTCCATCCATACGAATAATATCTGGCGATACCACCATTACATCCTTTTCAAAATTTTGTTCTGAAAGAACTTTCAAGAAATCATCTTCATAAATCAAATCATTATTGGCTACTATCATATAATCATATTCAATACCCTTTGAGTATGCCAATTCTTGCCCTTTCGCCATTGCTGGGAAGTAACCAATATTGTCATTCAAATATAGCCCTTCTACTAGTTTCTTCCCTTGAAGATAACTCTTCAATATCTCTTTTTCTTCTTGCTTCGAATTGTTGTCAACTACTATAATAGTCAAATTGGCATTTTGATGCTGCTTCAAGAGAGAGTCACAGCAATTACAAGACAACTGAGAATTATTATAGTTGACCATGATAACACATACTTTCATAATCCTAACTATATATTGGTTTTAAAATATTGGCAAATTCATTTAAATCAGTGATTTTTCTAAATTCCGCCAATTTACTATTATTTCTATTTTGTTTAATTTGTTCTAAACGATTAACAATAGAATCAACCTCTTCAGTTTCATCATCTAAAACAATACCGATTTCATACTTACGAGCCAAAGCAGCCGCCCCCATAACGTTAGTATTTACTATAGGAATAAGATTGGCAGCAATATACTCTATAAACTTCACTCCTACACGCGTATCTTTTTTACTCATCAATTGTAATCCATAGGTACAACGAGCATAAAAAGAAGGTAGTTCTGAATAAGGTACACTATAATGTATTTCTACACGATTTCTAATAGCATCGTATTTCGGCAAATTAAAAGTAGGCTCTATCTTATGTATAGGAGAGCCAGTACATACTATTAATTTTGATGATGGCATTTTATCCGCTACCTTCAAGAAGAAATCCAAATAGATGGAAATGTTGTTCCAGTGTCCAAGACTTCCCGTATAAAGGAAGTTGTTATCTTGGTCATGATTTTGTACAGAATGGAAATGTTTATAGTTGATAGGATTATAAACCAAACAATATTTATTATCATCCAGTTTTATTGAATGTCTTTTCAATACTGCATCTCTGAACAAATCTGATATAAAAAGAGTCTTTCGGAATTTCAGCAACATTTGCTTTTCAGCATTTCTCCAAAATTTCACGGTTGCTCCATCAGGCTTGAAATTACCAACATTTATATTTTCCTCAATCCAATCAGTTCTTGTATCAAAAACAATTCTATCCTTATTCTTGTAGAATTTCAAAAAGCCAAGAGCTGCTTGATAAGAACGAATGTTATAAAAAATATCCTTATCAGATTTTTCATCTTGATGATTCAGGAACTTGACATAAAGAAATACATTCAAGAAATAAAACGGAAGCAAGAAATATCTCAACAACATAAAACGAGTTGGATAAAACAATACTGGAAAATTTCTGATATTTACACCATATTGTTTCAAATCATTTTTGGTTGCTTGAATATTCGTTTTACTCTTGAACAGAAAAGGTAAAGAAGTAAATGAAATTATATCCAAAGAATATTTACCTGTTTTGACCAATTGTAGCAAAGGCAATATATTCTGTGAGTATATCAACCCCTTGTCCCAATAAGGTTCATTAAAAACCACTAATCTTATTTTTTTCATAACGTACTTATTTTTTTAGTATTTTTCTACGATATATTTTATGAATCGTCGTTGATAAATCAAGAGTTTTAGCAACCAAATACATAACTTTACCAATAATCATTTCCCAAAACATCAAAGAAGGAATAAATGGAAGAACTTCTTGAATTGCTTTGTTCTTGATTTTTAAACGACTTAAAGGAAGACTGGAAGATAAATGAACTACAGAAGAGACTTCATTTTTTTCTATTTCATCAAACAAAAGTTCCCAACATCTTATAATCTTATCATTTGAGAATTTGGTATTAATTTCCTTAATAGTCTCAGAAGAATCATAATCTGACAGTTTAAGTAGTTTGACAACGCTTTCAGCCAATTTTTTTTCATCTGAATATAGAAGATTATCTTTACCTAAAACAGTATCAACGTATCCAGGACATTTCATAGTCGTAACCAAACATCCTGCCAATTGAGCTTCTATAGCAGTATAGCCAAAAGTCTCGGTTAGCCCGCTTGGATTAGGAACTGCAACTTTAGATACATCGAGAATATCGAATTTCTCATTACCCATTACACCACAGAAATGAACAGATGGTATAATTTTCTTGTCAGCATCTAAAATAGGAGACAGAAGTTTCTTCTCATAGAAGTATTCAGCTATGCCATACTTACCTAACTTCTCATTTTGGTTATAAAGATTGCCGCTACCTATTATATATAATTGTGCATCTGGTACCTCTTTAAGAACACTAGGCCATGCTTTGGTCAGCAAATGAAGCCCTTTCAAAGGAACTATGCTACCAATATAAACTACATGATTCTTTCTTGCAGAAAAAGGCTTTGGAGAAGGAAGGTTATAATTGCATAAATTATAGATATATGTACCTTTCTTAAAAGCTCTGTGATCACAGAATGTCATAAGTTGTTCTTTTCCAACAGCAACTATTCTTACGACATTCTCGTAATCAGCATATCTACCTAATTCAAAATAAGGTATAAAACAATGATCCCAGATTACAACCTTTACATTGGTCTCTTTTACATTATTTATAATACTATCAAGTGTTGCGCCAGTTTTGTTGATAACAAGAATACCTATATCATACTTCTTGATGTTACTATTCAAATCATCTTCTGTTTCAACAAAGACCTTATTCATATCCATTGGCAAGTTATTCACAGACTCTGCAAAAACATAGTATTTGTGATTTGAATCATTTTTGTGATTCAAAAAATAAGCAACACTAAGCATTGCATAGTAAGTTCCACCAACACCAGGATTACCATTAAGAAGATTAGAGCAATCTATCTTCGATGTATTCTTATTTTTACAGTAAAAAGCTATGTTCATATTTTCAAACGTTTATTAATAAATTTGGAAACCACAATCACCCCCCCCCGAAATGCACAATATTACCAGTACACATACTAATACATAAAGTACAGGTGAGCCAATGTAAATATAATTGTTTCGTAAGACCAAGAAGCCTATTCCTTGTGTTAGATATATTTCATAAGATATCGTATTCAGTTTAGTTTTAAGGATAAAATTCTTTAATCCATGTAGCACGTTTATACCTGATGGCACCAGTCTAATAAGTAAATAAAAAATTAACGCACTATAAACTTTGCCAAAACTATCATATGTAAAAATAGCCAAAAGTGTAAGAAAGGCTAATACTATAAAAACCGATTTGCTTCTTATATTTTGCAAAAAATCCTCAATACATTTTTCTTTTTTGCATACCAATAAACCTAATGGAAAACATAGCCCTGCAAAGAATGTATTTGGATTACTACCAGTAAACAATCTGTAAAACTCATATAGGATAACTCCTACAAAAACGATACCTATAGCTTGCTTATGTTTAATAATCAGCTTAAATGCTATATAAAATAACAGGTAAAACACAATTATAGAAAGTACAAACCAACTATAAGGCAGACTAAACAATGCCAACTCTTTCCATAAGAAAAGCTTTCCATGTAAGTTTTCTCCATTTGTATAATACAATATAAGATATAGTGCAGTTGCTATTACAAACGGCATTAAGATTTTTCCCAACCTTTTATGAAGAAAATTTTTCAAATAGTCCTTTTTACGTGTAAGGGAATAGTATAAACCATATCCAGAAATAAAAAAGAATATTGGAACAGCCCAACCACCGCAAGTAGTAAAAGGTTTCAACCAAGCAACTTTCAAATACTGAGACAAATGTGCCAACACAATGGATATTGCTAATAAAAATTGGCAGCAATTGATACTTGTAATGTCAAATGTGCGCATTAAGCGTAAACGTCCATGCTGTTTTGACAAAAATAGCATGGTCCATATTATAAGAACAAACAAATACATATTTATTTTTTAGCTAACGAATATCCCCAATAGGATACCAAAATGTTAAACAAATAAGGATATATTACCAGATGTGAGGTTATGGACATTGATAGAAATATACCTAAAGACATAAAGTAAATCGGAATATTGTTACTTTTTACACATTTACTATTTTTCAGAATGGTAATCAAAAAGAAGATGTATATTGTCAGTGCCATTAATCCCCATGAGAAAAACACCTCCAAATACTCGTTATGGGCAGAATATCCACCTGTGTATTTTCCAATACTTCCACGTCCTTTACCTAGCAAGTAGTCACCAAACGAAAAGAAATTAACAGCATTAAATATTTTACCGTAAATATCCAAACGACTACTACCTTTATCAGTCTTTGCTGATTCTATTCGTTCTGTAATACGACCTCCACTTTGTTCATTAACTACGTCAAAAAGAATATATCCTCCTATCATTATAGCTATGATTAAAGCAAAGTGTGTTCCTTTCATCCTTCCCTGCTTAAATAACACCAACAAATACAAAACTATTCCTAACACAACGCATAACAATGCAGTTCGTTTGAAAGAAAAGAATACCAAATACAATCCTGCAGCAAGCAATACATATTTGAATTTTCCAAAAAAACGCCCTTCAAAAGACATTACCCATGGAAATAAAAGCACTATAAAATAAATCTCATTTACTTGCAATTGTTCTGCATATTGTCCAAATTCACGTATAAAAATTGTTTCTTGATAAACAAAATAACTACACAGAATGAACAGTATACTAATCGCAGCGTTCAATAAAGAATTAGGAATCTTGGGAGCTACACAATAGAAATAAGCCAATATAGTAGGCCATAACATCTGTTGAAAAGACACATTGAATATTTGACCAAATTCATGAATACATAAAAAATTTGAGACAACTACTATAAAACACCATGAAACAAGCAATATTTTTAATGAATGTTGCATCTTTGTTTTAGAATTGTAAATCTTATACCAACAAAGCAAAAATAGTGCTATTGTAACAACTTTTCCTAATGTAGATTCACTTGTATTAGCCAAATCAAAACCTGCCAACACAGCGGTGATGTGATCAATTAAGTAATAAACTATATACGTGACAAATAGTATAAGTATATATATATCAGTTGACTTTAGTGCTTTCAGAATCTTTGTCATAACTTAAACTAGATAAAAGAAAATCTTTTGATGATTTTGACAATTTAACAAATTGCTCGTCAGAATATTGAATATCACTTAGTAGTTTTAACTCACCCAGATTGTTCACTATTCTATTTTCTAACCCTATTTCTTTCAATAATGAACGTTGCCTGTTCATATGCTTTGTTGGGGCCAATACAAACTGTTTCTTAAATAATAAGGATATGGCCATTCCATGAAAAGACGTTGTCACAACAAAACGAGCATGACGTATAAGCGAAACAAACTCTTCCGGTCCAACAGGTATTTTCATGTTAGAGTTTTTTCTAAGAAATTTAAACCCTGAATTTAGAAAGACAACCTCAATATTATATTTGTTTGAAAGTTCATTTGCTATAACCCTTGCTATAGGTGAAGGTACAACCTCAAACAAAAAAATATAATCCTTTTCTATGACTCTTTCATTACCCAAACAGGACCATTCTTTTTCCGTTAAAAGAAAAGTAGGATCGACACATACGGTTGCATCCTTTAAATTTAGAACTTCTATTAAATTAGACTCTCTTACTGATACTTTATGAATTTTTGCAATAACTGGAGAAATCTGTCTGACGTAAGTGTCTGAAAAATAACATTTTTCTCCACTTACCGCATAAGCAATTTTTTTCTTGTTAGAAAAAGCAGGTATATTGAGAAAGTAATAATCATCCATGCCATCTGTCAAATAAGGATTCCAAACTTGATCACTTCCTGTAATAACTGTGTCTAAAGTTTCCACATCATTGACTGCTCTTAAATTTAAACGATTTTGGAGAAAATCTTCAAACTTTTTACGACGATTCAATATTCTTCGACAGTGATAAAAATTTGAAAGTGTCTTTTTAATTAATGCAACAAGCCCCTTTTTTGTCGTTTTATGCCAAGAAATAATATTATAATTATTCTCTATAGCTTTACATCTATAATCAATAACACATGCTTCGTACCCTTTGTTCTGAAGAAAGGTTTTCAACGCCCAAGCTTGTAATACAGCACCATAATTTATTGCTCTATGAAAAGTCAATATCCCTACTTTCATGATTTAAAATATTTACTGTAAAAATTAAACAAATTATTCTTAATGTCTTTCAAGAATGCCTTGAATCCTTTTGGTCCATACTTTTTCAAAGTGTATTCAAAACCATAAGTAGCATAGTCTTGTTCAAAACAATCTCTCAGAGGATGCTCGACTGTAGGATGCTCTAAATTGGGTTGCATACAATCTTCTAATTTTGCAGGGATAACATTCAAATCTTTTTGTATTGATTCAAATAATTTTCTTCCTTTTTCCGTGTTACATAAGACTAAAGAACATCCCTTATTGTCTTCATTAAAATGAGCATCAGTTTTCTCCCAACCCCAGAAATCTGCAAGTGTTATATCACTTGGACGCTGCAGGTTGGTATAATGACATTTAGCACACGACTTACGTAAAATAATGTTCTTATAGAATAGATAAGTGTACCTCATTTTGCCCCCCCCATTTTTATATTTGAATGTTTCATGATGCGCTCTCCAGCCATAAGTTTGCTTGTCTCTAAAATTTACATAACATATTTCCGAACCATGTTTTTTTTCAAGATAAGCCAAATAATCTCTCCAAACAAACGGGCTTGGAACACCATGACAAACAATATCAACAATGTACAAATTTTCTCTTAATCGTTTTCCTATATAAGAGTTCAAGCCTGCCGTCTGACAAGCTGTGCCAGAAAACAAGACTATACGACCTTGCTTTAAATCTTGTTTAACAAGTCTGAATACACCATTCAAATCACTTTGCACATATTTTGAACCTTTAAACTCATCTCGTTCTTCTTGATTAGTTGCTCGCTTATGAACTACCCGAAAATGATCTGTATATCCAACACCATAAACAACACCTCCTTGCTTGAGAATATAATCAGAGATGGCAATAAAAGCAGCTCCACTTCTACTTGTTTCTATCTCGTTCATCTCTTTGTGGCGTGCAGCATAGGCTAGAGGTTTGATCATATTCAAACTTTTGTCATAATTGTCATTAAAGGCACAAACCTTTTCACACAAACCACATTCCACACATTTACCTTTATCAACCTCTGGATAAAGAAAGCCTAATGCATCAGGCTTCATTTTTATTGCATCATGAGAGCATATACTAGCACACGCCGTACAACCACAACAATCAGCAGGATTCTTTACTTGTATCATTTTTTTTATTTATCACTTTTTTTAATTTATCTACAATAAATTTCCTTTCACTTTTATTACACCCAATATAAAATATAGTAATTACAGTACATACAATAGTAATTAAAGTTATTATTAGAAAAGAAATAAATCCTTCACACAAGTATTGTGAACAGATATAAGGTAATACCGATGCTAGCAAAGTAACGAACATCACATTTAAAATTACCTTTTGTACATAAAGCTTTACAGATAACCCTATCATACTTCGCAGCATATATAATCGAGCAGCTAAACAACAAATAGAAATTATTATCGCTATTATTAAAACACTCTCTGGAATGAATCCTAATCGAAGACAAATATACGACAAAGGTAGATTTAACATTTGCAAACCACCTACTAGAATTTGATAATTGCGGATATTTCCTGTAGCTAACATTGCTGTTATTAAAGGATTTGATATGGATTCACACATTGCAAAAACAAGGATCAACTGAACAAATAATACAGCATGTGCAGGGACAATTTTCAGCCATAGTACCAAAACATAGTGAGTATTTACAAGGATAGGAAGTGAGAGAAACAAAAGCATATAAAATGAAAGTCTAGCTCCTTGAAATAACAAAGACATCATATACTTGTTATCTCCGACAGCATAAGATTTTGTTATTTGTGGATTTAAAGCCGTCATAAAGTTCCTGACAAAAGCTGTTATTGCACTATTTACCTGCATAGAAATACCTTTTGCTGCATTTACAGTTGGTCCACAAAACAAATTAATGACAATATTTCCACCTTGGTCTCTTAATATTGCAGATGTTGCTCCTATAAAATTCCAACCAGCAAAGCTGAACATTGTGCAAAGTATGTCTTTATCCCAATGCCAATGATATGTACATTCTTCAAAATTTCGTTTGCAATATACTCCATAAGCTACTCTTACAGTTATTGCTACAACACACATTAATAAAGCATAAAATATAAGCTTATCTATTGGGGAAAAATCAATCAATAATGCTATTAATAATTGTCCAACAACCTCTAATATGGAAATATAAGCAAAAGCAACCATCTTCTCATGTGCAATAATTGCTGCATTATATGGAACACTGACAAGATTAAGGACAAATGTGATTACAGAGAATTGCAAGACCCAATTTGAAGCAACTATTCTATTAACAGGTATTGTCATCTTAGCATTCAAGAACCATACACCCACAGACTCTATCAATACTACGATAATCAATGACAGCAAAAGCTGTATTGTCACTGATGCCGAAAATATTTTATTGAGTTTACTTTGATTACCTTTACCTAATTCATATGTTATAAAACGGCTTATTGCTGCAGACAAAGACCCCGAAACTACAGTAAACATTGCCACTAAGCCACCTACTACATTATATATACCAAAGTCCTCTACTCCCAACGCATTCAATATGACACGGCTCGTATACAACGACACCACCATCATAAAGAGCATACGGAAGTAAAGAAGCAATGTATTCTTCGCTATTCGCTTGTTATTATCTGATGTTTGAGTTGACATAAATTACTTTCCAAATTCTTTAATTCTCTGCTCTTCCTTCAATGAGCAAACCAGAAGTTGTCCATTCTTCTCGGCTACAATATAGCCATCCAAGCCCTGAACTACCACCTTGCTTTCATCGGCTGCATGAACCACGCAGTTCTTGCATTCAT
>OQVZ01000508.1_pt1 | contig 14995 bp, 8 predicted proteins | sample 1691571 | NCBI WGS metagenome assembly OQVZ01 (sample SAMN03418261, study PRJEB22391) | human gut metagenome | biome: human-gut; feature: organic feature; material: feces | host: Homo sapiens | place: Tanzania | collected 2013-01
AGGGCGATGTTGTTATCTTCATCAACTATCGTAACGACCGTGCCAAGGAGCTTACCGAAGTGCTCACACAGAAGGACCACACCGAGGCTGGCATGCACACCATCAAGGATCTGCAGTACTACTGCATGACTCCGTACGACGCTTCGTTTGAGGGTGTACACATCCTCTTCCCGAAGGAGAACGTAACAAATACTCTCGGCGAATACCTCGCTGCCAACGGCAAGCGTCAGCTCCATACAGCCGAGACAGAGAAGTATGCTCACGTGACATTCTTCTTCAACGGTGGTCGTGAGACTCCGTATGAGGGTGAGGATCGTATCCTTGTTCCTTCACCAAAGGTTGCCACTTACGACTTGAAGCCGGAGATGAGCGCATACGAGGTTAAGGACAAGCTCGTTGGTGCTATTCAGACTCAGGAGTACGACTTCATCGTTGTCAACTTCGCCAACGGCGACATGGTAGGCCACACAGGTATCTACAACGCTATCGCTAAGGCTGTTCACGCTATCGACAACTGCGTTAAGGAGGTTGTAGAGACTGCTAAGGCTAACGATTACGAGACTATCATCATCGCTGACCACGGCAATGCCGACCACGCTCTTAATGAGGATGGCACTCCTAACACAGCCCATTCATTGAACCCGGTTCCGTTCATCTACGTTACTGACAACAACTCAGCAACTGTTAAGGACGGTCGTCTGGCTGACGTAGCTCCTTCTATTCTCCACATTCTCGGAATGGAGCAGCCTGCCGATATGACTGGCGAGAACCTTATTGAGGACAACAAGTAATCAAAGGATTTACTAAATATATAAAAAACTGGCAAGTTGACCAATTGGTCGACTTGCCAGTTTTTTTTGTATATACAATGATATATTTACTTCACAACCAGCTTTCCATTCACGCTGGTAACGCTGTATGTCTTGCCCTTTTGGGTCTTGAAGCGTACGGTCTGGTCGCCATAGCGCACCTCGCAAGGCTCACCTGCACCTGAATAGACAGTAGCCTTCGTGAGCTTGCCACCGTTCCATACGATGCCTACGGTGAAGTTGCCACGTGCACGCAGTCCCTCAATATTGCCTTCAGCCCAAGCATCAGGCAAAGCAGGCAACAGATGGATGAATCCCATGTGACTCTGCATAAGCATTTCGGTCACACCTGCTGTTCCACCGAAGTTTCCGTCAATCTGGAATGGAGCGTGAGTGTCCCAAAGATTGTCGAGTGTGCCGTTCTTAAGCAGATTGCCATAGAGCTTATAGGCATGGTTGCCGTCGTGCAGACGTGCCCACTGGTTGAGTTTCCATCCCATTGACCATCCGGTAGCGCCATCGCCACGATGCTCAAGCACTACACGCGAAGCCTTTGCAAGCTCAGGAGTAGTGACAGGCGAAACGGTGTGACCCGGATGCAGGCCGAACAGATGATTGACATGGCGATGCTCATCCTTAGGGTCGTCGATGTCGCGCGACCATTCCATAAGCTGTCCGTAACGACCTATCTGATAAGGAGCGATGTGCTTCAGTGCATCTTCCCACACACGGCGTTCCTTGGCGTCGCGACCGAGTATCTTGCTTGCCTCGATAGCATCCATAAGAATCTCGCGCACCACAGCATGTGCAAACGTAGCACCCTCATCAACCGGTCCGTGTTCGGGCGAAGTAGAAGGCGCAGCTGTATATACTCCATCCTTGCGATGCCACAGATAGTCGGCAGCAAAGTCGGCACTACCCTTGATTATGTCGTAAGCTTCGTTGGCAAGGAAACGGCGGTCACGTGTGTAGTCGTAGTAGTTCCACATGTGTGTGGCAAGCCACGGACCTGCAAACGGCGAGAAGTTCCACGACATATCCTCGCTCGACAAGGGCGAAGTGAATCCGAAGATGTTGGCAGATACAGATGTTGTCCATCCACGTGTACCGAAGTAAGCCTTGGCAGTAACCTCGCCCGGCTTGATGAGAGTACGTATGAAGTCGAACAACGGCTGTTCGCATTCGCTGAGGTTGGTCTGGCAAGCCGGCCAGTAGTTCATCTGCACATTGATGTTGGTGTGATAGTCTACACGCCAAGGTCCGTCAACGTTGTTGTGCCATACTCCCTGCAGGTTGGCAGGCATATTGCCGGGACGCGACGAAGCGATGAGCAGATAGCGGCCGAACTGATAGTAGAGCTGTTCGAGATAGAAGTCCTTCTGACCGCGACGATAGTTGCTGAGTCGCTGGTTGATAGGCATGTCCTTAACGTTGGCTGTTGCGTTGTTGATGTTGAGCTTTACGCGGTTGAACAGACTTGCGTAGTCATTGTAATGCTCCTTGAACAGCGACTCATAGCCCTTGGCTACAGCCTTGTCGACCCACTGGCATGTTGTAGACTCGGGATTGACGCCTACATAAGCCTTAGCATCGTCGAAGTCGGGATTGTAGTTGGGCTTGTAGTCGGTGTCGGCTGTGATGATGAACACCACCTCGTCGGCACCCTTGACTGTAATCTTTCCGTTATGATTGTCTACGGTTCCGCCCTTTGCCACTGCCTTCATACGTATGCAATACTGCATATTATTATTGTCAAGACGAGCGTTCCACAGGAGTTCGTCGTTGCCTTCAGCCTTCATGACGCCCTCCGAAACGGGGTTCTTGGCATACGAAAGCACGAGATTCTGCATAGCCTTGCGCGAAGCCTTGAAGCGTACCGCCATGACATTGGCAGGATAGCTGACGAAGTATTCGCGTGTATAGCTCACGCCGTCCTTGGCAAACGACACTACAGCCAAAGCCGAATCGATAGAGAGCGAGCGACGATAGCCTGTCATGCCCACCTCGCTCAGTCCGGTCTCGATATAAAGTTCGCCTGCTGTAGTGAAGCTGCCGAAGCGGAACGGTTTCTCTGCATCTGCCTCGTAAGGCACAGGACTGTTGAAGTTCTTGCGTGTTAGCAACTCAGCCTTCTTCAGGTCGTTGTCGACAAAAGCCTGGCGAATGTCCTTGATGACACCAGCCGACTGCTTGTTGACGTCCCAATAGTAGCGTGCACCCTTGCTTGTGTTGGGTCCGCCACGCCATAGTGTCTTCTCGTTGAGCGTGATACGCTCGGCAGGAACAGAACCCATGATGTTGGCACCTATCGAGCCATTGCCTATAGGCAGCGACTGCGACTCCCATTCCTGGTCGGGATTCTTCACAGTATCGCCCGCTCTTTCTGGCTTGTTTTCGCCCTTCCACATTTGTGGATTACCACCATACCACACGGCTTGTCCTCGCATAGTGGCTGGAGTGTCAAACCAATAGCTAAGGCCGTGCTGCGCCATGGCTGTTGTTGATGAAGTTGCAACGAGTGCAACGGTGTAGAGAAATTTTTTAAGCATTTGTATTTGGTTTATTAATATCTTCCAGTTTCACCAACGATATCCTTGATGCTGTTCACAAAGTCGCGGTCAGCCTTCAGCGATTCGATGGTCATTGGCATGCGGTAGCGCCAGTAATGGAACGGATTGGCAGGCACGTTGACACGTTCATTGGTAGGATCGGCCTGGCGAATGCGTTCGTCTGTGGCAAGCCAGTCCTGCAACTGCACTATGCACAACATCGACGGGGTTTGCATCTGACGCACCACAATCTCACGTGCCAGCCATCCCGGCAGCGGATGAGGTGCCGCTCCCGTATGATAGAGTACCGACTCGTAGTAGTCTTGTGCCACCTCCTTGTCTTCGTCCCACCACAGACGGAGCGTAGGCATGTCGTGCGACGAGAAGAGGCAAACCGAGCGGTAGGGATATTTCGACAGATCGGCAAAGCGTACACCATACTCCTTGGGCATGGTCTGGACGTTGAGCGAGAGAATGCGCAGGTCTTTCATGACCCAATCTACGCTCTCGGGCACCATACCGAGGTCTTCGGCACATACAAGCATGCGTGTAGCCTGCACCAGTCGGGGCAGTTTCTTCATAGCCTCACGATACCAGAACATGTTGTGGCGACGATAATAGAAGTCGTCATAGAGTCGGTAGAAGCGCTGCTTGTCGTCGTCGCTGAGCGCAGCATAGGCAAAGGTGAGATGTGCCGTGATGCGCGGATGATAGAGATAGTTGCGCTTGCGGTCGCGCACGAACAGCACGTTCTCGATGAGCTTGTACAATCCGTCGCGCAATGCAGTATCGGCAGCTGAGTCCTTACCGGCAAAGGCTGCCTGCACCTTACGCTCTGTGTCGTATTCGGGACGCATGCTGAAGGTGCCGTCTTCGGCAATGGGCTGCAGATATTTTTCGGCTACATCCAAGGCACGTTCGCCGAAGATGCGCTCCAGCACCCACTTGTTGATGAACGGACGTGTGTGTCGTTCCTCGTCAAACTCAAATCCATAGCTGCCTATCTCTGCCTTGGTCATGGGCAGAGCCGGCGAGAACTGTCCGAGCAGAGCATGTACGCAGTCTGCCGGAATGTCCCATATACGGAAGAATCCGAGCACGTGGTCGATGCGGTAAGCGTCGAAATACTTGGCCATATTGCGGAATCGGCGCACCCACCACTGGCATCCGTCGGCAAGCATACGGTCCCAGTTGTATGTAGGGAATCCCCAGTTCTGTCCGTTGGCAGAGAATGCGTCTGGCGGAGCACCTGCCTGTCCGTCAAGGTTGAAGTATTGGGGTTCAAACCATACGTCGCATCCTGTACGGTCTACACCGATAGGGATGTCGCCCTTGAGTATCACGCCACGTGCCATGGCATGCTCGTGTGCGGCGCCCATCTGCTGGTCGAGCACGAACTGCAGATAGTAGAAGAAGGCGAGTTTCTTGTATGCCTTGGTGCGCGGATTTGACAGTTGACCGCGTTCGGCTTCAGTCCATTCACGATGGCTGGGCCAAGTGTTGAAGTCGGCTGTGCCGTATGCGTCGCGCAGATAGCTGTACTGTGCGTATGGCACGAGCCAGTATTCGTTGTCGCGGAAGAACTTCTTGAAGGCTGCCGAACGCATGGTGCGCTCGCTCTCCTGCTCATACATGAGGTGCATGTACTGCTCCTTGGCGCGTATCACACGTTCGTAGTCTACAGCCGGGAGTGCGTTGAGTTCCTGTCGAAGCGCTTCAAACTCTGCCTGCTTCTTTGCGTCTGCCAGAGGCGGCAATTGTCTGAGGTCGGCATATATCGGATTGAGCGCAAAGATGCTGATGCACGAATATGGATAGGAGTCGGTCCATCGGCGCGAGGTGGTAGTATCGTTGATGGGCAGAAGCTGCAGCACTCGCTGACCGGTGTCTGCCACGAGGTCGATCATTGCAGCAAGGTCGCCGAAGTCGCCTATGCCGAAGCTGCCTTCGGTGCGCAATGAGAAGAGAGGCACGAGCGTTCCGGAGAGGCGTCGGTTGCACATGGCAAAGAACGACTGGTCTTCTTCGATTACACACACGTCGCCTGCAGCCATTGCATCAAGCTTCAGCGTGCGGTTGTCGCATGTCTCCCACATCACCTTGCCGTCGGTACTGACAGCTATAAACTTGTATTCCAATCCCTTCATTGGCACAACCTCAGCACCTTTCTTGGTTGGCTGGGGCACACCGAGGGCGTTGGCGTTGAGGTCAATCTGCCATTCGTTGTAGTTATGCTCGTGCATCGGCAGTGCGTGGTCGGTGTTCCACTCGCCCATCGAGGCATGTTCGCCCACTACGGCAAGTCTTTCGCCCAGTCGCAACTGAGGCGCACGCACTATCAGTCGCACCGTGCGACAATAAGCCGAGCGTCCTACCGAGTGGCGCGGATGGCGGTTGATGCAGTCGGTGTAAGCCGATGTATACAGATAAGAGTCTTGCGGAATCTCGTTCCAACGGTTGTTTACGGTTATTGTTGTGGCCTTCGCCATGTTGAGGTCGAGGCGATGTGTCACAGTAATCCACTCGCGATTCAGCTCCTTACCGGCATTGCTGAGCGAGAAATAATAGTCTATATGAGGATTGGCAATGGGGTCAATGTTGTTCAGAGTGTACTGCCAGCTATGTCCGTCAGTGGTCGACATGCCGAACACGGCTGTCTTCTCCTGTCCGTCCTCGGTCGGTACAACGACGTTGAGCAACAGTTCTTCGCCAAAAGAGGTGTTGTAGTTAATATTAAATTTAATAGTCATTTGTAGTTAAGGTTTTATGCCACGAGGGCACTGGTTATAGTTTTAATTGGTTCAAAATTAGTAAAAAAATTGCATACTATAATAAGAAATCGGATTTTTTTCAACACAAACAAGGCCCGAATAGCACAATCCGCTGTGAGTGAGTGCTATTCGGGCCTTTTATGTTTTCTATAAGAGTCGCTTGTGTCGGAGTATTATCCACGACATGGCGGAGATGACAACGGAGATGAGCAGCGCTATGAGGAATCCGAAACGGCTCTCCTCCATACCGTTTATAAGGTTCATTCCGAAGAACGAAGATATAAGCGTAGGCAACATCATGATGATTGACACAGACGTAAGCGTACGCATCACGGTATTCATGTTGTTGTTGATGATGCTCGAGTAGGTGTCCATCGTCGACTCAAGAATGTTCGAATAGATGTTGGTAGTCTCGCGTGCCTGCGACATCTCGATGTTGACGTCTTCGATGAGGTCGGCATCAAGCTCGTCCACCTGAAGCTTGAACTTCAGCTTCGATAGCAACGTTTCATTGCCACGGATTGACGTAACGAAGTATGTGAGCGAGTCTTGCAGTCGCGACAGAGCTATGAGCGACTCGTTGTTCACGTTGTGGTCGAGGTTGTGCTTGGCTTTTTCGATGAGGGTGTTTATCTGCTTGAGCCGCTTCAGATACCATACAGCCGACGAAAGGAAGAGTCGGAAAATCATGTCGACATAGTCGGTGAATCCCTCGCCTCGCTTCTGCTGGTACGACACAAAGTCGATCATCATGTTTGTCTCGTAATAGCATACGGTGATGGTAACGTCGCGCTTGTGTATGATACCAAGCGGCACCGTGGTGTATGGCGTACGCGAACGTATCTCCTTGACATACGGTATACGAAGGATGATGAGCATCCATCCGTCGTCATACTCATAGCGCGCACGTTCGTCGGCATCGCTGATGTCGGACAGGAAATAGTCGGGTATGTTGAATTTGTCTTCCAGAAATTGCTGGTCTTCGTCTGTCGGACATGTTACTTGTATCCAACAGTTGGGCTGCCATTCGTCGATGGTCTTAAGTGTAGAGTTTGTATTCCAAAATGTTCTCATAAAGATAGGTCTCCATGGGTTAAAACAATGTGTGGGAGACCAGCCGTTATGAGTTGCTGTCCTCCTGCACTACAAATTCATATTTTCCGCGTGATAGTCGTCCATATATTGCGTATATATTGATTTTCGGCTGCAAAGGTAAATAAAAATGACGAATAAGCACGCCTTACTTCTACATTATTTGCACGCTGACGGGCTTTTTTTAACGCAAATGAAACATTGAATAAATATTTTCGGCTACCTTGCTGTGTTATCTGAGATTTTTCTAATACCTTTATCGCATTATACTATAAATGGGGATATAACGAAACACTGAATACTAAAAGGAACGCAGGTAAAACAAAAGTTTCTATTGTAAAACACGTTAGTACCCCCAAAAAGTAGTACCTTTGCAATATGAATAGGTATCTACGTATTGTTTTAGCGATATTGTTAACATTGTTATGTATCGCTCTATTTTGGTCTAAGTTCGGACCTTTTATCTGTTCGTGGTTTTTATTTAACTTTTAAACTCGCGCGCTCGTGTGCAATTATATTATAAATGAAAAAGAAAATTCTGCTGACAGCGGCTGCTGTCGTTGTGCTGCTCGTGGCTGCTGGTTCGTTCTATCTGGTCAACTATGCGCTGGTGGATGCGCCGCGCCATCGTGACAGCAGTTTCAATCGTGCCATAGCCAACTATCCCGAACTGCGTCCGTGGATTGACAGCTTGCAGGCTGAGGGTGCCCTGCGCGACACCTTCGTGGTGATGCCTACGGGCGAAAGGGCACACGCTATCTTTGCACGTTCGTCCAAGGCGCATGGCGCAACGGCTGTACTGGTGCACGGATATACCGACAACGCCACTTCGATGCTTATGATTGCACGCATCTACAACCATTTCCTCAACTACAACATACTGCTGCCCGACCTGCACGCTCACGGTCAAAGCTACGGCAACGACATTCAGATGGGATGGAAGGACCGCCTCGACGTGATGCACTGGATTGGTCTGGCACCCGGCATGTTCCGTACGCCTGCCGACTCGATGCGCCTCGTGGTGCATGGCATATCGATGGGTGCAGCCACTACAATGTGTGTCAGCGGCGAGCAGACTCCCAATTATGTTAAGTGCTTTGTTGAGGATTGCGGCTACACAAGTGTTTGGGACGAGTTCGCCCACGAGCTGAGCGGACGCTTCTCGCTGCCTGAATTTCCGCTGCTCTATACCGCGTCGTGGGTGGTAAGGATGAAGTACGGATGGTCGTTCGGTGAGGCTTCACCGCTCAAGCAGGTGGCAAAGTGCCGCAAACCGATGCTATTCATCCACGGTGACAACGACACTTACGTGCCAACGGCTATGGTCTACCCGCTCTACGAGGCCAAGCCTCAACCCAAACAGCTTTGGATTGCGCCCGGAAGCAAGCACGCCCTCTCCTATCGCGACCATAAAGCGGAATACATAAGGAAGGTTACGGAGTTTGTAAGCAAGTGGAACGGGGCGGAGATTAGAGCTAATACCAGCCACGAATCTGTCATTTAAGCATCAATCGCAAGACAAACTGTAGGAGGCTATGGCATCCTCGCCATAGTCTGAACAGCAGACATAGACGAACCTCAAAGCTAAAAATTAGGCTCATCCGATATTTGGAGTGATACTATACTTTCAATAAATACAAACAGTAGGAGGCTATGGCGTCCCCGCCATAGCCTGAGCAAGCTGGCTGTGCAGATTATCAACAACAAGAATACACCGACTAACTGCACAGGAGGGTGTGTCAAAAGTCGAAAAGACAAGAATAGAGCTATTAGTAGGAGGGTATAGCATCCCTGCTATACCCACTCAATCTACTGAAAATGAAGGCTGAGTGGGTAGGGCAAGGATGCCCTACCCTCCTACATTTGTTGCATTCAACCCATATAACTGACTTTTGACACACCCTCCTCCTATGCTTGCAAATCAAATCACAACATAACAACAAAACAACACACCAACCTCCTACAGCTGTAAAAACGAAAAAACTCCTCTCCCTACTTGAGGAAGAGGAGTTGATATGGTTATTTAGTTCTGTTTCTCTATTGCTGATCTTTTTACGTAAACCGGACGAATTAGTGCACGAAAATCTTCTCTTATTTTATTCTCTTGCTTTAAAACGATTCTATCTCCTTCATTTTCAAAACACATACACTTAGAAAGTGACGGATCGCTTGGTACCAAAGCACTTGTCAAACGGTAACCGAATGATGAACTTTTACTGTAGTATACGAAGAAGATGTAGTTGTTGTTATTCTTAGATACGAACATCACGCCCGGCCATCCGTTGAGTGTAGACTCCGTAACCGTACAGTTATCGTACAATTCCTGCACTTCGTTCCATGTCGGGTATCTCCATCCTTCTCCAAGTCGCAGATAGGCTACATCATCTTCCTTCTCGAGGAAGAATCTCTTGTCACGGCTATCGTACTTCGTGTATTGTCCCGCTACTATGTCAGTGAAGTAATAATAATCCCAAGAGGTCTTTGTCCAGGTCTCGCCCCAAGAGTATTTGTCGCCATACTTTTCAGGACTGGATGCGCCAAGGTCGCATTTTGCCCACTTTATACCGCTTGGCAAACCGAGGTCAACATACTCCATGGTTTCCTTAGCTTTAATAACGCCGGAGTTAAGCTCCAGTTCCTTAATCTTCTTGGCAACCTCAGCCATGGCGTCCTTTTCGCTCATGTTGCCGCTCTCAAGAGCCTGCAGCAGGGCTGTCATCTGTGTATTGATAGCATCAAGCTTGCCGCCGTAGCCACCTAAAGACTCGATAGCCCTTTTTATCATATCCAACCTGCCATTTCCGTACCCAATTTCCATGAACCATCCTGAGATAGAAGAGAGCTTGTTTGTGAAGTTTTCGCCATATTTATCAAGAAGGGCATTTAAAGCTTCGAGTTGCGAATTGGGGTTAATGTTCTGAAAGGCAGCTCTGACAGCCTCAAGTTTTTCGTTGTAATCGGGTCTTCCTTCAACAGCCGTCTTGATGAGTTCTACCTTTGCCGGCAAGTCGATGCTCATAGACTGCATAGCACCCGCAATGACATTAAGCTGCTTTTCGAGTGTGGTGTTGGTGCTGTTGAGAGCTGCGATAATAGCCTGGAGCTTGTCGTTCTGGTCGCCCTTCATATTGTCGATGGCAGCAGCGATATTCTTGATAGCCTGCTCTTTGCTTACATTGCTCTGATTGATGGCATCGACCACGTTGGTGAAGTCGTTGACTACGGTGACTTTCATCTCGTAGTCTAATTCGGGAGCGTTCTCCTTACATGAACTGAAGAACGCCGGTATAGCCAGCAGCATAGCGCCAGCCAATAGTATTGATTTAAATGTTCTCATAGTTGTAACTTTTTTGGTGAAATTAACTTAGGCTTAAGATGAGCCTTACTGGGCCTTTCTGAGCCTCTTTGAGCCTTTGATAAAAAAGGGGATTGGGCCTTTCTAAGCCTTTGATTAAGGCTTGTTAGGGCTTTACCTTTATGGTTACTCTTCTTCCCTCGTAGGTCTTTTTGCCGTTCTTTGAGCCTATGGCTGTCTGCGGATGGAGGTCTTCGGGGGCGAATCCTTCCTTCAGCAATACCTTAACCACTCGCTTCAGGCGACGCTCAGAGATAGTCTGATTGTACTCTGGGGTGCCTGGTGTGCTTGCTTCGGCAAGTATAGAGAGCTTTTCACCCTTTACGCTGCGGGCGAACGCACGCAGTCGGTCCATTTCCTCACGGCTCATGTATGAGCTGTTGTGGGCAAACTGAACGTAGTGTTCGGGGCCTTCAATGGCTGTCTTCTTGCTCTTCTGACAGTCGTCGAGCTGGCGCTGGAGGTCGTTGTTTTGCTGTTCAGCCTTCTGTCGGAGTGCTGATTCACGGTCGGCACGTGTCTTTTCGGCATCAGCTTCCTGGCGCAGATTGTTGGCACGGTCGTTGAGAGCAGCCAGTTCGCCGTCGTAATAGTTGCGCAACTTGCTTGCACGACTCGGTACGAAGTTGTATCGAACAGTAGCCATGGCGTAGATGAGATGCTTGGGCGCCACATCCTTACGATTGAGAAGCCAGTCGAATTCGCCCTTAATACCTAATGTGAACCGGCGGCTTACGTCAGCCTCGATGTGCAGAGTGGCAGGGATGAAGAGCTTGTTGAACTTCTCGTGGCGGTTGGCTGTGAGCACGTTTCCGGTAACGGTGACCGTAGCATCGTTGCTGATGTTGATGTCGCCATATACAGGAGTAGTGGTGCCATTCTCGGTCTTGGTGGTTCCAACCCAAATGCCATACTCGTTGCCACGTGCGAATGTTCCGCCAATACCGGTACCCATCCAGATATTAAACCACTGAGCCTTGCGCATGGGCCAAAGCTCCATGAAGTTGAACTGAACGCCAAGCTTCACGTTGTGGGTATTCATGACGTAGTTGCCATAGGTCTTGGCAAGATTGGCTTTGGTGTCGATAGCGTCGAATCGCTGTTCGCGACGATAGCGCGACCAGATATAGTCGGCACCTATGCGAACCCACGGACGAATGGTGAAGTCGATGCCGCCACCTACAGCAGGCGACTGCTTGTAGCTCGACTTGGCGTCGATGTTGGGATACCACACACCGTTTGCCCACGACAATCCGCCTTGAACGTAAATGCTCCAAGTATTAGTGCGCAGCTCCTTATTGGTATTGCGCAGCGGATCAGCTTTGCCCTCGCCCACGGTCTGCGCCTGAGCGCCTACCGTGAAGAGCGATGTAAGCAATACGCTGAACCCTATTCTTGCCCATCTGCCACCTGATAGCGTAATGAGCTTTTTGGTTCGTATTGTGTTCATACTTAATTCCTTTTTAAAAACGTTATCTTTTTTTTCAGACACTTATTTATTTGAGTAGAGGTCGAATACCGGTCGTACCACAATACCAAAATCACGGAATATTGATTTAAACGATGGTTCATAGATACCTCCGCTTGATGTCTCTTTAGCAAACATAGGCCATGTAAGCGCTACTGCCTTTTGGTATTTATATTCATCTGACAATTCATCAGCCGGCGGATATAGATTAGCTGTAGTATAGTAGGTGTCATTGTCAGGCCGGACACCCCATCCATCAGCTCTGAAACCACTGGTCATCGGTAAAACGATAGAGTTTCCGTTTGGTCCTGTCACTTTCCATCGTGCAATGACTTTCTTCTGCGACGGATCTATTATCTCTGAAAGTGTGGTAGTAACGGCTTCCCATTTACAATCTTCAAGCAGCTCTTCCCAGTCTTCTTTTGTAGGAATGCGATAGCCTGCACCTATATTAGCTCTTGCCGCATCGTCGTTGAGCTCAAGCACCGTCTTGCCGTCTTTCTCATTGTACTTTAATACCTCAATAGAATATTTAGCCTTATAATACTTATAGTTCGTACTATAATATTCCTTCTTGGTAGAAGTCTCTCCCCAGGCATAGTAACTGCCAAGTTCAGTAGGTTCAGTTGTACCAATATTGTACTTAGCCCACAGCAGTCCGCTTGCCAATCCAAGGTCAACGCAATTGTTAGGAATCGGCACACCAGGACCCTTAACCGGACGAACTGATATTCCGTCATAACGGCGTTTGCCATAACGGCGTATGCGGTCCTGCTCGAAAGCAAAGGTCCAACAGTTGAATACCTGATTGTCAATACGACGCTGATTGGTCATGCATACAGCTACAGTTTCGTCAGAAGAGATTTCTCTGGTTTGTGGTTTGTCGTTCTTAAAGCCTGCGAACGGGATAAAGATAGACTTTTTGTTCCTCTTGCTCGTTATCTGATAGCCCGCAACACCGTTAAGCGTTGTTTTCTCAATTGTGGTTAATTTCTGATTGGTCAATTCTCTGAAATCAGCCAAGGTAGGTGTGCGCCAACCGTTTCCTAACTTCTGTATTACGGCATCGTCTTCGTCTTCAAGCGACAGTTTGCCGTCTTCATTGTTATACTTGGTGAATCCCAGGCTGGGAGCACCCTCCTTATACCACTTATGGTTGGAATTGGTGTATTCTTGCTTAGGCTCCACTTCGCCCCAAGCGTAATAATCGCCATACGCTTCGGGAGCAGAAGCACCGAGGTTGCACTTTGCCCACAAGTTGCCGCTCGGCAAACCGAGGTCAACATACTCTACCTTGTCAGTAGAACCACCAATACCAGCAGTCGTCTTAAGCAGTTCAAGCATCTTGGCAATCTCAGCCCAACCTTCCTTTTCGTTAGTATTGCCAGCCATTATTGCCTCTACTATCTTTGTCATATTGTCCAATATGCCATCCAACTTGGCGTTTTCGCCAGCAAGTGCTTCGATAGCTTTTCGAATAGCCTTAAACTTATCGTCTTTATACGTCATATAACGCAATGTATCCTCTATTTCTGCTAAGCAGTAATACAACTTGCCTTTATAACTATAAGATACATCAGGATTTCTGAGTTCATCGTTGCAGTATTTGTCGAGAACTCCCTCAAGAAGCTTTAGCTGCTCATTAGGATTGATATTGACAATAGCCGTTTCGACAGCTTTCAGAACCTCATAGTACTCAGGCATGTTTTCGACAGCCTTAGCGAGAGCGTCAATCTTGGTAGGCATCTCGGTGCTCAAAGACTTCATCGTACCGGCAATCACGTTCAACTTGGTGTCGAGCGTGTTGTTCTTGTTGTTAAGAGCATCGGTAATGGCCTGAAGCTTTGCGCTTTGGTCGCCCTTGATATTGTCAATGGCAGTAACAAGCTGTGCAATAGCCTGCTCGCTCGAAAGCTTACCGTCGTTGATAGCCTTAACCACATCGTTGAAGTCGTTAACAACTTGCACTTCAGTCTTGAATTTGATGAGAGAGCCCTCTTCTTCACAAGAACTGAAGAACATAGGTGTCGCCAGCAACATCGTGCCGGCTAACAGAATAGATCTTAATGTTCTCATAGTCGTATGGTTTTTAGAATTGATTGTATATTGTGATAGTTTTTGTGTTGTTGCAAATGCCAGATGCCTCACAGCAGACTGCGCAACCATTGCATAAACGTGAGTTTGCGTGGCTTGGTTTCGGATGGATGTCTGCCTTGACTGTTGCCATTGGCGGTCCCAACTCTGCGCCTATCCATCTCCACGTTTATCATTTCGCGGATAGTATCGAGCAGATGGGCGCGTTCTTCAAGAAACTCCTGCGCCTCGTCGGCCTTTCGCTGCCTGCCGTCATGTAGTATATGATTGTCAGTACTTGCCATAGTAGTGGGGTTTAAGTTTCACGTCTTTAGTTGTCTTTTAATGCTGTCAGCCGACAAGTGGAGGGGTGAAGGAGCCGGGTGATGTAATATATAAAGGTGTTATGAAGAGAGTTTTGTACGGTGTCTGTACCAGCTCCTCGTCCACCCCTCCACTTGTCAACTGACAGCACGTTCTCATAAGTATCGGAGTCTGTAGGGCTTGTGCTGCCAGACAGTCCGATGGCGTTACTCGCCAAGTCGTAGAGAAGCTTTAGTCTTGTTTAGTCTTGCTGTGGCAAAGTTACGAATTATCCAGTCTGAAGTATTGTGATAATCGGACAATGTTGTGTGCAAATCGGACAAAATGACATGAGCAAAAGTGTTCTAATCGGACATCGGAATGGGGTAAGTGGTTGAGGGACAGCACAAATCAAGAACACAAGGCCCCTCCCCCGGCCCCTCCCCCGCAGGGAGGGGAGTGGTATGATTTGAGAGCTCAAGAACACAAAGCCCTACCGCAAACAACACAAAGCCCTACCCCCGACCCCCCCCCCCCCCCCCCTATTCCCCCTCCAATAATCCCTCAAATCATAC
>OQVZ01000509.1_pt1 | contig 14980 bp, 7 predicted proteins | sample 1691571 | NCBI WGS metagenome assembly OQVZ01 (sample SAMN03418261, study PRJEB22391) | human gut metagenome | biome: human-gut; feature: organic feature; material: feces | host: Homo sapiens | place: Tanzania | collected 2013-01
ACGGGTTGACGGGGAACTCAGATTTCTTACTGCAGGGGGCGGGATCGTCGCCACGGGGCAGGACGGCAGCCAGGAGGGGCCTATCCCCTGGAGCGCCACACTGTGCCGGATGGACGAGACCAGCCACGGCAGGAAAGGCTACTCCAAGCTATACCTCCGGGCGGACCTATCCGCCGGGGCCTTCCTCAAGGTGGAGATCAGCACCGACGGCGGCCCCTTCCGCCAGGTGTTCCGGACCCACAACCAGCGGGCCAGGACCATGGTGGTCCCCATTCTGCCCCGGAGGTGCGACAACTTCCGGATCAGGCTGTCCGGTGCGGGTGGGTGCATCGTCCGGAGCCTGGTACGGGAGTTCAGCCTTGGCAGCGAGTACTAAGGAGGGATCGCCATGAAAGCAATTATCCCCCTGACCCCGCCGGGGTACAAGCAGAACAACCTGCCCGGGAGCGTGAAGGAGCTGTGCGCCTACGTCCGGAACCTGCAGGAGCAGCTGGATTTTACGCTGGGACAGCTCCAGAAGGGCGTGGAATCCGGAAAAGCGTTGTATGATGAAGGAAAATCGGAGTTCGGAAAGACCGGGGACTGGTTCTGGGAAAAGCGCTCGGACGGGGTCTCCGTCTGCTGGGCCGTATTCTCCCACACCGTTGTGGTGAACACGGCCTGGGGCAGCGTGTATGAAAGCGAACAGGCGTTTGGAGACATTGCCTATCCGGAGGGCCTGTTCGTAGGAGACGAACCGGCGGTGAGCATTACGGTATCCGGGGTGCAGGCCTCCACCCTATCGGCGGAGATCGCGGGCGGCAGCCTGACCAAGTGCCCATACTGGCACTACGTGCGGCCCACGGCGAACGCAAACGCCAGAGATTACAAGGCTCACGTTCTGGCGATCGGACATTGGAAGTAAAGGAGAATCAAAATGGCGAACAAAAAGCGAGAGGAATACGGCGGCTCCGTCTACGATCAGCAGTATTTTACCGATGACGAGCTGCGGTCGGCAGCAGAGATCCGGGCAGCGGCCCAGGCCGGGCGGACCAGCTGGGACGATGCCCACAAGTACGTGGAGGGGATCCGGAACAAGTACGGCTACTCCGGCGGGGCCAACGGCTATTCCTACAACCAGGCCCAGGGCGGTAAAAATGCGGACGGATCCTATAAGACCAGCTACAACAGCTCCGCCAGCATGACCACGAAGAAGGGCAGCGCTGCTCCCGGCAGCTTTACCTATGAGGACGCGCCCCAGTACGTCAACAAGTACAAGGACCAGATCGACAGCCTGACCCAGCAGATCCTGAACCGGGAGGCGTTCAATTACGACGCCGAGAAGGACCCCACCTATCAGCAGTTCCGGGACACCTATACCCGGGAGGGCAAGAAGGCCATGGAGGACACCCTGGGCCAGGTATCGGCCCGGACCGGCGGCCTGGCCTCCAGCTACGCCGGGACCGTGGCCCAGCAGAGCTACAACGACTATATGACGAAGCTCTCCGACAAGATCCCGGAGCTTCGGCAGCTGGCCTACTCCATGTACCAGGATGAAGGAGACCGGCAGCGGCAGAACCTGGAAATGCTCACCGCTCTGGAGCAGGGAGACTATGCCAAGTATGCCGATCTGCTGGCCCAGTACAACACGGACCGGAGCTTTGACTACGGCGCATACCGGGACAACGTCTCCGACCTGCGGTACGGCGACGAGATGGCCATGCAGAAGGCGGAGACCATGGCTGCGGCGGGAGACTTCTCCGGCTACAAGGCCCTGGGGTACACGGATGCGGAGATTGCCAAGCTGAAAGCGGCCTATCAGGCGTCCCAGTCCCTGGGCAGCTATTCCGACCGGTCCCCTGGCTCTTCCGACAGCGACAAGACCGCCGACAGCGGCGACATTTACACCAAAATGAACAACGCCGGTATCCGGTCCGAGCAGAGCGCCAGAGCCTACCTGCTGTCCGCCGGGTACAACCAGACGGACGCAAGCCGGATCGCCGCATACTACGCCACGGACTGGAGGAAGAACAAGAGAAGCGGAGCGGGCGACCCGCTGACCAGCAGCACCAAGACCCAGACCCCGGCCTTTGCCAGCCGGTCGGCGGCGGTGAACTATTTGAAGAGCAGGGGCGCATCGGATTCCGAGATCAACGGCCTCCTCACGGAGGACGCCTGGAAAAAGAAGCGGTCCACCTACACCCTCACCGGGTACGGAGACGAGGCGGTGAAGGCATACAGCAGCTACCGGGAATACCTGAACGCATTTACCCAGTACGCCATGGAGCGGTACGGAAAGTAACGGAGGGGACATATGAACTTTTCGGAATGGACCAAAGACAAGAAGCGGAAGAACCAGCAGGTGGATCTCCAGGAGACCACCAAGGAACCTTTGGCGGCGCCTGCCGCCAAGGCCTCCTCCTTTGCGGAGTGGACCAGGAACCAGACGGCGGCGAAGTCCGAGGATGCCGGGCAGAGCCGGAACGCTGGACCTCAGTCCTTTTCGGAGTGGATCCGGCAGAATCGGGGAGACAGCGCATGGCGGGAGGAGGATGTGGCGGTCCGGCAGCGGAATGACTACATTTCTGACTACAGCCAGCGGGCGAACCGGGAGTTTTCTGCCCAGCGGAACCGCTACGTTGCCCCGGAGACAGCGGCCCAGCGGCAGACCGAGGCCGCAAGCCAGGCCAGAGCCGCAAAAAACGCCGGGACCGAAATCCTGAAAACCATGCGGCAGTCCGGGCGTTACAGCGACGAAGAGACCCGCCGGGCATTGGAGCGGCTGACCGCCGGTGACGACGTGATGGAAGCCATCCAAAAAAACGCAGAGAACGACACGGCATTCCGGAGCCAGTTCCAGTCGGAGGACCAGTACAATTCCTGGAAGAAATGGCAGGAGTATGAGAACCTACGGAACAATCCCGACTTTGCGGAGAAGAGCCGGTACAAGAGCACGGCGAACAACAGCAAGCCCTCCGTCATTGACATTTTGGCGGACAATTACAGGGCGGATAACAGCGGCTGGGACGATCCGCTCTATGAGTATGTAAACGGCAACCAGGAGGCCGGGGCATACCTGTACAACCGGGCAAACTCCATTTACGGCTCCGGCGGAAACGCCCTCGGTGCGCTTTACGGCAACGTGGCGGACAGCAAGACCGAGGCCGTGCAGATAACCGACGATGAACGGGCCTTGTTCAACTACATCTACGCCACCCAAGGCAAGGACAGCGCCCACGAATACTATGAGGCCATACAGTCCGGGCTGAACGCAAGACAGCGGGAGCAGGACATGAGGGCACTCCAGGAATATGCCGGGGCGCGGCCCGTGGAAGCATCTTTTTTGAGTGTCCTGGAAAGCCCCCTGAAAGGCTTGAGCTATATCGGCCAGGCGTCGGACTACCTCTCCGGCGGGAGCATCGACCAGAACGCCGGATACAACCGGTTCGCTTATTATGGCAGCAGCATCCGGGGGAAGGTCTCCGACACCATCGCAAACAGCGGGAAATGGGGCAAGGTGGGAAGTTTCCTCTACCAGACAGGCATGAGCATGGGAGACTTCCTGCTGAACACGGCCCTTACCGGCGGCTTCGCGGTGGATGGTGCGGCGGCCCCAGCTCTCGCAAAGGGCGTGGAGGCTCTGTCCCTGGCAATTATGGGCACCGGAGCGGCGGCAGACGCCACCATCGAGGCGAAGGACCGGGGCCTGACGGACACGCAGGCCTTTACGCTGGGCACCATCGCCGGTGCGGCTGAAATTGTCACAGAGAAGGTATCTTTGGAAACGCTGTTGGACAAGACCACTCTGGGCCGGGACGCTGTCGGGTATCTGCTCAAAAACACCCTGGCAGAGGGCAGCGAGGAAGTGGCCAGCGACTTTATCAACCTGTTTGCGGACATTCTGGTGACAAAGGACAAGAGCCAGTGGAACGAGGCAATTCAGGGCTACGAAGCCCAGGGCCTCAGCGAGAAAGACGCATGGTGGAGGGCAGTCCTGGACCAGGCAGAAGAAATGGGCGTGGACTTCCTTGGCGGCGCACTGTCCGGCGGCGTAATGGCCGGTGCCGGTATCGCTATCAACTCCGGGGTCAACGATTACTACGCCCGGCAGAACGGTCGGATGATCCTTGACGCAGATGCCGTGCAGGATACCATTGACAGCGGCCTGACCATGGGAAAGAACACCCGCGCCTACCAGCAGGCCCGGGACCTGATGGCTCGGGTATCGGAGGGGCAGGACGTGTCCGCCTTGCAGATCGGCAGGCTTTACGGAGAAAACGTTCAGGCACTGGACGCCGAGACGAAGGCCGGGGACCTTCTGCTCCAGGCGGCCCGGGAGGCGGCGGAGCATGGCACCATCAGCAACAACAGAGCCCTGGACATTCTGGACAACCCTGCCGCCCTGGACACCCTGATCTCCGAGACGGGCGTGGAGATTCGGGAGGATATGACCAGAGCACAGCAGCGCAGAGCCGTCAAGAGCGCCGTTGAGGCACTTGCAAGCGAGACCACTGACATTTCTGTGCCCGGCAATGAACCTGTGACGGTAAACGCAGAAAGCGGCCAGGAGGCCGCCACGGCCCCCGTACAGGCTGGGACCGAAAACCGAAATCCTGCGCTCCAGGTGTTTGACGGGAAGCAGATTGCGGAGGCCGGGAAGGCTCTGGGCGAAAACGGCCGGAAGGCCCTGACCTCCACCTATGCCAAGGTGTCCGATTCCATGAGCGGGGCGGACTATTACGAAGCGTTTTCCCAGTACTACCAGGCCGGTGTTACGGGGAAGACAATTGCCGAGGTAAATTCCCAGGTGGAGATCAGCCCGGCCCAGCAGTTCGCGGCCTATGTCTCCGGGCAGAACGACGCCGCCGTAGCTGCGGCGCAGGAGAAAACGGCAGCGAAGTACGCCAAGACCGCAGGAGACGGCAGCGGGCTGGTCTATGACGCATTCGTAAAGGAAGCCGTGGAGAGCGGGCGGACCCTGGAAAATAGCCGCAGCGCCTACCTGACGGCGGAGACGGCGGAGCGGGTCAATGCGGTATCCAAGGCGCTGGGCCTGCGGGCGCAGTTCGTGGACAGCGTGGAGGGCGGCATAGCCAACGCCCAGATCCAGGGGGACACGGTGCTGATCGAGAAGAACAACCCGAACCCCGTCATGTTCCTCACGGGCCATGAGATCACCCACAGAATCCAGGAGCTGGCCCCGGAGCAGTACCGGAGCTTCCGGAAGTTCATCTCCGAAAACGACGCAGATTTTCAGGCCCAGGTGGAAGCAATCCAGTCCCTCTATGAGAGCCACGGCATGGAGATCAGCTATGAGAAGGCCATGGACGAGGCAGCGGCGGACTACGCAGGACGCTTGATGGAGGACGGGACCCTGCTGGACGAGTTCATCCAGAAGAACCGGAAGGACAAGACCCTGCTGGAGAAGGTGCGGGACGCTATCCGATCCATCATCGACGTTCTGACCGGGCGAGAGAAACAGCAGGCCCAGACCGCAGAGGGGAAACTGACTGCGGCGTTGGAAGCGGCAGCCCGGGAGGCGGACAGCTTGCAGAACCAGCAGGAAAATGGTACAATGCAGGAAGCACGAAATTCCGTGAAGGGCAAGTATTGGAGACCGAACCTGACGCAGAACGAATGGTCCCTTCTGAACCGGCACATGGAGCAGGAGATCAACGACCCGGCCCATGCGCTGGGTGAATCCACGCAATGGGCCTATGCGAACGAAAAGGGTAGCCAGGTCTTTGCAATTTACGGGATCGGAGACGGCACCGAGGCCACGCCGCTGTATGCGGTGGGCGGCAAGCGTGCCCTGATTGCATATAATAATCTGATGATGCAAATGGAGGATGCTCAAAATGGCCTTAACAAAAACAAAGCAAACCCTAATTTCTGGGCTACAAGCGTTTGGAGCAACCAAGAATATGATCGCAATGATTCTGATGCTTCTGGACGACAAGGAGCCGCTGCAAAAGGAACTAATCAATTACATGTTGGAACATCAGAAGGCAACACCGAGGGAGCTCCTGGAACAGGCAATCGAGATGGTAAGGTAAACCGCTATTCCCTAAAAAGCGTTCCTGCGGTTCATCCCGAATCCAAAGATTGGCGACCGGGTGCAACCTTTGCCGAGGTAAAGGCGGCACATCCGACACTGTTTGAGTTGGCTGCCGATGAAGCGGATACGCGGAACCCCACCCAGATTAGCGGCACAGTTAAGAGCTACCGGAAAATTTACGATGCCCTCGAAGCGGAGGGATTTGACGGGACGATTCTTGATGCAAGCTCCGGTTTGGGTTACGGAACCAGAGCAGGACGGGAAGAGTACGGTTTTCATGTGGATGATATTGAACCGTTCCCGGATTCTAAGTATCGGCCCAATTATACCGACTATTCTACCTTGGACAAGACTTACGATGTCATTATCAGCAATGCAGTCCTCAATGTTATCCCGCAGGACCTGCGGGACGCTATGGTTGTAAAGATCGGAGAAATGCTGAACCCAGGCGGTCGGGCGTTCATCAACGTTCGCGGCACGGATGTGAAGAACGCCGGAAGCAAGGTTGCAATCAATGATGACCTGATGGAGTATTTCATTTCCAACACCGGAAGCTATCAAAAGGGATTCACGTCCAAGGAGCTGGTATCTTACCTCAGGGATGCCCTGGGTGATGGTTTTACAGTGGAACCAACCCGGAAATTCGGCGCAGTCAGTGCTATTGTGACCCGCAATGAGGCAAGGTTTTCCCTGAAATCTCCCGTAGAGGAAACCAAGGACCTGGTGGCGCTGCATAATCTGACGGAGGACAAACTGCTAAAGTCTATCGCTCTGGGCGGATTCCCCATGCCCAGCATCGCCGTGACCCGGCAGGACATTCCCCACACCAACTTCGGAGACATTACGCTGGTCATGGACAAGGGTGCAATCGACCCCAAGGCCAGCCGGAAGAACACGGTCTATTCGGCAGACGCCTGGACCCCCACGGTTCCCCGGGTGGAGTATGAGACGGACACCAAGGCAGAACAGCGGATCACCTCCAAGCTGGACCAACTGGGCGAGAAGTTGGACAAGCACTTCCGGGATAGTCTGCACCATGTGTCCTACGGCATGGACGAGCTTCTGAACCGGTACGATGGAGAGGCCGGTGTGATCGAGCATGCCATGGAGAACTACGGCATGAAGGCGGCGTTCCTGGAGGAACAGGGCCAGCATATCGACCCCATCACCAAGCAGGTGGATGAGGACCCTGGCTATTCCGAAAGCCGAGTGGAGAAATACGAAAACGTGGCAAAGGTCCTCGGCACCAGAGATCCGAACGAGATCGGTTCCATGACGATGAAGGAGATCCGGGATCAGTACGGCGCAGAGCTGGAACAGGCGTTCCCGGGAATGACAAAGTCTCCGCTGCGCATGAGCGGAATCCTGAATCAGGTCCGGGCCTATCTGAACGCAGAGAACGGCCAGGTGTCCTATAAAACCGTGACAGACACCAAGGCGATGGAGCGTGTAGTGGACGAGGCTCTGGACAAGCCCAAGTATGAGCGCTGGGTCCGGGACCTGTTCTCCGGCCTGGAAGGGAACAGCGGCGTCTACAACAACAAGGAACGCTTTACTCCCAGCGGGAACCGCCGTTCCTTTCAGCAGACCCATTATCCTGCCACCCTGGAGGGGATCACCAAGGCCATGGTGGGGCAGAACGGCGGAGACAGCCGGAATGTTTCCGGATTCTACGGCGTCAAGAGCCTGCGTGCCGGTATGGCGGAACGGTTCAGCGATATTGCGGACATGCACAAGGCGGAGGGCCGCCTGCAAAATCTGGACCAGGGCCAGCTGGACAAAATCCAGGACAACCTGAACAACCGGCTCTTTGACCTGACCTCCCGGATCATAGAAACCAACCCGATCGGGAGCTATATGCAGCAGGCGGACGCTGTGGGGAACATTCTCATGGAGATTGCCGAGGGAAAGCTGCACACCATTGACGAGATCGAGCGGGTGTTCAACAAAGAGTACCAGTACCATGTAGGCAATGAGCTGGCGGCAGACGTTCGGAATCTCCTGTTCGATGTGAGCCAGATGCCGGTGAACATGTTCGAGGCCAAGCCGGAACGGGCCGTCGGGTTCGACGAGGTCCTGGCCGCCGTGGTGCCGGACAATGCCAGCGAGAAACTGGTAGACGCTCTGGGCGAGAAGGGAGTCCGGGTGATCCCCTATGAAGCCGGGAACGACACGGACCGGATCCAGAAGGTGAACAGTGTCGAGGGGGCCAGGTTCTCCCTGAAGGGTACGGCCATTGACAAGGAGTATGCGGACCTGGTAAAGGAGAACCGGATGCTTCGGGAGCGGCTGGACTACTGGAAGGGCCAGACGAAGCTGACGAAGGAGGTCTCCATCGACAAGAAGTCGGTGGAGCGGGCGGCGAAGGGGCTGCTCAAGACCTATGAATCCGACCTGGAGCTCTCCGACGTGCAGGGCCGCCTCCAGAGCCTGTATGACTACATTGCCAGAGGCTACGACGGGGAAGACGCAACCTACAACGAGGCCCGCCGCCGGGCGGAGGCTCTTGCGACTGACCTCATTGACAATGCGGTCAGCCGGGACACGGACATGTATGACCAGTATGCGGATCTGCGGCAGTATTTGAGAGACACCAAAATTGTCTACGGTTCTGAGTATAAGGGAGACATTCCGGACTTCAACGACTTCCGCAAGCGGAATTTCGGCAGGATGCGGCTGGGCACCGAAGGGAATACCAACATCGACCAGGTGTACCAGGAAATGAGCTCCCTTTGGCCGGAGTTCTTTGACGAAGAGGCCCAGGCGCACCCCACGGACCAGCTGCTCCGGATCGACGAGGTTCTGAGCCAGCTGTATGAGATCCATGAGGGGAACCCCTACTCCCAGTACCGCACCGAGGCGATTACGGACGCCACCAACGAGATCATGGAGACGTTCTTTGACCCGCCCCAGGCCAAGGCCACTTTTGCGGATAAGCAGGCGGCGAAGATTGCCGAGCTCCGGGCACAGAACCGGCAGAATGTGAAGGACGCAATTCTGGCGGAGCAGATGGCCCAGGGGAAAGAAATGGCAAAGCTGAAGCGGCAGTACAGCGAGAAGTCGGCCCGCACACGGGAAAGCCAGACGGCACGGGAGCTCCGGGGCAAAATCATCCGCCATGCCAACATCCTGTCCCAAAAGCTCCTGCGGCCCACAGACACGCAGCATATCCCCGAGAACCTGCGGGGCGCCGTGGCAAAGCTTCTGGCCAGTATCAACCAGGAAAGTGCTGACGGCGCACGGTCCTTTACCGCCGACCCCGTTACAAAGGAGCGGGTGTACGCGCCAAAGGGAACCCCGACGAAGCGGACGGAGGCCTTCCGGGAGTTGAAGGAGCAGTACGCCAGGATCGCCGCAGAGGGCGGGGACGTTGTCGTGGACCCGTCCCTGTTCGGAGACGAAGGGGAGGGGATCAAGGGCGGATTTGATGCGGTCATTGCCATGGGGGACGAGAAGCTGGCAGATATGAGCGCAGCGCAGCTCAAGACGGTGTGGCAGGTGCTGAAAGCCGTGGAGCACTCCGTTACCAACGCCGGAAAGATGCTATCGGCTACGAAGTATGAGAGCACCCAGCAGTGGGCGGACGCATTTGCCAAGGACGCAAGCACCAGACGGCCCAGAAGTCAGCGGCTCCGGAATCTCGGCCTCAGCCTGGAAACGCCTTACACCTATTTCTCCCAGTACGGAGAGACCGGGAAGGCCCTGTATCGGGCGCTCCGGAACGCCCAGGACCAGCAGCAGATCATCGTGTCCCACATCACCGAGGACGTGCAGAAGGTTGTGGATTCCAAGACCGTGAAGGCGCTGGAAAAGTCCTATCAGACGTATTCCTTCGCAAACGCCAATCTGACGCTTACGACGGCACAGGTGATGGACCTCTACAACCTCAGCCGCCGGGAACAGGCGAAGAACCACATCCTCAAGGGCGGTCTGGTCCAGCCGGAGGTCAAAAGCGCCAAGATCGGACGGGGCACGGAAATCATCAGAATCACGGAAGGGAGTCTTAACCAGATCATCTCCAGCCTGACCCCGGAGCAGAAGAAAATTGCCGAGGGGCTGCAGCGCATTTCCTCCACCACTCTGGCGGACTACGGCAACGAGGCCAGCATGACGGCCTACGGCTACAAGAAGTTCACGGAGCCGAATTACTGGCCTATCCGGTCCGCAAAGGAGGCGCTGCACAGCAATGCGGAGAAGTCCCAGGCCAACACACGGTCCATCAAGAATATCGGCATGGCGAAGCCTGTGGTGCCCAATGCGAACACTGCGGTGGAGCTGGACAGCGTGTTCCGGGTATTTGCGGACCATGCGGCGGACATGACGGACTATGCGGCCTGGCTGTGCACCATGGAGGACGTGAACCGGCTGTTCAACTACAAGTACCGGGATTCCAAGGGCAACATGACCGGGCAGACCATGAAGGGCATCCTGGACCGAGTGGGCGGCAAGGGCTCCCAGGCGTATTGGTCCAAGCTCATGAACGACATTCAGAATGGGATCAACACGAAGGATTTTGAGCCATTGACGGATCTCTTTTCCAAGAGCATCGGCAGCTTTAAGGGGGCTGCGGTGGGCGGTAATATCCGGGTTATCATCCAGCAGCCCACGGCGTTCTTCCGTGCCGCGGCGGTCCTGAACCCCGTGGACATGGCGAAAGGCCTGGCGACCGGCGTGACCAAGGGAAACGGCTGGAAGAAGGCACTGCAATATTCGGCTATCGCCATGCGGAAAGACGCCGGCGGGTTCGACATTTCCTCTCCCTATCGCATGAGTGAGACCCTGTTCGACACAAGAAGCAATGTCCGAAAGCTGAACGACACACTGTCTTCGGCGGCGGCAAAGGCGGACGCTGTTACCTGGGGTGCTCTTTGGAACGCCTGCGAGTGGACGACGCTTCGGGAGAATCCGAATATCACGAAGGGCAGCAACGCTTTCTACCAGCGGACGGCGGAACACTTTGCCGAAATGATCGACCAGACCCAGGTCGTGGACGGCGTGCTTCAGCGGTCCAATGTCATGCGGGCCAAGAGCGAGATCGGCAAACAGGCGTCCTCCTTCATGGGTGAGCCGATCATGAGCCTGAACCTGCTGGTCCGGGCCTATGACCAGCTCCGGTACACCCAGGACAAAAAGCAGCGGGGGAAGGCCATTAAGACCCTGGGCAGGTCCGTGACGGCCCTTGTGGTCACAAACGCCGTGAACGCACTGGCCCAGAGCCTGGTCGATGCGATCCGGGACGATGACCCGGACAAGGACTACTGGGAGCGGTTCTGGAGCGCATTTACCGGGATCTCCGGCGACGAGGAAAGCACCTGGCAGAAGATCTGGAACTCCGTCATGGAGGGCAACTTCGGCGGGAACATGAACATGGTGGCCCAGGTTCCATACCTGAAGGACGCACTGTCCCTTATCCAGGGGTATGACGTCAGCCGTATGGACACGGAGGTCATGGCGGACGTTATCCAGTCGGCCCAGGCGGTGATTCAGAACATTGACGGGAGCGGAAAGAAAACCCCGGGGTATGCGCTCAAGGAGCTGTTTGCCGCTTGCGCAAAGGTATTCGGAATACCTTTGGCGAACCTGTCCAGGGACACGTGGGGGGCGTTCCGCTCTGTTGCGGCAGACACCGGGAATATCCCGATGCAGTACGAAATGGAAAAGGCAATCTACAATATCACGAACGACAGCAACAAGAGCCGGTTCCTGGACATCCTGTATCGGGCCCTGGAGCAGGGAGACATGGACAGCTTCGAGCATATCCGCAAGGACCTTATGGAGCGGATGGGGGTTGACGGCAAGGCCATTGATTCCGGGCTGCGAAGCCGGTACGACAAGGCGGCCGAAAAGGACCCCGGGTACAGTCTGCCGGAGGCGGCCCGGGACCTGATTGGGAGCCGTGACCCTCTCTATGAAAGCCCTGACGTGGACACGTTCGGACCGGAGGATCTGGACAACGCAAGCTACCGGAGCTATGCGAAGCAGCGGGCCAGCGGCTACCGTGAAATGGCGGACAACCTGGAGACCAGCCCCATCTTCATCGGGATGAGTGCGGAGAGCCAGGAGAACGTCATGAAGGCAGCCTACAACCTGGCGGAGAAAACCGCTCTGGAAGACAACTCCAACGGGCAGTATGAGATCAGTTCCAAGTGGATGCAGTTGGCGGACGATGCCGAAGAGGAAGGCATTGAGCCCTGGGAGTATGTACTGTTCCATGTGGCGTACAGTGAGATGCAGGGCACGAAAGACAAAGACGGCAAGACCGTCAAGGGAGAATCCAAGGGGGACCACGTGCGGGAATGGCTGGAGGATTACGACGGCTTTACCGAGGCCCAGCGGCGATTCCTGTGGGAGACCGTATACAAGAGCGAGTGGTAACAACGGAGACCGGGCAGGGAAACCTGCCCGGTTTTTCTATTCAGGGGCGGAGAATCCATCCTGTGATGCTATGCTATATCCAGGTGAGGAGGGACTACACTATGAAAGGAACAAACAACATGAAAAACTGGATCTGCGCGCTGATCGGCGCAATCGGAGGGGTGATCGCCTCCGCCTTCGGCGGGTGGGACGCCGCAATTGTGACCCTGCTTGTGTGCATGGGCGTGGACTATATCACGGGCCTGATGGTGGCCGGGATCTTCCACGCAAGCCAAAAGACCAAGACGGGGGCGCTGGAGAGCGGGGCGGCATGGAAGGGGCTGTGCAGGAAATTTGTAACGCTGCTGGCGGTGGTGCTGGCCCACCGGGTGGACCTGATGCTGGGTGTGACCTATGTCCGGGACGCCGTGGTCATTGCGTTCTCCGCCTCGGAGCTGCTGTCCATCACAGAAAATGCGGGATTGATGGGGGTCCCTATGCCGAAGGTGCTGAGAAAGGCCATTGACGTGCTGAATGAGAAGTCCGGGGAGACGGAAGAACAGGAAGGAGCGAACGAAACATGAATTTAGTTGTGGACCTGAGCGAATTTCAGGATGGAATCAGCCTGGCGAAGCTCGAGGCGGAGGGCGTGAAGGCTGTGATCCTCCGGGGCGGAGACGGCAGCTATAAGGACAGATGCTTCCGGGGGTTCTACGACCAGGCCAAGGCCCAGGGGCTGCCGGTGGGTGCTTATTGGTACAGCCGGGCGGTGACCGAGGCCCAGGCCCGGGCGGAGGCGGAGCTGTTTTACACCGTCTGTCTCAAGGGACGGAAGTTTGAACTGCCGATCTATCTGGACGTGGAGTGCGACGCCCAGGGGAGCATGGGCAGGAGCGGCCTGACCGCCGTGATCCTGACCTGGAGCCAGTATCTCCGGGAGCGGGGCTATCTCTGCGGGGTCTACACCTGGCCTTCCTGGTTCCAGGACAAGATGCACCTGGATAAAATTGGGCACCTGGAACGGTGGGTCTGCCAGTGGTCCAGCGACCGACCGAATATCAGCCACGGCATGTGGCAGTTCGGCGGGAGCACCAACCGCCTGCGCAGCAATACCATTGCCGGGTACATTGTAGACCAGAACGACATGGTGACGGACTACCCGGCCATGGTGAAGAAGTACGGTAAAAACGGATACAAGGAGGAAAAGAAAATGTACAAATTTTATGAGGATATTCCCAGTTGGGGCCAGCCTGCGGTAAAGTCCGCTATGGACAAGGGTGTGCTGAAGGGCACAGGAACGGAGAACGGCAAGCCGGTCCTGAACCTTTCGGAGGACCTGGTCCGAACGCTGGTGATCTTGCAGAACATGAAGCTGCTGTGATAAGAAATTCCCTCCTCTGGGGTGACCCGGAGGAGGGGTTTCGTGCATTATGGGGTGGAAACGATGGCGAAACAGGTTCCGTGGAACAAAATCATTTTGGAGGAATTTATTGATAAGGCATTGCTAACCGAGGACGAGGAGAAGATCATGCGCACCAGAATTGCAGGATGGACCAGGGTTCAGCAGAGTATGGAGTTCGGCATGAGCCTTGCGACCATTGATCGGATCATCCGGCGGCTGAAAGCAAAGTACGATCATGCTCAGAAATATTCCCCGTTGCTGCCGGTCAGGAAAGAAAGCGCGGAGGAGCTGTATATGGACACCCATTGACAGTTTTTCGGGAGTATACCGGGAGGAAGGCGAGAGTTTTCCTTCCGTTTTTCTTTGTATCATTTGAGTATGAAGCGGCCACTTCAAATCAAAATACGGAGGGAAAAAACAATGGAAGTCGAGAAGAACTACGCCAGTAAGGGAACCGCCAATACCGGCCTGGGCTTTGGCATTGCCGGTACTGCTCTTTCGCTGCTGAACGACGGTGCCCTGGGCGGCCTGTTTGGCCGGAACGGCGGGACCTGCGAGAGCGACCACAACGTGAACCGGTATGAGGCAAACCAGGCGGCGCGGATCGCCCAGCTGGAGACCGAAGTGAAACTGCGGGACGCCAACACCTACACCGACAAGAAGATGCTGGACATGTACCAGTATATGGACGGTCGGCTGCGTGGCATTGAGGCGCAGATCTCCCAGCAGGCGGTGATCAACTCCCAGATCACGGCGAACATCTCTTGCATGCAGAACGAGCTGAACACGCTCTCTGCCATGACCAAGACCGTGATCCCCATTGGGAACGTGTGCCCGGAGCCCATGCAGCGGTACAACAGCTGGACGGCCCCGACCACGGCGGCGTCTACCACCTAACCCCGGAGGCGGGGGCGGCATAAGCCGCCCCCAAGGAGGACAACATGGTAACAATTAATCAGCTTCAATCCGGGTTCGCCCGGTTTATCGATCAGCAGCTTTCGGGGGCCTTTTCCGGCTGGCAGAAGGCGGTCGTAATAGGCGGCGGGGCGCTGATTGCAAAAAATATCCCAAACTTAGTGGACACCTATGCCAAGCACCCGGCGGTGGCGGCGTTTGGTATTTACCATCCGGAGGACGGGACCGTGGACATTGACGCTCTGTACAATGCCATTACCCCGAACCTGGGT
>OQVZ01000510.1_pt1 | contig 14964 bp, 7 predicted proteins | sample 1691571 | NCBI WGS metagenome assembly OQVZ01 (sample SAMN03418261, study PRJEB22391) | human gut metagenome | biome: human-gut; feature: organic feature; material: feces | host: Homo sapiens | place: Tanzania | collected 2013-01
GTTGATCCTGAGAACTCGGGACTCCTTACGTCGGAGAGACGGACCGGGGAACACGTCGGCGCTCAACTTCTTGCCCTTGGCATGAACAGCGTCGCTAATGTGGTTTACAAGAGCTGTGACAGCGTCGCAGCGGAACTGAGCCCACTCCTTTATCTTCGACGGGTCGCACACCTTGGTGATGTCGATACCGCTCTGCTTCTTGAACGCAGCCACGCAGTCGGGGCAGTAGCAGAAGTCAGCCTTGGCGTACTCGCCGTTCATAACGAGTCCGTACTTGTCCCAAAGTCCGCGCGCCAGGATTACGTCGGCGTAGCGTATGTAGTCAAGCTGAACATAGTCAACCTCAGGAATCTCAGCAATCTGCTCGAATGTAGAGGTAAGGAACTTCTTCACTTCCTCGTTGCGAGGGTCGAGCGTAGTATAATAAGGTACGTAAGGAGGATTGTCGTAAGCCGACTCGCCCAGTCGGTTTACGGTGTACCAGCTCTTCGGCTTGCCTCCGGGAGTCATAGTAGGCACCCATGCGTGATACTCCAGTCCTGCCTTCTTGGCTGCTTTCGACGCTGTGCGAATCTTCTCCAGATCCATTCCGGCGTTGATGCACACGCCAGTCACGCCGTGCTTCTTCCATGCCTTGAAGTCGGCAGTAAGCGATTTTTCTGTTGCGTTGTCGGCAAAACCTGCCCAAGCATACACAGGAATCTTGTTGCCCTTGGCGCTGGCACACAATGCTGTGAGCGCCACGGCAAGAGTTAGAAATAGTTTTTTCATGCTGTTTGTTCTTTTATTTATAAATAGATGTTTATATAGCAATTGATGTTAGAATGCAAAATTAAAAAAAATAATCGAAAAACACGTCAGCAAACGCAAAAACGCTTTAATTTTAGCTCAAATCAAAGTTTTTTGTGTAAAAACGCAAAATTTTCTGTTAAAATACGGTGTAATTTTGATAAATTTATTACTTTTGCACCATAAACCAAATAAAATAGGAGTACGTTCTAACCAAACGCTACCACAACGGAGTTACACAATCTACAAAAATAAGTTATAAATAATCAAAAAAGGATTAGAAAGATTCCAACTATTATTGTGTCTTCACGACCAATTTAGTCACATCTATTATTAATTCTAACTAATTATAAATTCTAACTAAAATTTACATCTATGTCAAAACGAGTACAGACAGTCGGCATGCTGTTGGCTCTTACCTCAATGGCTATTGGGGGGGGTAATAACGCTTATGCCGGAACGGTGACTGCTCCCAATGCTGCCCAGAACATGCAGCAGGACGCAGCGTGCAAGGGTGTCGTTAAGGACGCTACTGGTGAGCCCATTATCGGTGTATCGGTTATCGTCAAGGGTACCACCAATGGTACTGTTACCGACCTCGACGGCAATTTCAGCCTTGCCAATGTCAAGAAGGGTGCCACTCTGCGCTTCACTTACCTGGGTTACAATCCGCAGGAAGTAGTTTACAACGGACAGCCGCTCAACATTACTCTTGTTGAGGATTCTAAGGCGCTTGACGAGGTTGTGGTTACAGCCCTCGGTATCAAGAAGGACGCCAAGAAGCTGGGTTATGCAGTAAGTACAGTAAGCTCAGCCGACCTCACCAAGACAGGTTCAAGCAACATCGCTGCCGGTCTTTATGGTAAGGCTACTGGTGTGCGCATTCAGTCGGCACCTGGTGGCGGTACTTCTGCCGTTTCAATTTCGGTACGTGGCCTTTCTTCTATTTCAGGTAACACACAGCCATTGCTCGTGCTCGACGGTGTGCCTATCCGCAACGGCAACGCCAACAACAACGGCTACTGGGACAACCAGCGCATCGAGTCGAACGGTCTTGTAGACATCAACCCCGAGGACATCGACAACATCTCTATCCTTAAGGGTGCTGCAGCTTCTGCTCTCTACGGTTCTGAGGCTGCCAACGGCGTTGTGATGATTACCACAAAGAAGGGTGCCAAAGGCGGCGGTACACACGTCGACTTCAGCGCTAATGTAAGCATCGACCGTGTAGCTTATATGCCAGAGATTCAGAAAGAGTTCGGCCCTGGTTACGATAACTATGTTCTTGGCGACAAGGACATGACAGCTCTTACCGGTTTCCGTAACATCCGCATGGACCTCAACGGAACTCCTATCACCACCACTAACCGTGAGACTTACTATTCATACGGTGCACGCTATGACGCAAGCAAGAAGGTGACTTATTTCGACGGAACCGAGCGTTCGTTCACTCCGATCGACCACAACCAGTGGAACGACATTTTCCGCACAGGTGTAAACCAGACCTACAACCTTGCGCTTACCAATAGTACCGATCGCAACAACATCCGTTTCTCTTATACATACAACGATGTTCTGCCGATGCAGTACAACTCAAAGAACCGCAAGCACAACTTCAACCTCAATGGTTCGTTCGACGTTACCAAGACCATCAAGTTGAACTATAGCGCTACATACACCACACAGTACATCAAGAACCGTCCTTACCGTATCTCGCGTCTTACCAACAACTACAGCGGTATGTTCGGCGGATTTACAGATATTGAGTACATCCGCAAGCACACCGTGACAAGCGACGGCTATATGAATACTGTAGCCAAGATCAACGGCGGTACTGACGAGACACTGACTCCTAACGAGCAGTTCCTCTACTCTCCAATGGGTTCTACATCATTGGTTAGCGAATATTTCTGGAACATCTTCGGCAAGACACAGGAGGAGCAGCACCACCGCTTCATCGGATCTATCAACCCGACTTGGGACATTATCCCGGGATTGAAGTTGAGTGCACGCGTAGCTTCTGACCTCACATCTGACAAGACCGAGAACAAGAACAGCGCCGAGAAGGCTCACTCGTTCTCTACCGACGGTCACTACTCTGACTCTTACGGATTGACCAACTATCAGTACAACATCGTTTACGGCGATGCCATGTTGATGCTTGACAAGACTTTTGCCGAGAAGCACAACGTTACTGCCAACTTTGGATGGAACGCACGTACAGAGCGTCTCTATCAGAGCGCTGTAAGCACACAGAACGGTCTGCTTCAGGAGAAGTGGTTCGACCTTGCTGCCTCTGTAGGCACCAAGAACTCCAAAATGAACAAGCAGGAGCTGCTCCGCACCGGTATGTTCCTCACAGCAAGCTACGGCTACGACAGCTGGGCTTATCTGGAGGGTTCTATCCGTCAGGAGAAGACTTCTACATTGGCTAAGAACAACAACTCGTTCTGGTATCCTTCTGTAAGCGCCAGCGTACTCTACACAGAGTTGCTCAAGGACAAGCGTCCGAGCTGGTGGAACTACGGTAAGATTCGCGTGTCATACGGTATCGTAGGTAATGCCCCCGAGCTGTACAAGGCAAACCTTGTATATAATGTAGGCTCAATGAACCGCGACACTAACTATCCTTACATTTACGTTCCGACAACTCTCGGCAACGAGAACATCGTTCCTGAGAAGAAGCACGAGTTTGAGATTGGTATCGAGAACAAGTTCTTCAACAACCGTTTGGGCTTTGAGTTCAACTTCTACTCTAACGACATCAAGAACCAGATTCTGCAGACTTCGGCTGCTGCCTCTATGGGTGGTCAGGCTATGTGGATGAACGTAGGCGACATGACCAACAAGGGTATTGAGTTCAGCGTTAACGGAACTCCTATCGTCAACAAGGACTGGCAGTGGGATGTACGTGCCAACATAGCATGGAACCAGAACAAGGTGAAGAAGCTTGCTGACGGACTCGACCGCCTCGAGCACTACAGCACTGACGGTGCCGTTCGTCTGGAGTCGCATGTAGGTCAGCCTATGGGCGACTGGTACGCATGGACATGGAAGAAGGACGAGAAGACAGGACAGTATCTCATCGGTGCTGACGGTCTGCGCATTGCCGACAAGACTGAGATGCACAAGGTGGGCAACGCTATGCCTAAGCTTACTGGTGGTTTCGGCACAAGCCTTAGCTACAAGAACTGGACTCTCGACATGAACTTCGACTTCCGCATCGGTGGCGACGTGCTCAACTTGCCGTGGCAGTACATGAAGTCAGTAGGTAACATCACCGACGCTGTAGGCGTACGCGACGCTGCTTCGGGCGGTATCTTCTACTACAGCACAACCGATAAGGTTACAGACAAAGCTTCTCTCGTACGTGTTGATCCTTCACAGATTCAGAACTACAAGCGTGGCGAGACCATGATCGGCGGTCACTACGTATGGGACAACGGTTTGATCCTGCCGGGTGTAAAGGAAGACGGCACACCTAACGACATCATCGTTACTCAGTTTGAGGCTAACGACGGTATGTACGGTTGGGGTTCAGGCGCAACACAGAGCTACGCTGACGCTGTACAGAAGAACACCTATATCAAGTGCCGTGAGATCAGCTTGGCTTACACATTGCCTAAGATGCTCACCAAGAAGTTCGGTTGCAGCAACCTTACTGTTTCGGCATTTGCCCGCAACCCGTTCTACATCTATCGCACAATGAAGCTGTTCGATGCTGAGACCACCGACGGTACAAACTGGATCTATCAGTCAATCATCGGCGGTTCTACCGCAAGTGCCCGCACATTCGGCGTTTCGCTCCGTGCAAGCTTCTAAATTCGTAAGAATCAAAAAGGATAATAAAAACAGGAAAAGTATATGAAAAAGAATATATTTTCATCTATAGCGGTAGCAGGACTGGCACTTCTTACCCTCGGTGCCTGCGCTGATTCTGATTACACCAGCAAGTATCAGAATCCGTCTACCACAAGAACTGCGAGCGTGCCTCAGGTGTTCTCGGCTGTTCTGCAAAAGGGTAACACATGGATGAACCCCATGTACTATCGTTACTATTGCCAGATGACTACTTCGGGCATCTTCTCTGGTGTTTTGGGCAGCAACAATGGCAAGGGCCGTTTCCAAGGAGCCGGCGAGCCACGTTACAACGACCGTTGGAAGAATTTCTACGATATGCTTACACAGCATCGTCTGCTGGAAAAGACCTACGAAAACCTTCCCGAAACAGAGAAACCAAATGCAAAGGTAATGTTGCTTCTGTCGCGCGCATTGATTGACGGACAGCTTCACGAGATGCTTTCGCTCTTCGGTAGCGTGCCTTTCAACAACAGCTGCACAAGCACCCTTTGGGCTGAGAGCGACTACAACGCCGCCAAGGAGAAGGACAAGTTCGAGGACGACACCAAGCTGTACGAGCAGATTCTGAAAGAACTGAAGGAGACTGCCGACTATCTTCACACCGGCGGAGTGAGCGCTGTAGCCCAGACCAACCTCAAGTTGGCTGATATCACAGTAGCCAAAGGCAGCATCGATATGTGGACAAAGTATGTCAACTCGCTTCGTCTTCGCATCGCTCTCCATCTGTCTACCAACGGTAGCCTGACCGCTGAAGCTCACAACGTTATCAAGGAAATCCTTGAGAACCCGGCAAGCTATCCTGTCATTGACAGCAACGACGAGAACATGGGTGTAACAGCAAGCACCAACAACGACGACTTCAACTTCGGCAAGAGTCTGTCGCAGGCTCTGCACGGTGGCTACACAGTATCGCAGACCTATCTCGACGCTCTCAACGTGCCTGCCAACGGTGTGCCCGACGCAGCAACCGACCCACGTACATCGTATCTGCTCGATCCTAACCCTGACGGCGAATACATTTCGTACGACGTGACAAAGTCTAACTCGGAAATTTCTAACATTGCCGATGTCAAGACACAGGAATATGCAGGCAGAACACCGTCTATTACAGGTGCAGGTTACTATTGCACACTCGACTCTACAGCTTATGCAGGTGTAAAGGAGTATGAGGGCAACAACAACCTGTTCGGTCTTTGGATTGGTGCAGCCGAGGTTAACCTGACAAAGGCTGAGGCTTATCTTATGGGCTACGGTGTTGCAAAGAACGAGCAGAAAGCCAAGACTTGCTTCATCGAGGGCGTTAAGCAGTCGAACGAATACTATGTAAATCTGAAGACTACAAGTACTCTCTTCAACGCCAACACAGGCAACGACAGCTACAAGAGCCAGCGTTCGCTCACATGGAACGGCGTAAAGGACATCGACGCTTATGCCGAGGGCATTTGGGAACCGACTCAGAAGGCTATCAATACACAGCTCTGGCTCAACTACAGCTGGACCAACTGGCTGGAGGCTTGGAACACCGTTCGCCGTACTGGCTATCCGGAAATCAAGTTTGCTGAGGATGGCATCATGAGCAACTATCCTACTCCTCCTAACCGTCTGCCCTACCCAAGCGACGAGCAGAACTACAACCAGACAAACTACAAGGATGCCGTGTCGAAATATTACGACTCAGACGACACTTACGGCTACTACACCAAGTTGTTCTGGGCTAAGGATGGCAAGTACTACTCTATCGTAGCAAAGCAGTAAACCTATAAAAAGGAAATAAACTGATAATTAGGATGTGGCATAAGTCGTTGGCTTATGCCACATTTTACTTAAATAAACTATTTATAAATGAACATCATACAACTTACAACACTCTCTTTGGTGCTCACAGCCTCTACTTTAAGCATCAGCGCGCAGGACAAGAACGAGCAGAGTTTCGTACACGAGCAGTCGGAAGCATCCGACTATGTGTGGCCCGAAGACCCTCAGGTGCTGCAAAATCTAAAACATTGGCAAGACCAGAAGTTCGGCGTGCTCATGCACTGGGGACTCTACAGCAAGGCAGGAATCGTTGAGTCGTGGTCAATCTGCTCTGAAGACTGGATTCGCCGCGAACGCTTCAACGACTACGAAAAGGACAAGCAATGGTACTGGAGCCTTAAGGACAGCCTCAATCCCGTCAAGTTCAATCCCGACCTGTGGGCAGACGTGATGAAGAAGGCAGGTATGAAATACATGATTTTCACCACCAAGCACCACGACGGATTCTGCATGTTCGACTCTAAGTACACCGATTTCTCTATTGCCAACGGTCCGTTTGCCAACAATCCGCGCAAAAACGTGGCTAAGGAGGTGTTCGATGCCTACCGCAAGCAGGGCTTCATGATTGGCTGCTACTTCTCCAAACCCGACTGGCACTCTAAGTGGTTCTGGAACCCTTATTACGCCACTCCGCGCCGAGGCATCAACTACAGCATCAAGCAACACCCCGACTGGTGGCATAACTACGTCAAGTTCACACAGAACCAACTCTCGGAACTCACCACCGACTACGGCAAACTCGACATGCTGTGGCTTGATGGCGGATGGATAACAGGCGAACAAATCGGACTCGACTCGCTTCTCGTTGAAGCCCGCAAGCGCAACCCCGGACTCATCAGCGTAGACCGCACCATACGTGGCAAGAACGAAAACTATCAGACTCCCGAGCAGGGCATTCCTGCCAAGCAGCTCAACATTCCATGGGAAAGCTGCATCACGCTCAGCCATGCATGGGGCTACATTCCCGGTGCCAAGTTCAAGTCGCCTGCCAAGGTGATTGCCATCCTCTCGGAGATTGTGGCTAAGGGCGGATGTCTGGCGCTCGGCGTTGGTCCTACACCCGAAGGAACCATTCAGCCCGAGGTGCAGAAGATATTGCTCAACATTGGCTCGTGGATGAACCGCAACGGCGAAGCTATATATAATACGGTGACAACCCCTCACTACAACGACGGCAAAACATGGTTTACAGCATCAAAGAACAAGAAGACTCTTTATGCCGTGTACGCCATAGCTGACGGCGAAACAACTCCGCAGACTATCACATGGACCGTCAACAAGCCTAAGGGCAAACTCGTGTTGCTCAACACCGGCAAGGCAGTAAAATACACTACCAACGGCGACAAGGTGACGGTAAAGATTCCTGCAGGAACAAAGGCTGAGCCATTGGCATTCAAGTTTGAGAAGAAATAAAAGTGAAGACAAGACTTCATAAAAACAATAAAAGGGGCGATTCATTACAATCCGCCCCTTTATTTTTATAATATAATGTACAAAGTTATATCAGAAATTACAATCAATGATTTTTTTTGATTATCTTTGCATAACATTATTATAATATCAACTTAAGAACTAACAATTTACATTTATGAAAATCAAGCGCATACTGTGCTCCATGCTCTGTGCAGCTGCCATTACCGGCGCAGCAGCACAGACTGCCATACCTGGCGAAACCGAGGAACAGAAAGACAAAAGAATGGAGTGGTTCGACCACGCCAAGTTGGGAATATTCATCCATTACGGCATTTACGCTGTCAACGGCGTGTCGGAGAGCTGGTCGTTCCATAACAAATATCTGCCCTACGAGCAGTATATGAGCCAGTGCAAAGGCTTCACAGCCAAGAACTACGACCCTAAAGCATGGCTCGACCTCATCAAGGAGAGTGGCGCAAAGTACACGGTTATCACCACCAAACACCACGACGGCGTGGCTCTATGGAACACAATGTACAGCGACCTGAACACTATCAAGGCTACAGCAGCCAAGCGCGACATCGTCACTCCGTTCGTTAAGGAAGTGCGCAAGCACGGACTTAAGCTCGGACTCTACTACTCGCTCATCGACTGGTCGCACCCCGACTATCCTAACTTTACACGTACTGAGACACGCTACAACGTTAAAGACGATCCAGCACGTTGGCAGAAGTTCCTCAAATTCGACTTCAACCAGCTTGACGAACTCAATCAGTACAAACCCGACCTTTACTGGTTTGACGGCGACTGGGAACAGGATGCCGAGACTTGGAACGCCAAGGGAATGTCAGAATTCCTGCGCAAGGCAAACAAGAACGTCATCATCAACTCGCGCATCCAGGGCTATGGCGACTACGCTACACCTGAGCAGGGCGTGCCCGTAGTTCGTCCTGCCGACAAGCATTGGGAGCTTTGCATGACTATGAACGACTCATGGGGCTATCAGCATGCCGACACCAACTACAAGTCGCCCTACATTCTGCTGCGCACATTCGTCGATTGCCTGTCAATGGGTGGCAACATGCTGCTCGATATCGGTCCGAAGGAAGACGGAACCATCCCCGAGGAGCAGGTAGCAATACTCAAAGAGTTCGGTCGCTGGACAAAGAAGCACAAGGAAGCAATCTACGACACACGTGCCGGTATTCCTGCCGAGCACTTCCAGGGCTACACAACATTGAACAAGGCTGGCGACATCCTCTACCTCTACCTCCCCTACAAGCCTAACGGTCCTATCGAGGTGAAGGGCGTTATGAATAAGGTCAACCGCGTTTGGGTTGTAGGCGACGGCGAAATAATCCAGTCGAAGGTCTATAACAAAAACTATTGGAGCGAAGTTCCAGGCAATCTCTACATCGACGTGCCCGAGCGTTCACTCGACCCGATGATAACCGTAGTAGCAGTATTGCTCGATGGCCCGATAAAGCTCTATCGCGGAGCAGGTAAGGTTATTGAGAGTAACTAATAAAGCAAAAAACCTAAAGCCCCACCCCCGGCCCCTCCCCCGTAGGGAGGGGAGTAATATGATTTTATGAAACAAGTCTGGTTGTTTCCAGCAGAAGACCATAGCCCTACGCTATTATTTGTTATAAGTAGTCGGTTCATACCGCTCCCCTCCCTGCGGGGGAGGGGCTGGGGGTAGGGCTTTTTTCTATTTTTTAATTTTATGAAACATTTCCATTTTCCACATTTTCTCCATATTTCCCTCTCTTCCCTTTTCTCCTTTATCTTCCTCTTCACCCTTTCCTCACACGCTGCCAACCATAAGGAGTACGCAGCAAAGGGCAGCAAAACGATAAAGGTATTTGAGAAGACAAACATTCACTATGCTCCGTCGAAGCTTGAAGGCTTTAATGCAGCCGATGCCGACGGCATAATACGTCTTGTCAACGGACGTATAATATTGAAGAAAATCAACGTTCCGCACTACGAACGCAACGTCAAAGTGTACATAAAGACTACAGTAGCTTCTAACGGCGACCGCTGGGACAAGTCTGGTTCGGTGTTCGTACTGCCCAAGAAGTCGGCCATCAACCTTATGACCATTGCCCAAGGCAAGAACAAGTTTCCTGCTGTCGACGCTGCGAAGTACGAGAAGTTGGTCGGTATAGTATCCGGCAAGGATTATCTGCCGACTGTTGAGCTGATGCGATTTATGACTCCATTCGGCGTAGGACATTTCAGCGGCAAGAACGACAAGCTCTCCGCCAAGCGCCGTCCGGTTTACATTCCGAAGTGGGCAGACTGCGTAGAATGGCAGCAGGACATTACCGACCGCTACGCTGAGCTTGAAGGCGAGGCTTACGTGGGCGTATTCATCGACACATGGACTGACGAGGGCTATCTGGCAAGCGTCGAATTGCGTTTCAAGGAAAGTCCTATAAGCTGCGACCCAATGCCCCGCACTCACGTATTGCCGCTCGTCAACACAGTATATTATATTGGTCAGGAGTATCCCGACATCTTCGCTCGCAAGCCGCTCGTAGCCGACTTCAATCTGCCTAAGGGTGCCAAGAACGTTAAGTTGAAGTATATCGTTACGGGACATGGCGGCCATGATGGCGGCGATGAGTTCACTCCGCAGGAGAATGTTCTGTCTATTGACGGCAACGAAGTGTATAAGTTTACGCCGTGGCGCGACGACTGCGCATCGTTCCGCCGCTTCAATCCAGGTACTGGCGTGTGGCTCGAAAAGCGCATTGCTTCGTACATTGGTCCCGACGGCAACTATACCGAGAAGGAAATTGAGGAGCCTGTAGGTTCGTCGGACTTCTCACGCTCCAACTGGTGTCCAGGTTCGGATGTCGCTCCTGAAGACATCCCGCTCAACAGCATTACACCGGGTCGCCACACTCTCAGCATCGCCATTCCCAAGGCTCAGCCCATCAAGGGCAACGAGATGAACCACTGGCTCGTTTCTGCCTACTTGGTTTGGGAGGAGTAATTTGAGTTCATGAGGTCTATACTCCACCACGAATCACTCGAATTGCACGAATCAACAACGCACACAACATTCATGAGATTGGTGAAATTCGTGATGAAATACCGAACACGAATCACTCGAATTGCACGAATTAATAACGCACACTATATTCATGAGAGTGAGATAATTCCCAATTCAAAATTGAGCAATTCAAAATCGGCTTTACCGATAATTCAAAAATCAACATTCAAAACTCATAATTCTTTTTCTCTCCCGAGAAAGTTTTTGCTACCTCCCGAGGGCGCAAATTTACAGACCTGTATCACGCTTGCAAAGTTAATGCATTCGCTAAGCTTTTGCAATAGTTGTCGGGAAGTAGTGGACAATTTCTCGGGAGAGAAGTTGGTTGTCATTTTGTCATTTTGTCATTTTGTCAAAATGAAAAAAGAAAAGCCGTTGTCAGCCCCTATAGTATAATATATAAAATTTATATATTATACTATAGACGAAAATAACAAACATTCAGAATCGAAAATGACAAAATGACAAGATGACAAGATGACAAGATCAGGCTAGAAATATAACAACTTAATAATGAAGAAAAAACTTATACTAACTGCAAGCATCGTATGTATTTGCGCATGCAATACTTATGCTAAAACAAACAACATCTACCACAAAGGATGGATAGATTTCAACAAGAACGGCGTGATGGACGTGTTCGAGAATCCCAAAGCACCCATCGAGGAGCGTATCAAGGACCTGCTCAGACAAATGACAGTCGAAGAGAAAACGTGCCAGATGGCTACATTATACGGTTCGGGACGAGTACTGAACGACTCGCTGCCCACCGAAAAATGGAAACAGGAGATATGGAAAGACGGCATAGCCAACATCGACGAGCAGCTAAACGGACTGGGACGCGGACGACGCGCCTACCCACATCTCATATATCCATTCAGCAACCACGCCAAAGCTATAAACACAATACAGCGGTGGTTTGTAGAGAACACGCGCCTTGGTATTCCCGTAGACTTCTCGAACGAAGGCATACACGGCCTAAACCACCAGAAAGCAACACCATTGCCAGCACCTATCGGCATTGGCAGTACGTGGAACCGACAGCTTGTGCGACAGGCTGGCGACATCATTGGCAAAGAAGCCAAAGCATTGGGCTACACCAATATATACACGCCTATTCTTGACGTGTCGCGCGATCCACGCTGGGGACGCGTCATGGAGACCTACGGCGAGGAACCATACCTCATCGCCGAACTCGGAATACAGGTGGTAGAGGGCATTCAGGCACACGGCGTGGCATCTACATTGAAGCATTACGCTGCCTACAGCGTGCCCAAGGGTGGACGCGATGCCGCTGTACGCACCGATCCGCACATAGCTCCGCGCGAACTACACACACTCTACATGTACCCGTTCAAGAAAGTCATACAGACAGCTCACCCGATGGGTGTAATGAGCAGCTACAACGACTGGGACGGTGTGCCTGTGACGGCAAGCCGCTACTTCCTCACAACATTACTGCGCGAACAATACGGATTCCGTGGATACGTTGTTAGCGACAGCGAGGCTGTGGAATACGTGCTCACAAAGCACCATGTGGCTACATCATACGGCGACGCCATACGCCAGTGCGCCGAGGCGGGACTCAACGTGCGTACCAACTTCACGCAGCCAGACGAATTCATCAAGCCTCTGCGTGAAGAGATAGCCGAAGGACGACTATCAATGAAAACCGTTGACGAGCGTGTGGCAGAAGTGCTGCGCGTGAAATTCCAGCTCGGCCTGTTTGACAATCCATACGTAGAGAATCCTGCTGAAGCTGACCGCATTGCAGGAGCCGACCGCCACGCTGATTTCGCTGACGAGATACAGCGCCAATCGCTCGTTCTGCTCAAAAACAGCAACAATACTCTGCCACTCGATGCCACCAAGCTCAAGAAAGTGCTCATAGCAGGACCATTGGCAAAGGAGACAAACTTCATGATAAACCGCTATGGTCCGCAGGCTCTCGACTGCACATCGTTCTACGACGGCATTGAGAAATATCTCAAGGCCAAAGGCGTGGCAACCGCCTACGCCAAGGGATGCGACGTGCGCGACGCCATGTGGCCCGACAGCGAGATTGTGCCAACCGCACTTACCGACAAAGAGCGCAGCGACATCAACGCTGCCGTGGCTGCTGCTGCCGACTGCGACGTGATAATAGCAGCACTCGGCGAGGATGAATCGTGCACAGGCGAGAGCAAATCGCGCACATCGCTCCAACTGCCAGGCAGACAGCAACAGCTGTTGGAGGCTCTGAAAGCGACTGGCAAGCCTGTCGTACTGCTGCTCGTTAACGGACAACCGCTCACCATAAACTGGGCAGAACGCAACGTTGATGCCATACTCGAAACATGGATGCCTGGCCCACAAGGCGGAAAGGCGGTAGCTGAGACCGTATTCGGCGACTACAACCCAGGCGGCAAGCTCTCCATAACATTCCCCAAATCAGTGGGACAGATAGAATTCAACTTCCCTTACAAACCTGGCTCGCAGGACGGACAGTACTTTAAAGGGCCTAACGGCTCTGGCTCTACACGCGTCAATGGCGCACTCTATCCCTTCGGATACGGACTGAGCTACACCACATTCAAATACTCTAATCTCGACATAAAGCAAATAACCAAGCACGCAGGCACCCCGATAACCGTGACAGCCGACGTGACCAACACAGGCCAGCGTGACGGAGACGAGGTGGTACAGCTCTACCTGAAGGATGTTGTGGCAAGTGTAATCCCATACAACTCGGTGTTACGCGGATTCGAACGCATACACCTGAAGGCTGGCGAGACACGCCGCGTGGAATTTACATTGCAACCCGACGACCTCGCTATACTCGACCGCAACATGGAATGGACTGTCGAGCCGGGCAAGTTTGAAATATGGTTAGGATCATCGTCGGAAGACATACGGCTTAAGGGTGAATTTACTATAGAACAATAAGTTAGCTATATCACACATAAGCTACATTTACAGCACAAAAAATGGGGTCATTTCAACTGACCCCATCTACGAAAGGGGTTGGTTTCAAGCCAACCCCTTTTTATATAACCACAAATATTATTTCACTTCAAACTTTCCGTTCTGGTCAACCACATAGCGCTTGCCCGTTCCGCCTACAAGAATGCAGGCTGTGAACTGGCTGGTTGTAGCCTCAAGCTCCACGTTGCTGCCCTTCGGCAATGTTGCAAGGTCGGCATCAGTCAATCCGAGCGAGGCTGTAGAACTGGTATAAACACCTGTCTTCTCACGCTTCTCAAACTGTGCATGGAACATCGCCCACAGCAATTTGTAGGCCTCCATGTTGTACGGACAGCGGAACTCGTCGGCACCTGTGCCTACAACCTTGTCAGAGAACTGCAAGAATCCCCACTGATTAGGTGCATGCATATTTATCTCGCCCGTTGGAGTCCACACCCAGTTTTCCTCAGGTCCGCCCTTCTTCAGCCATTCCACACGTGAGAAGTTCAGTCGCCAGATGTTTCCGGCAACAAGCGGATTGGTGAAGTTGCGGGTAATAGCCTTGTGCGGAATAGCCATCTCCACAGTCCATGAGCGGTCCTTGTCCTTAGGCTTATTGAGCGTTCCGTCGTGCTGAACAGCGAGCTTCAGTCCCGGACAATCCCACTGAACGTAGAAGTTGCCGCCCGAACGATAGGCACGGTCGAGCATAAGGTCGAACACAACGCCACGTGCGTTGTTCTCAATCTCGAAGTAACACTGTCCGTCGCCTGTAGGGTCGAGGAACACCTCGAAGTCGTTGTCGTGATAGATGATAGTATCGCGCTGCGTGAGGTTAGCCACAATGTTGGGTTCCTCCATCACAGCCGACACGTACAGGTATTCGTCGTCCCACATCATTCGAGCCTTTGTGTCATATATAGGCTTAGGAAATCCGTCGCCGCTGATGTCGACAAACGACTCTGTGTCGGCGGCTTTAGCCCACGACTTCTCGTTGAGCTTGCCGTCAACCTTTATCTTCTCGTTAGTACGATAGCACACGTAATGTCGTGGAGTGGACAGTCGCGGTGCGAATTTCT
>OQVZ01000511.1_pt1 | contig 14953 bp, 11 predicted proteins | sample 1691571 | NCBI WGS metagenome assembly OQVZ01 (sample SAMN03418261, study PRJEB22391) | human gut metagenome | biome: human-gut; feature: organic feature; material: feces | host: Homo sapiens | place: Tanzania | collected 2013-01
GAGGATGGGGGTGCAGTCCGCGGTGAAGACCCGGAGAACCTGTGCTGTGCCGTGGGGCCAAATATCGGCCAGTGCCACTTTGAGACCGATGCCGATGTGCCCCAGGCTCTTCTGAAAGCCTTTGGGGAGGAAATGAACGCCTTTATCGAGCCCCGGGGGGAGAAATTCCATGTGGACCTGAAGGGGGTCAACGCCTGGGTCCTCCGCAGGGCGGGGGTCAAGACCATCGATGTGGGCACCGAGTGCACCATGTGTACCCCAAATCGGTTCTGGTCCCACCGGGTGACCCAGGGCCACCGGGGGAGCCAGGGAGCCATCATCCTATGCGGGGAGGCGGCCAAGTGAAAAAACCCATTGCTCTTTTGCTGTGCCTGGCGAGCCTTGTTTCCGCCTTTGCCGGGTGCGGCGCCAAGTCTTCCGAGGAAGCCTATGTCCCCACAGGGGATGCCCTCCTGCAGGCGGACGAGGAGCTGCCCACCGAGGCGGCAGTGATGGAGGAGGAGACCCTGGTCCTGGCCTACTATCCCAACCGGTCTATGAATCCCCTCATCGCCATGCCACTTCTCCTTGCCATTCTTATAATAAGTGGTCACTTCGCCGTTGAAAACTGTATTGCGGTCGTTACCGAGGTCAATGAAGCTATAGCCTCCCTCAGCACGGAGATTACCATTCATATAGAAATCCTGGAAAACGTCCTTCTTATTGAGGCCAGCGCCGGTAGTCATCAGCAATCTGTAATAACTAGCCTGATCGGCACTAGCTACATTGCTCATATTTTCTGCATAGAAAATAGTGTCAGCTACTACTGTTGCATTCTCTACGTGCTTGCGACCGAAAGCTGCTACGGTCATTAAAGCCATCAATGAGAATAATATAACTCGTTTCATATTTTTAATTTTTAGGATATTATTAATTGTTTATTATTATTTCTTTTTTCTGGTGCAAAGATAATACAATTTTCGATAGGTTGTATCAATCCTTAACGCTATTTTATCTATTTTTTCAGGTTGGTTTTACTTTTGGCTAGAAAACGTTTTCCTAATTACAAATTGATTTTTTAGGGGTCTATTTTATACACTTTGGAAGAGCACATATCCAGATAATCGCCATAATCGCCCATCTCAGTTTACAAATTGTTAGCAGCCTCTCACATTGAGGACAAGCGGTTCTAGCACTTTTTTGAAACTATTTACAAACTTTTTCACCAATTTACTAGCATATATACTTTTTATTTTGTACTTTTGCAGAGAAATATATAATATATAAGGTACGCGAATGAAAAAATATACAATAAAGGCACCTAGCCAGATGAATGCAAGCATCAACTTGCCAGCCTCTAAGAGTATCAGCAACCGAGCCCTCGTTATCAGTGCGATGGCAGGAAGCAGCATACAACCCAGCAACTTGAGCGACTGCGATGACACCGAGGTTATCATCGCCGCCCTCAACAACATGCCTGACGTCATCGACATCAAGGCGGCAGGCACCGCCATGCGATTCACGACCGCTTATCTTGCCTCTACACCGGGCGAACATACCATTACGGGTACGGAGAGAATGCAAAACCGCCCTATCCGTATCCTCGTTGATGCCCTGCGCTATCTCGGCGCAGATATCACCTACGTCAGGAACGAGGGATATCCTCCGCTCCACATCAAGGGCAAGGCGCTGGAAGGAGGACATCTGGAAGTGGTAGGAAACATCAGTTCGCAATACATCTCGGCTCTCCTCATGATTGGTCCGATGCTGAAGAAGGGACTGGAACTGAAGTTGACGGGCGAGATTGCCTCACGACCATACATCGACCTCACCCTATGGACCATGAAGGAATATGGAGCAGATGCCGACTGGACCGATATGGACACCATCACCGTGAAGCCGCAGCCATACAAGGAGACACCTTATATGATCGAGAACGACTGGAGTGCCTCTTCCTATTGGTACGAAATGATGGCACTGAATGCCAATATCGATTCTTCTATCGAGCTGGAAGGCTTGATGGACAGTTCGAAGCAGGGTGATTCTGTGGTGAAATACATATTCAGCTTGCTGGGCGTGAAGAGTGAGTTTGAGAACCGCGACACCATCACGACTGTTACATTGAAGACAAACCGCTGTCTTCTCCCTAAGTTTGAATACGACTTCTCCGGTTCACCCGACCTGGCTCAAACCATCGTTGTGGCATGCTGTGCCCTCGGCGTGAAGTTCAAGTTCACGGGTCTTGCCAGTCTGAAGATTAAGGAGACCGACCGCATCGAGGCGCTCAAGACCGAGTTGAAGAAGGTGGGCTATGTCATCCACGACGAGAACGACAACACCCTCTATTGGGATGGCGAGACCTGCGAGGCAAGCTTTGCCCCTATCGACACCTACGAAGACCATCGCATGGCCATGGCTTTCGCCCCACTCGCCTTCAAGTTCCCACAGATAGAGATCAACAACCCAGAGGTAGTGAGCAAGTCGTACCCTCACTATTGGGAAGACCTCAAGAAAGCAGGGTTTGAGATAGCAGAAAGTTAATAGTTAATTGTTTATGTTATATTTAGTTTTAGCCTTGGTGGTTCTAGGCCTGATAAGCGCCATTTTCGATATCGTCTCCCATCGCAAGGGAGAGGACGAGGAGCCTTTGCAGGAAGGCGTATCATGCAACACCTGCAATGGAGAGAACTCCAAATGCGAGCAAGACTGCATGATGGAGGCTGCCACCAAAGAAATAGAATACTACGATGACGAAGACCTCGACCGATTCGCAGGACGAGAAGCAGATGACTATACCGACGAGGAAGTGGAAGAGTTCTCGGAGGTACTCTATACCATGCAACCCGAAGAGGTGGCAGGCTGGAACAGAAGTCTGATTCTGCGAGGCATCAACCTGCCTAACCAGCTGAAGGATGAAGTCATCAACTTTTTAAATAGCTAGGAGTCATATATGGACATATTGCAATATACATTTTTCCAGAACGCACTGATAGGCGCCTTCTTGGCAAGCATCCTGTGCGGATTCATCGGAACCTACATCGTTACCCGCCGTCTGGTCTTCATCAGCGGCGGCATCACCCATGCCTCTTTCGGCGGCATCGGCATCGGTGTGTTCTCGGGCATCAACCCCATCCTCTCCGCCATGGTATTCGCCATTCTCAGTGCCTTTGGCGTACAATGGATTTCGCATAAGAAAGATGTGCGCAAAGACTCCGCCATCGCCATGTTCTGGACCTTGGGCATGAGCGTGGGCATCATCTGCTGCTTCCTCACCCCGGGATTCATGCCCGACCTTCCCTCCTTCCTCTTCGGCAGCATCCTCGCCATCGACAGCGCAGACCTCTGGTTGCTGGGCATCCTCACCGTGGTGGTGGCACTGCTCTTCACCTTCCTCCTGCGCCCCATCCAGAACATCGCATTCGACAGTACCTTTGCCCGGTCACAGCATCTGCCGGTCACCCTCATCGAATATCTGATGATGACGCTCATCGCCATGACCATCGTTGCCACCCTCAAGATGGTGGGCATCGTACTCGCCATCAGTCTGCTCACCATCCCGCAGATGACCGCCAACCTCTTCACCTACAACTACAGGCAGATGATCTGGGCAAGCATCATCCTGGGATGGATAGACTGCATTGTGGGGCTCTACGCCAGCTACATGCTCAATGTGCCGTCGGGAGCCACCATCATCTTCGTAAGCATCATCATCTTTGCCATCGCAAAATTGTGGAAAGGAATCCAGAAAAAATGAGAATCCAGAAAAAATGAAACAGCATCAGCACCCTACAAGAAACCTGGCATACGCCATCGTGCTCATCATCATCTCGATGAGTACCATCGGATGTTCTACGCAGAAGAATACGGCGCAGAGCAGATGGTGGCATGCCTTCAACGCCCGATACAATACCTATTATAATGGTACACTCGCCTATATTGATGCCTCGCTGGAGAAAGAAGCAGGCAACAAGGACAACTATACCGAGCAGATTCCACTCTACACCGTTACCAACAAGAGTAGCCGTGAAATAGGTAAGAGTAACTACGACCGTGCCATCGAAAAATGCGAGAAAGCCATTCACCAGCACAGTATCAAGAGCCGACCTGAATGGACAAAAAGCAGAAAGAAGACAGAAAAGGATATTGAATGGCTCAGCCGCCGTGAGTACAACCCCTTCCTGTGGAAAGCCTGGATGCTGATGGGTAGATCGCAGTTCTTCAAGGGCGACTTCAATTCGGCAGCTACCACCTTCGCCTACATGAGCCGCCTCTACGCCACCCAACCTGCCATCTACGGCAAGGCTCGTGCCTGGCTGGCTAAATGCTACATAGAACAGGACTGGATGTATGATGCAGAAGATGTAATCCGCAACATCAGGCGCGATTCCATCCACTGGAGTGCCCAGAAGGAATGGGATTACACCCTTGCCGACTACCATATCCGCAAGGGCGAAGCGGCACAGGCGATTCCTTATCTCAAAAAGGTAATCAGCCACGAGATGCGCCGCAAGCAGAAGGCACGCGAATGGTACCTGATGGGACAACTGCAGGCATCCATCGGCAACAGGCAGGAAGCTTACAAGGCCTTCAGGCACGTGGTGCGCCTCAATCCGCCCTACGAACTCGACTTCAATGCCCGCATCTCGATGACCGAGGTGATGGCGGCAAACAACAGCAGGAAGATGATAGGCAAGCTGAAGCGCATGGCGGCATCCGACAACAACCAGGAATATCTCGATCAGATATACTATGCCATCGGTAATATCTACCTGGCTCAGAAAGACACCCTGCAGGCCATCGGAGCCTACGAGAAAGGCGTTGCCAAGGCCACCAGAAGCGGCATAGAGAAAGGTGTGCTCCTCCTGCATCTGGGCGACATCTACTGGATTAGAGAGAAATTCTCCGATGCCCAGCGCTGCTACGGCGAAGCCATCGGCTTGCTCGACAAGGAGCGCAAGGACTACGAGCAGCTCTCCAACCGCTCCAAGGTGCTCGACGAACTGGTACCCTTCACCGATGCCGTAGCCCTGCAGGACTCCCTCCAGGCATTGGCGAAGATGGACGAGAAAGACCGCAACGCTGCCATCGACCGCGTGATTACCGCTCTGAAGAAGAAAGAAAAGGAAGAACGCAAAAAACAGGCTGAGCAGGAAGCCGCCAACAACCAACAGGGAGGAAACGGAGGCAACTTTGCCAACAATGCCAACAAGAAGAACAACGCCGCCAACAATGCCATGAACGGCATGAACGGCATGGATAAAGGAAAGTGGTATTTCTATTCTCCTGTTGCCGTAACCCAGGGTAAGGCGCAGTTCCAGAAACTCTGGGGCAAACGAGAGAATGTAGACAACTGGCAACGAATCAACAAAACCGTGGTTGCTTCTGCACAGGGTGCCGAGGAGATGACCGACGAGATGAGAGATTCACTCGCCAACGTAGCCGCCCAGGAAGATTCACTCAAGCAGATTACCGATAGTGCCGTGAACGACCCGCACAAGCGGGAGTACTACATGGCGCAGATTCCATTCACCCCGGAACAGCTGGCTGAAAGCAACCAGCTGCTTGAAGACGGACTCTATCATTCGGGCGTCATCTTCAAGGATAAGCTCGACAACCTGCCACTCAGCGAGAAGGCACTGCGCCGACTGACTGACCACTATCCGGAGTATGAGCACATGGATGATGTATACTATCATCTCTACCTGCTCTATTCCAGAAAGAAACAGACGGATGTGGCAAGCACCTACGTGGAGAAACTGAAGAAGGACTACCCTGAAAGTCAGTGGACCAACCTTCTTTCCGATCCATATTATATGGAGAATGCCAAGATAGGCGTTCATCTGGAAGACTCCATCTATACCCTCACCTACCAGGCATTCAAGGAGGGTAAATATGAGGTAGTGAAGGCGAATGCCGCCGTATCAGAGAAGCGGTTCCCTACGGGCGAAAACCGTGACAAGTTCCTCTTCATCAGCGGTATGACCCAGCTCAACGAAGGCAACGTAGATTCATGTATGACCATCATGAACACCGTGGTGGAGAAATATCCTAACAGCCGACTCAGCGAGATGGCGGGTATGATAGTGAATGGAGTCAACGCCGGCAAGCGACTCTACGGAGGCAAGTTCGACCTGAGCAATGTATGGTCGATGAGAAGCGACGTTATCAACAACAACGATTCTACCCAGCACAAGGGCTTTAGCGACGAACGCAACGACAAGTTCGTGTTCCTCCTGGCCTATGTTCCTGATTCCGTAAACGAGAACCAGCTGCTCTTCGAGGTGGCAAAATACAACTTCACCTCGTATATGGCACGTAACTTCGATCTCAATATCGAGGATATCCAAGGTCTGCATCGTCTGAAGGTAAGCGGTTTCCGCAACTACGATGAGGCTCGCCAATATGCCAACGAAGTGTATAAGCAGACAAGCATCACCCGTCTGCTGTCCAAGGCAAGAGCCTTTGTCATCAGCGAGCCGAACCTGGAGCTTCTGGGCACCAAACTGTCGTACGACGACTACGACAAGTTCTACGCCAAGCACTTTGCCCCATTGAAGATCAGCCAGCTCCGCCTGCTCATCGAGCCAGCAGAAATAGCTGTAGATAGAGATCAGGAAGATGCATCTAGCAAGGTTTCAGAAACGGGCGATCATCCGCTTGATGAATTGGAACCAAAAGAAGATCTGATTCTCGGTCCTGTAAATCAGAATTCTGAGCAGCAGAAGACGCAGGAAGATGAAATCACGCTGCCGGTTAACAAGGAAGAGCAGACTACCCAGGAAGAAGAATTCACTCTTCCTGTAACCAAGGAAGAGCAGAAGACTCAGGAAGATGAAGATACCTTCGAGATTCAGCCTCAGCAGAAAGAGGAGAAGACCGAAGATACCGGTATCGACTTCGAGGAGAAGAAGCCTGAAGATTCCGGACTGGAAGACGAATACTTCGAACTCGACGGATTCTAGAGGAAAACTAAGAGAGAGAGGGTGTGTCATTAAACCATGACGCACCCTCTCGCTTTTTCGACTTATTATAGTACTGACGTATTGTAAGTATATAATTCAAATTTCACAACGAACAGAAGAACGTGACCAGGAACGGCACGGAGAAATCTACGCAGAAACCATGGAAGATGGAAACGATGATGAAACGCTCGCCCGAACAGCGGGTGATAATCGGCAACGTGGTATCCATCGTCGTGGCTCCTCCCACACTGATCGGTGCCAACTTGCCGAAATACTTTACCAGCAGAGGCGCACAGAGCAGGGTGAGAATCTCTCGGCAGATATTTGCCAGCAAGGCTATCGTACCCAACTCCGGTCCACGATATTGCGTGATGAAGATACTCGACAACGAGTAATATCCGAATCCCGAACCTATAGCCAGACAGTCTGTCAGCTGGCGATGTCCCAACAGCAGGGAAGCTGCAGTGCATCCGGCAAGGGTGCCCAGGATTGTCATCACCGGCAACATCATCAATCGGGGATTCACCTTCCTGAAATTCTTCAACACCGAAGTATCACATCCGATGCTGATTCCCACACAGAACATCAGGCAGCAAAGTGCATCATAGCTCACGTCGCCATCCAGCAACCCGGCTGGAACCACATCGCAAACACCCACGATGATGCCCAGCACAAAGAAGCCCACGATAATCAAGCTACCCTTCATCCCTCGCCTCCTTTCTGCGAAACAACCTGCGAGTCTGCCTTCGCCTGCTTGGCACTCACGTATCTCCACAAAGCCCAGGCAAAGAGCACACTTCCGGCACTGCCGCCCAGCGTCAGAATGACAGCCTCCAGTCCCAAGGTCTGAAGTCCGTTGATGATACGGGGATTCGCTCCCACCTCGATACCGAGCAGAAACAGGAGTACCCAGATAAGTGCCGTGATGATACGGCCTATGAAACTCATTTTCTTGTTGCGAAGCAGATACCCCGTACCTATTCCGCACAGCATAATCATTACAATCTTGAGCATTGCTATCTTATAATCTTCTTATTCTTCTTTAATTAACCATACAGGATTTATCAATCATACAGGGTATCGTTTCGAATCACCCACTGAATCATAATAACGGATTCCGAGCCTTTATAGTATATCCGAAGGCAAAGATTCCTTAAAAAAACTTACGTTATCAAGTCCTGAACTTAAAAACAAAAAACACTTAACATTCTTTACGACAAGATTCTTCCTGCATTCAAGAATTCTTTGTAATTTAGCACCCCGAAAAAATATAAGGAGAAAAAAGTATGAGCAACGGATTATTATTATGGGTGGATGATGAGATTGAACTACTCAAGGCTCACATCATTTTCCTGGAGAAAAAGGGATACGAGGTGGTTACCGTGAGCAACGGTGCAGATGCCATCGACCAATGCAGACAGCAGACCTTCGACCTCATCCTCCTCGACGAGATGATGCCCGGATTGAGCGGACTGGAGACCTTGCAGCAGATCAAGGACATTCAGCCTGCCACTCCCGTAGTGATGTGCACCAAAAGCGAGGAGGAGAACATCATGGACCAAGCCATCGGGTCCAAGATAGCCGACTATCTGATCAAGCCCGTCAACCCCAGCCAGATATTACTGTCGCTCAAAAAGAATATCCACCGCAAGGACATCGTGACCGAGGTGACGCAGAGCGGATACCAGCAGGTCTATCAGCAGATAGCCATGCAGATGATGGATTGCCGCAACTGCCAGGACTGGATGGAGGTATACAAGAGACTGGTGAAATGGGAACTGGAACTGAGCGATACCGACAGCAGCATGACCGAGATGCTCTCTATGCAGAAGGAGGAGGCCAACATAGGCTTTGCCAAATACATAGCCAAGAACTATCTGAACTGGGTAGACCCGAAGAATATGGGCAAGCCCGTGGATGACAGACCGGTGATGAGTCCTGACATCTTCAAGACCAAGATCTTCCCGATGCTCGACAAGGGAGAAAAGGTGTTCCTCATCGTCATCGACAACTTCCGCTACGACCAGTGGAAGATGCTCGCCATGGACATCGGCGACAGTTTCGAGATTGAGGAGGATATGTATATGAGCATCCTGCCTACCGCTACGCAATATGCCCGAAACGCCATCTTCAGCGGACTGATGCCGAACAAGATAGCGGAAATGTTTCCGGAGCTCTGGGTGGATGAGGACGAGGAGGAAGGCAAGAACCTAAACGAGAAGCCGCTGATTCAAACCCAGATAGACAGGTTCAGAAAGAAATACAGTTTCAGCTATCACAAGGTGAACGACTCGGTGGGTGCCGACAAGTTCATGGAGCGTTACAACGAATGCAAGGACAACGACCTGAACGTGCTCGTAATCAACTTCATCGACATGCTCTCGCATGCCCGAACGGAATCGAAGATGGTGCGTGAACTTGCCAACAACGAGAGTGCCTACCGCAGTATTACGCAGAGCTGGCTGCGCCACTCGGTGCTTGCCGAGCTGTTCAAGCGACTGGCGCAGAGCGACTTCAAGGTGGTTATCACCACCGACCACGGCAGTATCCGTGCATCGAAGCCTATCAAGATTATCGGCGACCGCAACACGAATACCAACCTGCGCTATAAACTGGGTAAGAACCTGGCTTACAACGCCAAGGAGGTATTTACCATCAAGGAGCCGCACAAGGCACAGTTGCCTGCGCCAAATTTGAGCACTGCGTATGTATTCGCCTACGGTGATGCCTTCTTCGCCTATCCGAACAATTACAACTATTACGTATCCTACTACAAGGATACCTTCCAGCATGGTGGCATCTCGATGGAGGAAATGCTCATTCCGCTCATCACCCTGACACCGAGAAAGAGAAACTAGTGATAGTTTATAATTTATAGTTTATAATTTATAGTTGAAAGTTTAAAGTAAAGATATATGAAGATTAAGATTGATTCATTAGACAACATCCATGTAGCAGCCAAGGAATTCCTTGAGAACATGGGCGACGGCAAGGTCTTTGCCTTCTATGGCAAGATGGGTGCCGGAAAGACGACATTTGTGAAAGCAATTTGCGAGGAACTGGGCGTGGAAGACGTGATTACATCGCCAACCTTCGCGCTTGTCAACGAATATACAGCTGGCAATGGCGACCCTATCTACCACTTCGATTTCTACCGCATCAAGAAGATTGACGAGGTATACGATATGGGTTACGAGGATTACTTCTATGGCGGCAACCTCTGCTTCCTGGAGTGGCCTGAACTCATAGAAGACCTACTGCCAGAGGATTGCACCAAGGTGACAATCACCGTGGAGGAAGATGGTTCCAGAAGCGTGGAATTCTAAAAATGGAATCCCAAAAATGCCCCCTGAAAAATAAAAGAGAAATGAAAATGGATTGATTTCCATTTTCATTTCTCTTTTTTCTTATCTTTTATCTATAGAGACTCATATCTTACAAAAGAGACTCAAACTTCTCCTTGAGTGTAGTCTTGTTAGCTGCACCAACAAACTTGTCAACCAACTGACCACCCTTGAAGAACAGGATGGTAGGGATGTTGCGAACGCCAAACTCCATAGCGATGTCGTCGTTCTCCTCTACATCACACTTACCTACTACCAACTTGCCGTCAAACTCCTCTGCCAACTCTGACACGATAGGAGCAATCTGACGACAAGGACCACACCAGGTAGCCCACAAATCTACTACCAATGGCAACTCGCCATTCTTGTAACTCTCGAAATTCTCGGTTGTAATTGTTACTTCCATTTTTACACCTTTTTATATATTAATACTAATTGATTTGATAACTCATCTTCGGATGATCGTTGACAAACTGAATCAGTTCTCTGCTCACTCCCACGGTCCGCTCCTGTGCACGCATCAGGATATTGGTATTGCTCTCAGGGTCATGAATCTGCAGGAAGAGCTGCGCCTTTCCTTCATCATTCTCTATCACCGTCTTCAGGTCGTTCACAAAGGCTTCGTTTACCTCCGTGCTATCCACAACAATGGTAAAACGCTCCAGGCGATTCTCCTTCACGGTCTGCAGATACTCCACGGTGCTCAGTTTGAAGTCCAGATAGTTAGCATTGCCATAGCGTGCCACGCATTTTGCCGTGCAGTAGATGGTACTTCCTTCCATCATGATACCTCGCCATGCCCCCCAATCCTCACCAAAGAGCGCCAACTCGCCCGAGCCCTCGAAATCCTCAATGGTAACGAAGCCGCATGGCTTGCCCGTCTTGGTGAACTTTGACTTTACCTCGGTGATGATGCCACCGAATACCACATCTTCCTTCTTGGAAAGTGCTACCTTATCCCTCAACTCACTGCAATGGGTGTTGCACATGTTATGAAGGATAATCTCGTATTCGTCGAGAGGATGCGCCGAGAGATAGATGCCCACCAGCTCACGCTCCTTGTTCAACCTTTCGATGGTGCTCCAGGATTCAGCCTCAGGAATAGGCGGAGTAGCAATCTCTACGGCTTCCGCACCTCCAAAGAGTGAGGTGGCTGCCTCGCGCTGTTCCTGCTGATAAAGCTGACCATAGCGCACCAGGGTATCGAGGAAGGTATCACCCTTGCTGTTCTTGCCGAAGAACTGCTCGCGACGGATGCCGAAACTGTCGAAACCGCCACTCAGCGCCAAGGTTTCGAAAGCCTTGCGGTTCACGCTGGAGTAATCTACACGCTCGGCAAAATCGAAGATGCTCTTATAAGGTCCGTTCTTCAGTCGCTCTGCCACGATGGCATCGGCTGCCGGAGCACCCATACCCTTGATGGCTGAAAGACCGAAACGTATCTCTCCATGCTCGTTCACACCGAACACGCGGTAACTCTCGTTCACATCCGGTCCCAAGGTCTTGATGCCCATCGACTGGCACTCCTCCATCAGCTTGGTGATTTCGGTAATCTGTGCAAAGCGTCGGGTCATCAGCGCCGCCATATACTCGGCTGGATAGTGCGCCTTGAGATAGGCTGTCTGATAGGCTACCCACGAATAGCAGGTGGCGTGCGACTTGTTGAAGGCGTAGGAAGCAAACTTCTCCCAGTCGCCCCAAATCTTCTCCAGCACGGCCGGGTCGTGACCGTTCTCCTGTCCCTGCTTGATGAACTTAGGCTTCATCGCATCTACGATGGCCTTCTTCTTCTTACCCATCGCCTTACGCAGGGCATCCGACTCACCTCGGGTGAAGTTAGCCAACTGTCGGGAGAGGAGCATCACCTGCTCCTGGTATACCGTGATGCCGTAGGTATCCTTCAGATATTTCTCCATGCATGGGATATCATACTGGATAGGTTCCTGACCATTCTTACGGGCGATGAACGATGGGATGTAATCCATAGGGCCTGGACGATAGAGGGCATTCATGGCGATGAGGTCTTCGAACACGGTAGGCTTCAGTTCGCGGAGATACTTCTGCATACCCGGCGACTCAAACTGGAAGGTACCGATGGTCTGTCCCTTCTGATAGAGCTGATAGGTGAGTTCATCGTCGATAGGAATGGTATCCAGGTCTACGATGTCGCCCGTGGTCTGCTTGATAACCTTGCATGCCTCCTTCATCTCCGAGAGGGTCTTCAAGCCCAGGAAGTCCATCTTGATCAAACCCGTAGATTCAATCACGTGGCCGTCGTATTGCGTCACCGCCGTCTTCAATCCCGGGAAATCAGGGTCATCGGCAGTGGAAACAGGTACCCAGTTGCTGATAGGGTCTCTACAGATGATGAATCCGCAGGCATGGATACCCGTGCCTCGGATGGTTCCCTCCAGCATCTTGGCATATTTGATGGTATTGCTCTCGCGAGGGTCGCTGGAGTACTCAGCCTCCTTCAACTCCGGCGTATACTTGATGGCATTGGGAAGATTCATCTTCGCACCATCAGGCAATCTGTCGGGTATCGCCTTGCACAGTGCATTCGCCTTGTCCAATGGCAACTTCTCCACTCGGGCCACGTCCTTGATGGAGTTCTTGGTGGCCATCGAACCGTATGTAATGATATGGGCACAGTTCTCGTGACCATACTTATCCATCACCCATCTCAACACCTTACCTCGACCATCATCATCGAAGTCGGTATCAATATCCGGAAGGTTCACACGGTCAGGGTTCAGGAAACGCTCAAACAGCAGGTCATACTTCAGCGGGTCTATCTTGGTAATTCCCAGACAGTACGCCACTACGGAACCTGCCGCAGAACCACGTCCCGGACCTACCATCACGCCCAGTTCTTCGCGAGCCGCCTTGATGAAGTCTGACACGATGAGGAAGTAGCCCGGGAAACCCATGGTCTTCATGACATGGAGCTCGAAGTTGACGTGCTCATCCACGTTTGCCGGCAGCGGGTCGCCATAGAGCTTTTTGGCTCCCTCGTAGGCAAGATGGCGCAGATATTCTGCCTCAAACTTGATACGGTATATCTTATCGTAGCCGCCCAATCGGTCGATAACCTTCTGTCCTTCCTCTGGTGGCAGCGGGTTCTTGCCGTTCTCATCAGAGGTAAACTCCTTGTAGAGGTCTTCTTCTGATACCTTCTGGCGCAACTGCTCCTCGGTACCGAAACTCTCAGGAATCGGGAAGAAAGGCATGATAGGACCATGGTCGATGCTGTAGATTTCTACCTTATCCAATACTTCGAGGGTATTGGAAAGTGCTTCAGGGATATCCGAGAACACATCGTTCATCTCCTGGCGGGTCTTGAACCATTCCTGCTTGGAATAGCGCATACGGTTAGGGTCGTCGAGATCCTTGCCGGTAGCGATACAGAGCAGATGGTCGTGAGCCTCGGCAGTTTCCTTATCCTCGAAGTGGCAGTCGTTGGTGCACACCAGTTTGATGTTAAACTCCCTTGCCATCTTGATAAGTTCCTTGTTGGCACGCTGCTGCAACTCGTAAGCCTCGCGATTGGCAAGCAGACTTGGATCATCGGGCACTTTATGGCGCTGGAGTTCGAGATAGTAATCATCGCCAAAGAGGTTGTGGTACCACTGGCAAGCCTCGCGGGCTCCTTCCAGGTCACCATGCAGAATCTTGGATGGCACCTCGCCTGCAATACATGCCGAACAGACGATGAGGTCTTCGTGATACTTCTCCAGATCGGCACGGTCGGTTCGTGGGCGCATGTAGTAACCATCCACCCACGAATTGCTCACCAGCTTGATGAGGTTCTTGTATCCATTATAATTCTTGGCAAGTACAATGAGGTGATAACCGCTCATATCGCCCTTATCCTTCTCTCGGTCGGCTTTGGTTCGGCGTGCCACATACATCTCGCAGCCTATGATAGGCTTGAAAGGTTCGAGTCCCTCCTTCTTGCGGTCTTTATTAATCTTGCCGCAATAGTCGGTGAGTTCCTTGATACCGAACATCACACCGTGGTCGGTTACCGCCATACCCTTCATGCCGTCCTTGATGGCCTTATCTACCAGATGCGGTATCTTCGACTGGCCGTCGAGGATGGAGTATTGGGTGTGTACATGCAAATGAACAAAATCTTCCATTATCTGTTTAAAATTCGAATTTTGACAACAAAGTTACGGCGAAATATTGAAAAAGCCAAAAGAAATATGCGAAAATATTGAAAAAGGTAAAAGAAACCCACAAAAAATTTGCAAAAGTGATAAAAATGACGTACCTTTGCACCAATAAAAACTTAATCCTAATATATGGGACAGAAAATAAAGAAATTAAAAAAGATAAGATTGCACCGCGAAGGTACCGATCAGCTGGTTACCGGAGCGATAGCGTTAGTAGCCATTGCGGCTATATTGTGGACAACCTTAGACAACAAGATTCCGTTCTGGGCTTTTGTTGTTGTGTTCGGTACGGTATATGGTATCGTGCTCAACTTCTACCGTTGTCCTGTCAGATACCTCAACGTAGAGGATACTTCGAAACTGGTAGTAGCACCAGCCGACGGAAAGATTGTGGTGATAGAAGAGGTGGAGAATGCTCCCTACTTCGGTGACCGCCGCCTGATGATTTCCATCTTCATGAGCCTCTGGAATGTTCATGCCAACTGGTTCC
>OQVZ01000512.1_pt1 | contig 14947 bp, 5 predicted proteins | sample 1691571 | NCBI WGS metagenome assembly OQVZ01 (sample SAMN03418261, study PRJEB22391) | human gut metagenome | biome: human-gut; feature: organic feature; material: feces | host: Homo sapiens | place: Tanzania | collected 2013-01
ACTTCTTTATCGAGGCTACTGCCGGAACCACTTATCTGATTAAGGTATCTGGTGCAGCCAAGGGTACAACCATGTATCTGAAAGAAAAGGAGTTCGCTGCCGGTGAGTCTCGCACTAACCCTATCGTCATGGAGGATAACGAATATACTTTCACCAAGGCAGGTGCTGCTGACCTCTGGTTGCAGTATAACGTAACTGAGGATGGTGTTCTCGACTTCGCCTGCGACCACGGTTATAATGGTGGCAGCGACCGCATCGAAATCTTCAAGAATGAGGAGCCATACGGAACTACCATGATGGGTACTGAGACCGTAGGTAGTGTTTCAACCACCGTATATAAGGGTAAGGTTGTCGTTAGCAAGGGCGATAAGCTCTATATCCACTGCGTTATCGCAGGTAAGGTTACCGGTAGTAAGATCAAGTTTACCAAGCATGAGGCTGAGCCAGGTGAAACAGTAACCAATCCATTGGTACTCACCAAGGGTAAGACCGTGACAATTACAGGTGCTTCCCGCAGTACTCCTGTATGGATGAAGGCTTCACTCCCTGCTGGTACAACCACCTTCCGCCTGAGCAGCTACTTGATGACAGCCCTCTACAACAGCTTGGAGGATGCCAAGAATGGCGCCAATGCCGAGGAGGTAAGAGCCAATTACGTACAGCTGCCTGATGGCTCATACGTTTATGAGTTTACCAAGGAGATGGCAGCAGCTGGCGATGTTTACTTCCAGTTTGTTGATTCCTACGGTGCTACCGACTTCACCTGGTTGAGTGATGAGGCTACAGGCATCTGGAACATCGAGGCAGCTGGCGACAGCAAGGTATCTATCTTCAAGATGGACGGTACCCAGGTGAACCAGATTTCAGGCAATGGTGTATACATCATCAAGTCTAACGGTAAGACCAAGAAGGTTGTTGTCAAGAAGTAATGGGTCATAGTGTGATAAGACAAAACATTGTATAATAAAAGGTGCAAGTGGGGTGTGAAAACTCCGCCTGCGCCCTTTTTCGTCAAAATATCACCTGCTTTCAACCTGTTATTTCTATCAGGAAAAGAGAAAAGAATTAAGTAATTATTATATTTATACACATTAAAAAACGAGAAAACTATGAGAGGTCTCAAAAGACTGCTTTTGGCTTCCGTCTTGTGTGCGGGATATACCCAGGCCACCTGGGCTATCAAGGCATATCCCCATCCAATCACGATGCGGCAGCCTGACGGCACCACCTTGTTGGTAAGAATACAAGGTGATGAGAATTTCCACTTCGTTACTACCACGGATGGATTTCTCCTGAACAAGGACAAGAAGGGTTATTTCTGTTACGTGGATTACGACAAGAAAACCCAGAAGAAAGTGATGACCAGGCAGAGAGCACACAATGTGGATGCGCGATCTGAAAAGGAGAAGAAACTCCTGGAGTCATTGACCAGTGCGAAAGATGCCACTGCCGACATCCTGAGCAGAACTTCTATTATGAAGAAGGCGCCTAACAAGTTCCTGAGCCGCCGCATCGTTGCTCCCCGCAAGTATGCTGCCGAAACAAGAACCGGAGAGGCTACTGTCAAGGAATCGCAGTATCTGGTGGTCCTGGTTAACTTCCAGGATAGCGTGCTTCGACACACCCAGCAGGACTTCGACCACTGGCTGAACCAGCCTGGCTACAGCGAGAACGGCGGTACGGGTAGTGTGAAGGATTACTACCGCGACAATTCCATGGGTCAGTTTATCCCTAACTTCAAGGTAGTGGGTCCATACACCCTTTCCAAGCCAACAGCCTACTATGGTGGCAACAGCAGCAGTACCAGCGGTACTGATACCAACCCACGCGACATGGTGAAGGAGGCAGTGGAACTCGCCAAGAAGAACAATCCTGATCTGGATTTCCGCCAGTTTGATAACGATGGCGATGGCATTATGGACAACTGCTACGTAATCTATGCCGGATATAGTGAGGCAAGTACTGCCAATGGTGATGACATCTGGCCACACAGCTGGTATCTGGACGATAACACCACCATCGATGGTATCTTGATTCACGACTATTCCTGCTCTGCCGAGCTGGTAGGTATGCCAGGTGCTCCTGTAGTTCCATCTATGGATGGTATCGGAACCTTCACCCATGAGTTTGGTCATGTCCTGGGTCTCAAGGATATGTATGATACCGATGATACCAGCAATGGTAAGGGTATCGACCCGGGTGCCTACAGCCTTTATGCCTCTGGCAGCTACAACAACGATAGCCGTACTCCTCCTTGCCTGATGGCATTCGAGCGTATGCAGATGGGCTGGATGAAGGAAGGCGAGGACATCGTAGAGGTGAAGAACCCTGAGGATGTTACCCTGACTTCTATCGCCGACAACAAGGCGCGCTTCATCAACTGCCAGCCAGACCGTACACCTGGTACAGGTATGGAGTGGTTCATACTGGAAAACCGCCAGCAGACGGGTTGGGACAAGTATATCCCAGGTCATGGTCTGCTCATCACTCATTACGACTATACCGATGAGATGAAGAAAGACTGGTGGGATATCAACGGACCAAACAACAGCGCCAAGCATCGCTGCATGTATATCGTGCCAGCCGACGGCATCGACAACGAGGTGACCCGTAGCAGCGATACCTATCCGGGTAAATCAGCCAATACATCTTTCACCGACACCACCACCCCTAATTCCCTGAATTGGGCGAAGGAACCGGTTAACGTGCCTATCACCAATATCATGGAGCAGGACGGCAACGTGATGTTCCAGGTAAGTGGCGGTACCAGCAAGTGGAACTTCATCAAGACACTTGTGCCTGAGATGATTTACGATACCAAGGCCACTTTCAAGGCAAACATCGAGAGCAACAAGGTAGATGTGGATGAGGTAGGCTTCTGCTGGAAGGAAGGCGCTTCTGCCGACCCAACCCTCAGCGATGGCGTGAGCGTAGCAGGAAAGGTGGAAAACATCAAGGATGCTTCTTTCACAGCCAAAGGCCTGCAGCCGGGAACCACCTACAGCGTACGCTCCTACATGAAGATGAGCGATGGCAGCGTGGTATATGGTTCACCGGTTCCATTCACCACCGAGTGGGCATACGCCAACGTAACCCTGGATACTCCATTCTACGGAAACTTCCTGAGCTGGACAGACGGCAATCCTGACGGATGGCAGATTATCGACCACAATGGCGATGGTACCACCTGGTATCAGGACGAGGGTGCCCAGGCCGTTCACTATTCTCTGAACTATTGGAACGATGCAGATGATTACCTCATCAGCCGTCGCCGCTTCCACGTGCCGGAGAAGGGCGTGATGTTCTTCACCCGTGGTGTGACAGAGGAGAAAGGTGTGGAAGACCTGGAGGTATTGGTTTCTACCAAGACCAACGATCTGAACGATTTCCACCTCGTAAAGCGTTTCTCTTTTGCCGATTACTTCGGTGCTCAGCATGCTGAGGAGGTAGATTTGAGCCAGTTTGCAGGAAAGGATATCTATATTGCCTTCCGTGTCTGCTCAGAGAGAATGCAGAACGACCTCTGGTTGTGGAACGTGATGGTAACCCAGAAGCTCGATACGCCTAAGGACGTGAAGCTGGAGAGAACCGGCGAGAGCGAGCTTACTGCATCATGGAGCCCTGTGGAAGGTGCTGATAACTACTATCTCTGCCTGAGTAGAGAGACCAATAAGACCAACTCGCAGACCGTGTTCACCCCAATGGATTTCTATCAGAATGTAGAGGGTGATGTAGTTCTGGGCACAGGTTCTATCCAGTTCCGCAGCAATGGTTCTGTTACCCTGAAGGATTGTCCTGACGGTATCAAGGACTGCAAGTTCATCGTCACAGCATCTGGTCCGCTCGGTTCTTCAGAGTTGAGCATCGAGGGTACTGAGGATGGCAAGACATGGAATGCCGTGGGTTCCAAGATTACCCTGAAGGAATATGATTCAGAAGGTCAGGAAGAGGATTACTCTACCTATCTGGAGAACAAGAAGTACAGACAGCTGCGCTTCAAGTTCAAGAATGGTGGTAGAAATGGCCGTATCAAGTATCTCACACTTACCTACAACGATGGTAAGGTTTATGAGGAGTTGGCAGCCGGTTCTGTAGGAAATGCCACAGAGATTCCTATTACCAACAAGGAAGACGGCGAGTATGATGAGGGCAAGTATCGTGTTTGGGTAGCTTCAGGTAAGGGCAACCTTTACTACGATGAGTCTGCACCTGTTTACTACCAGGCAAATACCTCTACAGACATCCACGATGTCATCGAGGGTACCGGCATCGGCATCAGCGTGAACGGTGGCAATATCCAGGTAGATGGCATCAAGGCAGGCTACACCGTGACCTGTACATCGGCAGCCGGCGTTCAGCTCTATACCGCTGAGGCTCGCTCTGGCAGTCTGGACTTCCAGGTTCCTGCAGGCACCGGCATGGCTATCATCAGCGTAAGCGGCGAGGGCAAGACCCATCGCAGCAAGATTATCATCAAGTAATAAATAATAGCATCAAATAGAACATTTATGAAACATTATAAATATTCTGCCATCTTGTTGGCGGCAATGACCTGCGGAGCTGTATGGGCTTCGGTGGATGCGCTGACTGATGGAAAGAAGGGTGAAGGCGAAAAGGTGAAGCCATCGGAGAATTTCGTGGCTCAGTCTCGCAAGGCACCTGTCGTTCGCTATACCAAGATGAAGGTGGAAGGCAATGCCGAAGGTGTGCCTTACGGACTCCAACTGATGGGTGTGAGCGACAAGACGGTGAAGTTGAGCTGGATTTCACCAGAAAAGACCGATGGCTACTTCGATGATTTCGAGAATCATCAGGACTTCGCCATCAATTCAGCCGGTAACGTGGGCTGGTCGTATATCGACGCCGATAATAACAATACCTATACCTGGCAGGCTTGTGCCTTCCCAACTCAGGGGCAGAAGATGGCTTTCGTGGTCATGAACCCTTGGGAAACCTCTCCTGCGGTAAACGAGAATCCAAATTTCCAGCCTTATTCTGGCAAGAAGATGCTGGTGGATTTCAGTTCTATCGACGATAAGAACAACGACTACATCATCTCGCCAGAATTGAACTTCGACCAGGACTTCCAGTTTAGCTTCATGGCTCGCAGTTACAAGATTGAGGGCGACAACTTTGCCGCTGAGCGTGTTCGTGTAGGTTATTCTACCACCGGCAAGCGTCCTTCCGACTTCAAGTATGTGAACGAAGGTCCATACGTGGAACTTCCTGCGGCTTGGACACTCGTGAAATATACCATTCCTAAGGAGGCGAAGTATGTAACCATCAACTGCGTTTCTGAGGGTGGCTTCATGATGATGCTCGACGATATCTTCGTGGGAACCAACAAGATTCGTCCTTCTCAGAGCAAGAAGAAGCTGGCAGCTGCCAACCCTGTTGTAGGCTTCAACGTTTATCGTGACGGCAAGAAGGTGAACGAGGCTCCTATGGATTCTGCACGCTTCACTGATAATGTGCCAGACTATGCTGACTATACCTATACGGTGACTGCCGTTCATCAGAATGGTCAGGAGTCTGCCCAGAGTGAACCTCTGAAGGTCACCGTTCCGGATATCCGCCTGTTGCCTTTCGAGGACGACTTCGACGACTGGACGCTCCATGCCGACAAGTGGACTACCGTGAACCTCGACAACAACAAGGAGAGCAAGTGGTCTATCGACTACTACGAGTATGGATTGGTTGATCCATCTGCCACCTACAGCTGGTCGGCTTTGACCAATTACAACCAGGCACTGGAGACCCGCGAGCTGAATACTCCAGACAAGGACAATACCTACCTGCGCTTTAACCTGCGTCTCCGCAACAGTGAGCAGACCAATGTTGACTACATGGAGGTAGAGTTGAGCTGCGATGGCGGAAAGACCTGGGAAGGTCTCGATGTATTCGACAACTACTCTGGTGGCTTCGACTGGACTACTTATACCTATCCTATCGGTGAATATCTGAGCAATAACCTGTTCAAGATCCGTTTCCGTGCGCATGGCGACGATGCCAAGTGGATTAACTATTGGTACGTAGATGACGTGAAGGTATGGAACCCGGTTTGGGCGAAGGGACAGTTGAGTGTCAAGACTCCATCTGGCACCATCTCCAGATGTCCTGTTACCCTGACTGGCGACAACGGCGCTGTGATCAGCGAGACCACCGATAAGAATGGTGTGCTCAAGCTCGACCAGATAGAGGAGGGCACCTATACCGTGAGCATCATCCGTGAGGGCTACAACGAGTATAAGGGCACATGGACCGTCAAGGCCGATGGTACCAACAACTTCACTGCCAATCTGGAGGCTCCAAAGGTAGCGCTTTCTGCCAACACCGTGAGTGCAGACCTGGAAGCTGAAGCTAACATCACCAAGAACTTCACCATCAAGAACGAGGGTAATGGTCCTTTGACCTGGTATCTCAAGGAGAATACCAACAAGGGCACCGGCGACATCTCTCACCGCTGGGAGACCATGCCATCATGGAACACCTCCGGCGACTTGCAGAAGTCTATCGCCTTCGATGGTGAGTATTACTATACCACCTCTTCCATCGAGTTGGGTAAGTTCTGGAAGTACGACAAGAACGGTAAGTTCATCGAGCAGTTCTCTATTCCTGAGATGTATTACAAGCTCTACGACATTACCTTCGACGGACGTTACTTCTATGGCAGTGACTGGTCTAACCGTATCTTCAAGCTCGATTTCGACAACCGTCGCATCGTGGATATCATCACCGTGGGTGGTGTTTCCGACCTGAAGATTACCCACTGTACCTACGATCCAGCCTACGACGGCTTCTGGATTGGTACCTTTACAACCATCGGATTGGTTGACCGCAAGGGTAAGTTTATCCGTAAGATGTCTGCCTTGACTTCTGATGGCAACATCGCTGTATATGGTTCAGCCTACGATGACGTAACTCCTGGAGGTCCATACCTCTGGTTGTCTGATATGACTGCCGAGTCTTCAGATAAGTATGATAAGCTGCAGCTCCGTCAGTATGACATCGCCAAGGGTACCTTGACCGATGTGAAGCACGTATTGACCGATGTTCCTGGTTATGTACTGGGTGGTCAGACCACCGGTCAGAACTATGTCTGCGGTCTGTTCTCTTCTATGGATGTAGTTCCAGGCAAGCTGGTTCTGATGGGAACTCTCAACCAGAGTCCTAACCTGGTATTCAGCTATACCCTGGCAGAGACCAACAAGTGGCTCAACCTCTCTCCTAAGCATGGTACGCTGGAGCCGGGTGCTGAGCAGGTAATCAGTGTAGGTCTCGATGCCTTGGAGGCAAAGAAGGGTGACAGCTATGCTACAACAGCTACTCTGTTCACCAACCCAGAGTTGGAAGCACAGAACATCAGCTTCAAGCTGAATGCCACATCTGAGTCTTCTACTCCACGTCCGTTGAGCCTGAAGGCTGCGCCTAAGGCAGCTTCTACCGTCCTTACATGGGCTAAGGGTAATGGTGCTGCCGTGGCAGATGGATATAATGTATATCGCAACCACGTGAAGGTGAATGCTGCTCCAGTGAAGGAGATGCAGTTCACGGATACTAAGCTGGTTTACGGCAAGTATTCTTATCAGGTGACAGCGGTTTACAATGGCAAGGAGTCGGCAAAGAGCGATTCTGTAGTAGCCTTCGTCAACGAGGGCGCTCAGTATTATGCGCCTCTCAACCTCACTTCAAGCATCAAGAACAACAAGAATGTTCACCTGAACTGGGATTCTCCATTGGTAGAGGCTGCTCACCGTGACACCATGAGCTGGGCTACCGGCAAGCACGAGGATGAGCTGGGTCTGGCTTCAGGCGGTTACTTCTTCGCAGGTGCCAAGTGGGATGCTGAGGATTATGTACCTTACCGCAACAAGAAGGTTTCTTCTGTTTCCATCCAGTTGGTTAACACGGTTACCTATCTTGCACCTCGTATCTACGAGGATGGCAACATCATCTACAGCAAGAAATATAGAGGCGAAATCAAGTATGACGGTTCATTCACCGATATTCCATTGGATAAGGATATTATCCTGAAGCCAGGACATTCTTATATCTTCGCATTCCAGATTATGAATGATGCGGATGTACATCCTCTGAGTCTCGACGACAGCAAGGCTGTTGACGGCAAGGGTAACCTGCTCTCTGTGGATGGCAAGAACTGGTTTACTGCAGCTGAGTCGGCTATTAGCGGTAACTTGAACATCCGTGTAAACGTGGCTCCTAACAGCAGCGATACTGAGGAAACCCCTGTGGGTTACAACATCTATCGTGATGGCGTGAAGGTGAACAGCACTCCTGTGGCTGGTCAGTCATTCGATGACGTTCTCTCTAACGCAGGTACCTACAGCTATCAGGTAACATCTGTATATGCTGATGGCGGTGAATCAGAGCTTGGCGGCAAGACTTCTGTTGAGGCTTATGCCATCGAGAACCAGACGGCTCCTCATCACCTGGATGCCACTGTAACCCGCAACCGCGACATCTCACTCCGTTGGGATGCTCCTACCGTTTCAGAGATGTCAATCCCTGCAGATTTGGCTAAGCGTCCTGTTACAACCGATGCAGCTATGCCTGAGTTCGTAAGAGAATTCGACGGTGCGAAGTCTTCTATGGCTGTGGCTACCGACGGCAAGTACATCTATACCTCTATCTATAACGAGGATGGTAGAATCGACGTTTACTCTATGGATGGCAAGAAGGTGAAGAGCTGCGTGGTAAGCGATATCGACGGTATCCGCAACCTGGCTTACGATGGTCAGTATCTCTATGCAGGCGACTACACCACCAAGATGCATGTCATCAATCCTGTTACCATGAAGTTGATGAAGAGCATCGATATCTCTGAGTACTCACGCCACTTGGCTTACATCCCAACACTGGATGGCGGCAAGGGCGGCTTCGAGGTTGGTGACTGGGAGACCAGCATCTACATGGCTAAGGATGGTAGCAAGTTGGCTACAGGTCCTGTCCTGAAGGGTGCTTCCGGCACAGCTTACTACGATGGCAAGCTCTATGCTTTCGAGCAGGGCAATGAGGCGAATGCCTATACCATCGGCATCTATGATATGGCAAGCGGTGAGCGTGTAGGCTCGCTCGATATGGGCAAGTATCTTGAGATTGACAACATCTCTTCTTACAAGGCAGGTGGCATGTCTTCGTTCGTATCTCCTGAGGGCATCACTTACATGTTGCTCGCTCTGCAGCGTCAGGGTAAGGCTACCAAGTTCATCGTTCTGGATATGGGCGGCTTGAACACAGTGGCTGGTTACAATGTATATCGCAATGGCGAGAAACTGAATGGCGAACCTCTTACCCGCCGTTTCTATCAGGAAACCGTGAGCCAGGAGGGTAATTACGACTACAGCGTAGAGACCGTTTATATTGATGGTACTACTTCGGCTAAGTCGACTGTTGCCACAGCTGCTATCGTGGCATCTGGCGAGGCAAAGGTTCCTGAGAATGTACAGGCTGTGCAGTCAACCTATGGCTACAACGTGCTCCTCTCGTTCAAGGATCCTGATATGTACAAGGCTGCAGCTTCCGTGAACTCATTCGAGTCTTCTGTAGATGGTACAGAGGTATTCGGTGCTGAGGGCGAGAGCTACAAGTCAAACTGGACGGTAAGTTCCGACTACTCATTCGATGGCAGCAAGTCGATTGTTGCCGGTCAGAAGGCTGAGGCATTCGGCGTTGTGAAGGCAGAGGGCATGAAGTATCTCCGTCTTGCAGCAAGAAATGCTGATGACCACAAGGGTAATGGTACATTCGATATCTATTATTCTGTAGGTGGTACTCATCGTGACAACTTCATCCGTCTGCAGACTGTGACAACCACAGAGCAGTGGCAGGATGTGATGTGCGAATTACCTGAGGGTACAGAGTACATCGGCTTGGCTAAGGCTGCGGGTAATCCAGACCAGTATATCGACGGTGTAAGCTTCTACAAGGAGGCACCTCAGACCGACTGCTACGGATTCGATATCTATCGCAACGGCGAGAAGATTACCGCATCTCCAGTACAGGGCATCTCTTATGTAGACCACAACCTGCTGATTGGTCATTATGATTATCAGGTGAAGCTGGTTACCAAGAACTCTGCCGAGAGCGAGTTGAGTGATGCAGTAAGTCTCGATCTCTATTATGACAATGGTAGTCTGGCTCCAACCACCCTTCGTGTGGAGAACAATGGAGACAGCAGAAACCTGACCTGGCAGACTCCTGCCCTGGGCGAGCCTATCTACTTGCGTTGGCACAATGGCAACTGCTACGATGCAGCCGGTCAGCCTAACGGTGGTGCCTTCTTTGCAGGTGTCAACTGGTTTGCTGAGGATTTGAAGGATTACGGCCATCTGGCATTGAGCGATGTTGAGGTTTACATCAATCAGGTTCCTGATGCACTCTATGTATTGGTATATCAGAACAACACGTTGGTTCGCCAGCAGTTTGTTCCAAGTCTGAAGGAGTATGCCTTCAATACCATCCATCTTGACGAGCCACTCCCAATCGACCCTACCAAGAGTCTGCGTGTGGCAGTATATGTAGAGCACAATAAGATTACAGTGCCTCTGGGTTACGATAAGGGCCCTGCTCGCAGTGGTCGTGGCGACCTTTATTCTTCTGATGGTACTTCATGGAGCACGATGGAGGATTCAGGTGCCGATATCGATGCCAACTGGAACATTTCCATCGGTTTGAGCCCATACGCTCCTGCCAACTCAATGAAGGCAAGAAAGCAGGGTGCAGAGGTTCTTACATTCAAGCCAAAGGCGAATGCATCTGCTGCATCATTGAAGGTGGCTCATGTGGCTCAGGGCGCAACTTCTCAGAAGAACGCCTTCCTGGGTTACAATGTATATCTGAATGGTGACAAGCTGAACCGCAGCTATGTTTCTGGTAATTCATACACAGATAAGTCTTCTGTGGTTGGCAATTATCTTGAGTATCAGGTAGCAGCTGCTTATTCTGTTACGGGCGAGCAGTATTCTAACAAGGTAACTCTTGTTGTTACTGGCATTGATGGTGTAACAGCCGATAAGCTGAAGGTTACAGTTGCCGGCAGCACATTGCGTATCGTGGGTGCTCATACAGGCGACAAGGTAGCTGTTTATGCTGCTGATGGCAAGATGGTAGCCCATAGTGTTGTTACAGATGATTACGTTCAGAACATTTCATTGTCATCACTGACAGCCGGCACATACATTGTGAAGGTAGGTCATGATACCGTGAAGGTTCGCGTATCTCGCAGATAAGATTCGGGAATAAATCTTTTCGGATATAGATAATTAAAAAGGGTGCGTCATGTATTTTTGACGCACTCTTTTTTTGTTCCGGGAATATGGTAAAGTTGGTTAAAAGTATATCCGTATCTGGCTTCATCGGTTGATGAAGAAAATGAATGAGGCGCAGCTGAAGGAGGAGAGCATCTGGATTACCATCATCTGATGCAGAAAAAAATAATTAGCCTTAAGGAAAAAAATATTTAGCCTTAAGGAAAAATATAATTAGCCTTAAGGCTAAAAATATATGAGGGTGTGCCATGGACTTATGACACACCCTCTTATACTTTGTAGTTTTTTTAAGAAAAGAGGCTTACCCCAGTTCTTTTATTGGTTCAGCTTCTCCTTCAGATCCTTCACACGGTCACGGCTTACCTCGAATTCTACGTCTGGGAATCTACGTAGTTTTAGGATAAGCTTAGCATTCCATGTACTTTCTATCTTGACGATGTCCTCGATATTGATAAGGTATTGTCGGCTACAGCGAAAGAACATTTTGGGATCCAGTTCATTCTCCAGCTCATTCAAACTCTCGGGGATGTTCATGGATGAAGTGTCGCTCAAGTGAGCAATGGCTCCCTTGCCGTCTACCTCCAGGTAGCTGATGGCAAAACTGTTTACTATCTGAAATTGATCACCTTTTGGTATAAGGAATCGCTCACGATATTGCTTGGCAGGAGGCTGAAGCATGGCAAGGATTTTGTCAATCTCGTTTTCTGGAGATAACATTTTCTTGGCTTTCTCTAGAGCTTCTCTAAGTTCTTCCTCTTCCACAGGCTTCTGTACGTAGGCAATGCCGTTGCTCTTGAAGGCTTTAAGCGCATACTCATCGTAGGCGGTGACGAAGATTACTGGCATCTTGGGACGTACCACCTCAAAGGCATTGAAGCAGGTGCCACCATTGATTCTTACGTCGGAGACGAGTAGATCGTAGTGCTCCTCATTCTGCAACGTATCTCTTAATTCTGCTACATTAGTAATTGGACCTGTTATGTCATAGCTGGCATCTATCTTTAAGAGCATCTTCTTGAGATAGTTGTACATTCGCTTTTCGTCTTCTACGATTAATATTTTTATTGCCATGTTTTGTTTCCTTTTTTTTGTATTATTACATTTGTGCCCCTTTCATATTATATAACTTGATTTTACACATATTATTGTGTATGTTACAATTATTTAAGTTCTTTTGTCTTCTTGACGATAGGTATCTGTACCGTGTAAGTAGTATCGGATTGCAATATGATAGGAATCTTGTCGGTGAGCAACTTGTATCGGTCGAAGAGATTCTTGATGCCGATGCCTGTTCCTTCTTCCTTGCTACATCCGATTTTCGTATAAGGGACAAGCTCATTACTTACACATACGAAGTCATCATCTCTATAGATTCGGATGTGTAGCGGATGTTCCTCTGAGTGCTGGTTGTGCTTTACTGCATTTTCTACCAGAAGCTGAAGGCTGAGGGGAAGTATCAATTCCTTGTCATCGTGGCAGATGTTGCTGGCAATATCAAATACGAAATGATTCTTATATCTCATTTCTATATGTTTGCAATAGTCTTTTATGAATCGTATACCTTCTCGTAAGGTAATAGAATCTTGGTCAATATGTGCCACGATGTATTTGTAGATGCGGGAGAGTCGGGACGTGAAGTCTAGCGCCTTTTGAGGATCCTCTACAATGATGCCAGATAGTGTGCCAAGGCTATTGAACATAAAATGTGGATCAAGTTGCAATTTGAGGGTATTGAGTTGTGCACGTGCCGTCTTCTCTCTTTCGCTCTTTATTTCCTCTACCATTTTCAGTTTTTCCTCATTTCTCTGTTTGATGATATTTCCACAGGCTTGAATGATAGAGACTGAGGATACTAGAATACAAAAGATGAGGTGAATGTAGAAACTGTTATTATCGTATATTCTAGAAGTCCTTGCCCAGTCAACCCATATACAAATAGGAATGCATATTGACCATGTAATCAGGCAGAATACCAATATCTTGTTGATGGTAATTTCTCCTTCCAGGAATCTCTTGGTTGAAAAAAGGCAAAACTGATAAGTAAGCATGCCTAATGCAGCAAATTCAAGCCATAAATCAATGAGAACCCATCCAATGGTGGTCTCATTGAATATGTGTATACCACTAATATGTAGGGTAAGTACATATAATATGCTAGTAATCAAACCGAGTCTAAAACCTCCTGGCTGATTACAGAAATTGTTTAATTTAATACAGAATTCTTTTCTTGTCATAGCTATTCTATTTTTTTTGTGTGCAAAAGTACAAAAAACAAATCAATTAGCGAACTTTTGTGCAAGTTAATCGTGGTAAATACGCTGCGAATGGCTAAATCTTTAGGGTGAATCGTTAGGTTCAGGCTTTTCACGGCTTACGCTCTCAAAATGACGATTGAAAGCGTAAGAATGACGAATCGTAGAAAAGGTTTTTTGCAGGAAAAGGAAAAACCAATACCTTTGCACCAGTTAAACAAAGTATGAATCATTTAAAACGATTGTGATTATGAAAAAGATTATGTTTTTATTTAGTATGATGTTTACCATCATGTTGGCGATGTCATCTTGCTCTGCAGAAGAGACAGAATTGTCGGAGACTATTGCTGTAAATCAGATTAATAGTCTTACTATAAAAAAGTTACAAGAGTATAATGAAGTGATGATGGCACAGAAACCTCATACGAGAGCTATCAACGGAAAGGGGAGGATTGCCTGTGCAGATATTTATGGGGCAATTAGAGGTATGAATGCTGGCAGAAAGTTAGCTGCTATTGTAGGTTTGACTACAGGAGGCACTGGCTCTATTGCGACTATTGTGGGATGCGGTATTCTGCGTGGGGCTCTATCTTCGTATCAAGTTTATCGCTCATTAAATAGATTTCCTGTAAAAACAGATGATTTTTTCAATTATTCACTGAATCTGATTAATCAAAACGTGAAGTCAGATACAATGAATTTTTATAGAAGATATGTTTATGAGCCTAAACTTCAAAGAATCAAATTACCTTCAAAGTTTAAAGATTTGCAGGCTGTAGGGTATATGCACAATCAACTTATTCTCGGTTATGATTATGCCAATCCTTCGCCACAAGCTGCGATGGTTAAAAAACACCAGGATCCTCTTGATAATTGGACTCCGCCTACACTTTCTGACAAAACGAAAATTTTAAGTGTTTTAAACGGCAAGGATTTTAAGAGTGAAGTAGATAAAGAAATGGTTATTCTCAATAGTTTTGTCAGGAATGGTCAGTTTGATGTGGATAACTACATGAAAGCGAATCCCATTGGTGATGTGAAGGTGGAGAATGCCATTAAGGAATACTTTAAGCTTTTTACTACTTATCCTGAGAATGTAGATGATTTGGTCAAAATTACTAATGATTATATTGAAATCATAGAGTCGGGCAATGAGTTCACTGAAGATGAAAAGGCTATGATATATGCAGGTTTGATGGTGTCAATCTATAGTCCTCAAATTTGGAATGGGTTCGAATAGTTATACTTAAATGGGATTAATAAATAAGCTCCCTTGGCATTTCCTAGCCAAGGGAGCTTTATTTGTAAATAGGTCAGCCTGAAAAGGCTGCTATAATAAGGTGTACTTAGTTTCTTAACTCATGCAGCTTGTCACTCCGAGGGAAGTTCCAACAGCCGTCAAAATAG
>OQVZ01000514.1_pt1 | contig 14925 bp, 8 predicted proteins | sample 1691571 | NCBI WGS metagenome assembly OQVZ01 (sample SAMN03418261, study PRJEB22391) | human gut metagenome | biome: human-gut; feature: organic feature; material: feces | host: Homo sapiens | place: Tanzania | collected 2013-01
CGCATCGAAGGTTACACCTAGTGGGCACAAATCATGGAGTTTTGGAGAGGGGAGCACTGAGTGGCAGGCATTCTACTCATATCCACCAAATTATATCGAAATGAAGGTTAAGCACAAGAACGATGACGGAACTTGGACGGAAACTCCATATATTGCAGGGTTGCAGCAGGATGAGACTTCTGGAAAATATGTGACCGATTATGAATCGGATAAGGTAAACGGCAGATTCATACACCTTGTAGCAGGACGAGGGGAGATAGATTTGGAAGAGGGCGACATCGTAACCTTCGAAATGAAGCACCCGAAAAATCAGGCATTAATTGGATTGAAGTGTTACAACGGACGGTTGACTGCCAGCATCAAGCAGAGCGATGATGTACCCTACGGAGGTAATTTCCCTATCGGCAAGAACCTGCCCGACATCAAGGTAACTGACTTCTTGAAGTGTATCTGCATTCTGACATCAACGTTTCCAAGCCAGCGGTTTATTGGTGGAACACTTACGTTTGCTGACATCGTGAGCCTTTGGGAAACCAAGGCGCAAGCGGTGGACTGGACGAAGAAGCTCATCCCGAGCGAAGCCAGCAACCATCCAAGGCAGACCGATTTCAGCGTAGAGGACTACTGCCAGCATAATATCTACAAGTGGAAGGAAGACGACACCGTATACCAGCAGCACGATGCGGATATGACTATAGACAACAAGACGCTGGAGTATACGCAAGACGTCTGCACGCTACCATTTGCAGCCACGGACGGAAACCGTATACCGATATACGAGTGGGAAAGCAAGCAATCCACGTTTGGCAACACAACGTACACCAGACAAGTCGCAACGAAATACAAAGCATGTAAAGACCGAATAGTGAACCTGACGAAGAACGATGCCGGCTATGCGGAATTGGCTTTCAACATCGACCTTCAGGACATCTTCGACGACAAGCTGGAGAAGTTGAGAAAGACGGTGGCGAACCCACACCATATTGTGGAGCGGTTCAACCTTTCCGATTTGGAGATACTGAACTTTGATGAAACGAAGCCAGTGTACCTTGCACAGTATGGCGCATATTTCGCGGTTCTAGAAATCAAGACAACAAGCAGCGGATATTGTGAGGTTACAATGATAGAGTTGAACAACTAAAAAGAACGAACTATGGTAAGTGAAGACAAACAGCAGATACTTGACATCAAGGTCAAGTACGAGGATGCAATCTATGGCATCATCAGATACAAGGAAAAGATAGACCAGTTGAAGGCAAGCATCAAGGACTTGCAGCAGCAGGAAAAAGACAAGACCATCACGACCAACGAGATGAAGGTGCAGACGGAAGCCATCAACGCAACCATCAAGGAGTACCAGTACAACGTGCGCACCTTGCGGAAGGAGATCCAGAACAACGTGCGCACAGAGAACGAGCAGGAAGGAAGCTTGAAGCAGCTGCGTGCCCAGCTTTCCAATGCCACCAAGGCTTACGATGAGATGAGCCGTGCCGAGCGTGATAGTTCCAAGGGTCAGGAGATGCAGGAGCATATCCAAGACTTGATAGAGGAGCTGAAAGAGGCTGAGGAGGCTACTGGAAGATTCCAGCGCAGTGTCGGCAGCTATTACGATTCCATGATGAAGGCGGCTGACGACCTACAGAACACCGAGTTTTTCGGTTTTGATGTTGTTAATGATACTGGAATCGGAAAGGTCATGGAAATGGGAAAGTCCGTGGAAGACCTAAGGGTAAAGTTTGGTGCGTTGAAAAATACGGCTCTTTCCTTATTGACCAACCCTTATTTCCTCGCCATGGCAGGTGTGGCTGGTGTCGGAATGGCTTTCAAATGGTTCTATGACTACAACAAGGGCATAGAGGAAGCCACACGCAAGACCATGCAGTTCACTGGGCTTTTCGGTGACGAAATGAAATCAGTGAGAAATCAAGCCTTGGCAATCAGCGAGACGTTTGGCGTGGATTTTGGCGAAACCTTGCAATCCGCAAATGTAATGAGCAAGCAGTTTGGCATCAGTGTATCAGAATCGCTAAAGCTCTTGCAAGATGGCTTTGTGGCTGGTGCGAATGCTAGTGATGGGTTCCTAGAGAACGTGAAGGAATACCCAACGTACCTGAAGGAGGCTGGATTGAATGCGGAGCAATTCGTGGCAATTTCAACCAACGCCACCAAGCAGGGAATATTCTCTGATAAGGGTCTTGACACCATCAAGGAGGGTAATCTTAGACTTCGAGAGATGACTACCGCAACAGCAGCCGCATTGGATGGCATAGGTATATCAAGCAAGAAAGTTCAGAAAGAACTGCAAAACGGTAGCAAGACCACATTCGACATCATGCAGGAGGTCGGTAACAAGCTAAAGGAGTTCCCTGCTTCATCAGCCAAGGTAGGAACAGCCATCGCAGATATATTTGGAGGTCCTGGCGAGGATGCAGGACTAAAGTACATCGAGACCCTCGGAGACATTGAGATGAACATGGATAAGGTCAAGGAACAATCCGGTGATGTTGCCAAGGCTCAGGAAAAGCAGGTGGAAGCCAACAAGCGTTTGAAGGATACCGCAAGTGCACTCTTTGACGTTACTGGTGGCGGCTTTGAAATGATGAAGGCTCAGGCGGCAACATTCGTGAGCAACCATCTAACGAAACTATTGAGGGCTATCATCAACCTTTATAACCAAAGCGTGGCATTTAGGGGATTGATTCAGTTGATAGGCTTTGCGTTTAAGTCTGTCGGGCAGGTTGCCTTGCTTGCCTTCAACATCATCATAGATGCCATTAAGCTTGTTGCAAGACCAGTGAGGGGACTGTTGCAGATGTTTGAGGGCTTTTTCTCCTTTGACGTGAAGCAGATGCGAGACGGCTTCAACTCCATCTTTTCGGGTCTTGGCAATACCGTGAAGGAGGCTTGGGGAGACTTGAAGAAATTCGGCAGTGGAATGGCTGATGCTATCGTGGGTGGCATGAAGAATACTTTTAACCATGCTAACATCAAGATACCAGTCAGCGCAGATGCGCCATCCATGGCGACCGCCACTACCGACAATACAAAGCTCAAGGACGGCACTAATATCGCCAGCACTACCCCTAAGACCAAGAAGGAGAAGGCAGCAGCCGACAAGGCGGCAAAGGAGGAAGCCGAGCGCAGGAAGAAGCAGGAAAAGGAATTGCAGGCACAGATTGCGCTTATACAGTTCCAGTACAACGAGCAAGTAATGGACGCAAAGAAGCGATACCTCGCAGGCATGTACGACAACGAGCGAGACTACAGCAACGACCTCGAACAGCTGGAAAAGGACATGGTGGCACGAAGCATTGACGCATACGTGGCGGCAGGGCAAATCGGAGCGGAAAAAGCGCAGGAAATGCAGGCGAAACTGCTCGACATCATGATAAAGGCGAAAGCGGACATCAAGAACCAAGCCAAGGAGATTGTGGACGAAATCAACAAGGAGTTCGAGGACGCAGAAAAGGCACGCAAGGATGCGGACATCATGAACGGTGGTACTGGAGAGGAAGACGATGCAGCCAAGCTGGAGAGATACAAGGCTTTCCTTCAGAGCAAACTGGACGCATACAAGGACTATGCAGCCGTGCAGGAACAGCTACAGAAGGATCTGAGCGATACTAACATGGAAATACAAAAGAATGAGAATGATAAAAAGAAGCAGTTGACAGAAGAACAACTTCAAAACATGAAAAACTATATTTTGGCAGTTGGAGATGCTTTTGTCGATTTCTTTAATAGTGAAGATAAATCTTTTCATTCTTTTCTGAAATCTTTACTTAGCTCTTTGCTGGATGCCGTAGAGATAGCCATGGAGGCACAATACATTGAAATCCTAGGAAGAGGCTTAGCTAAACTCGGATGGGCAGGCGTGGCAGACGCAGCAGCGAAACTCGCATTGCTTAAAGCAGCCTTTGCAGGAGCAAAAGCACTCGTCAAGGGTTTCTCCACTGGTGGCTACGTCCAAGGCTCTGGAACCGGAACTAGCGACAGCATCCCGGCAAGGCTTAGTAATGGCGAGAGCGTAATGACCGCCAAGGCGACTTCTATGTTCAGCCCGATATTATCCGCATTCAACCAGCTAGGCGGTGGCGTTCCTATCGTAGTAAACAACGGAGGCAGCAACATCGGTATGGATATGCTGGCGGCAGCTGTAGCAAGAGGGTATCAGATGGCTCCACAGCCAGTAGTGAGCGTGGAGGAGATAAACCGAACCCAGCGGAGAGTGCAGACGATAGAAAATATCGGCAGGTTCTAAGGTTGCAGTTATTTCATCAAGATTTGCGTTCTGAGCGGTTTTCGCTTGAAGGTGGTAAAGTTACACACCAAAGGCAATAAAAGCCGCTTAGAGCGCAAAATTTGTGCTTATTTAGAAAAATCAACTGCTTACGAGATAAACATATTGAAAAATATCGTATCTTTGCAGCGTTTTAAAACTTAAAAAATACCGATTCAATGGCAAAACTCAGAATATACAACGACATCGACAGCCAAGACAACAAGTTTTGGTATCAATGGTGTGGAGGCGACTGCGTATGTTTTCAGGATATAGATGCTTTTGCGGCAAGCATACCGAAAGACGATGATTCAATCGATATGCGCATCTTCTGCAATGGCGGCTCGGTGATTGAAGGCTGGGCAATCTACGACCGACTGCGACAGAGCGGCAAGAAGATTTCCTGCACCGTGGAGGGCAAGGCAGCATCCATGGCAACAATCATCATGCTCGCAGCACCAAAGGAGAGCCGCAAGGCATACGAGAACGCTGCCTTCCTGCTGCACAATCCGTATGTTCCTGGCTGGGGGTTGGGCGACCAGCTGAGCGCAAAGGACTTGAAGAACCTGGGCGAGGAAATGCAGATGTGGCAGGATAAGTTTGTGGACGCATACGTAGAGCGGTGCGAGTGCGACCGGGAAGAGATACAGACCTTGATGGATAAGGACATCTTCATCAACACCAGCGAAGCATTGCGCCTAGGTCTTATCAGCAGCACCGTTGCACCAATCAGCGCAAGCGCATCGAAACGCAACATAGAACAATTCATTAATTCAAAACAACAAAATCCAAAAGCAATGGAGAAAAAGACAGAAGTAAAGGCTTCTCTCCTCGACAAGATTCTCGCCAAGTTGGGCGTGAAGACACTGGAGGAAGCAGAGCAGGCGGTGGCAGAGCCACAAGCCAAGGCAGAGCCAAAGGCGATGGAACTCAACACAGCAGACGGACAGACACTGACCGTTGAGCGTGAAGAGGGAGATCCACAAGTTGGCGACAAGGCAAGTCCGGACGGAACGTTTGAAATGCCGGACGGTAAGACAATTGTTGTCGAAGACGGTGTAATTACCGACATTCAGACCGCAGGCAATGAAGGCGGTGAGGGCGGCAGCGCATCAAGCACCGACAACGAAACCGTAGCCAAGTTGAAGCAGCAGGTAGCAGCACTCAAACAGCAGTTGAACGACACAAAGGCACAGCTGGCAGGCGCACAGAAACTCGCAAAGAGCAAGGAAGACATGCGCATCCTGAATGCCGTGAAGATGGCAGGCGGTGCTGAGAAGGTGCTGGCAGGCTACAGCAGCCACTACCAGCCAGCACAGCGACAGCCAAGCGGCAAGGGCGCAGGCGACAACGTGAACCCAGTCGAGGAAGGCAAGAACGCTATCAAGGAGAGACTTGCCAAGCTCCACAAAAAGGGCAAGAAGCAATAAAGTATTAACCCATTAAATCAAAAGAAAATAATGGCAGGATTTACAAAACAGCAGCTCGAGAACCTTAAACTCGAGCCGGAAAACCTCGCAAGCATCAAGGATGCAGTGCAGGAAACCTTCTACAACGATGAAGACTTCTCTTCATTCGTGAACATTCAGAAGGTCAAAGAGAAAGACCCTATCGCTCTTCTCGGAGAGATGGAAATGGTAGGTAAGAAGGGTGGCGGTTGCGACCCTACCTATGAGGAGAAGGGTATCGCCAACTCCCAGAAGCGTTGGGAATTCGGACAGTGGGAAATCCCAGTCAAGATTTGCTACGAGGCAATAAAGGGAACCATCGGAGAGTATTCACTGAAGACTGGTACAGCCATTGGCGACCTCACCAGCACCGACTTTATGACAATCTTTGCAGATGCACTCCAGCGAGCCATGGAGCAGATGATTTGGCGTTTCGGATGGCTTGGTGACAAGGAGGCAGCATTGGCAGGTGAAGGTGGCGGCAAGCTGACAGCAGGCTTAGATGTCAGTAATTTCAACGTCTGCGATGGTCTCTTCAAGCGCATCTTTACAGCCACAGCGACCAAACATACAGCCATCGCAGCCAACAGCGAGACCACGGCAGCATTGCAGATTTCTGCATTGCGCAAGAGTGGTGCGGCTACTACACTTGTAGACACCATCTTGATGGATGCAGACACACGTATCGTAGACGACAGCGATGCCGTATTGCTCATGACACGCTCGCTTGCTGACGCATTGACCTACGACCTCAAGAAGACCTACCACGACATTATGCCGTGGGAAAAGTTGTTCGATGGCTTCGAAGTAGCGACCTACAACGGAGTGAAGATTGCACGTGTCGGCATTTGGGACAGAATGATTAAAGCATACGAGAAGGGCGAGACGACAATCAACCTTCCACACCGTGCGGTATTCTGCAATCCGAAGCACCTTATGATTGGTACAGATGCAGACAACCTCATCAGCGACCTCGACATCTGGTTCGACCAGAAGGAGCGCAGAAACTATCTCTATGCTACCGGTAAGATTGGCACGGCTCTCCTCGAAGAGGACATGATCTATGCAGCTTACTAATCGCTCCAAATTTTCAGTTTAGTATTAAGTTATTTGACAATCCTCAACACCCACAAAACGGTGTTGGGGATATAACAATTAAAAACGAATTAATATGACAACAACTTGCGAGAGCCTTATCGCCCAGGACATCATCGTCCCTTGCGAAGACCAAGTAACAAAGGGACTGGAGGGCGATGGACTTATTATCAACCGAGGCGACATCGACTTCACCAAGTCCGTTGTAGCGGGCAATATAATTAAAACATTAGTTTTGAAGACTGGCAAGAAAGCATACGCTATCCGGCAGGAAGGCAGCAAGCCATTCACTGGAACCAAGACCGAGCTGACCGTTGGCACGTATCGCAACAGCTGGAAGAACACCGTAGCAGTCGTGGTATTGGCTAACACACCTGACGTTTGCGCCAATATTATTGACGGACTGGCGAACGGAAAGTTCGTTATCATCCTGCGCAACCTCTCAAAGGGAGCGGACGGAAATGCAGAGTATCAGGTGTTCGGATATGCGCAGGCACTGAAGGCAAGTGCAGGCGAGAACGACAAGTACTCAGATGACACCGAGGGTGGCTGGCTTATCACGTTGGAAGAGGAGAGCGTACCAAAGGCAGCTTATTTCTTCTTCGACACAGACAGCGAGACCACAGCAGCCAAGTATAAGAGCCTTCTGACGGAAGCAGCAGCGTAGCCTATGACATACAAGGAAGCAACAGCCAAGGTCGAGGAGTTGAAGGCACGTTTCGACAGTCCCTTTGATGCAACCGACAAGGCAGTTATCGAATCTCTTTACTTCGAGGTAACACGAAAGCGGTTTGTTCCGACAACCTGCCAGCAGTGTTACCACGATGCTTTGATTGAAATTTATCTAAAACTCAAAAAAGAAAAGGCAATGCCAAAAACATGTAATTACGCAATGAAGGCAGGTTTCATCATTTCCTGCCCGGACTTCTACCATGGTAAGATTTTCACCAATGAGAACCTGACCGACAAAGTAGCGCATGAATATCTGACGAAGTACCCACACATGGAAGGCTACTTCCAGAAGATACCCAGCGATGAACTCATCGAGAACAAGCAGCAGCCAGAAGGCAGCGGTGCAGATGATACAGCAGGGAAAGATCCTGCCGAAAAAGCAGCAGGCAGCGACAAGAAGAAAGACATCGACCAAGCCGAGAAAGCAGGCAAGGAAGAGTAACAAAACAACAAGCAAAACGACACAAGCAATATGAACGTTAAGACAGTTAAGAAGCCAAGGCGAAGGGTTGATATTTCCTACATCAGCCGATTCAAGATGCAGGCATACGGATATGATAATCTTTATCCGCAGAACCTCGCACGCATCACGGAAGCCAGCGGAACGGCAATGCTGTGCCTTAACCGCTACGCCCGATTTATTGAGGGTTACGGCTTCGATAGCGATGTTATCGCAGCGTTAGCGATGAACCAGCTAGGGGATACGGCAGACGATTTGCTTCGGAACGTAGCGCAAGACCTTGCGAGGTTTGGAGGCTTCGCCCTTCACGTAAACTACAACGTTCTAGGGCAGGTGTCGAGCGTGAGCCACGTACCCTTTGAAAATTGCCGCCTTGAAGAGACGGACGACAAGGGGAGCGTGGCGCACGTCTTGCTGCATCCAGACTGGGAGCAGAAGAAAACGAGGAACGGAAAGCGGTTGATGGTGAACGACAAGACTATTGAACGCATCAACATTTTCAATCCCGACCCCGACATCGTTCTTGAACAGATTGAGAACGCTGGCGGCATCGACAGCTACAAGGGGCAGATTCTGTGGCAGAGCCTAGACGGACAGTTTATTTATCCTACAGCCAGCTATGATTCAGCCATCACGGAGATTTCGACCGATGAGGGACTGGGTAACGTCAAGATGCGAAACGTCCGCAACAACTTCCTCGTATCATGTATGCTCGTAACCAAGAAGGGCGTGCCGAAGTTCAACGAGGAAGGCGAAGAGGTGGAGAGCGGACAGATGATTTCCGATGAAGACCTTTTGCAGTTCCAAGGAGACGAGAACACAGCGAAGATTCTTGCGGTCGAGGTTGAGAACGAGGAAGACGAACCGAAGGTAGTGGCTTTCCCTACGAAGAACTTCGACAAGGAGTTTTCCGTAACTGACAGCAGCGTTATCGAGCGCATCTACGCACAGTTCCACCAAGAACTCTTCTACTCAATTCGTATTGGCAAGCTTGGATTCAGCGGACAAGTTATGCAGGACGCTTACGAATACTATGCAGGCGAAGTGACGACCGAGCAGCGATTCATTGAGCGAGCCTTCAAAAAGATTTTCGAGAACTGGCACGATTCTGCCATTCAGAACCTAGACCCCAAGCTGCAGCCGCTGAAGTATATCAGCAGCGAAGCGGCAGGAAACAACACGATAGATTAATTGATTGAGCCTATGGGAGGACAGACAAGAAAGCAACTTATAACGGTTGAACAGTTCCGGAAACTGGCACGACCGACCAGCACACACCTAGATGAGGATGAAGTGAACGCATACATTCGTGAATGCGAAGATGCGAACATCATACCAGCCATCGGGTGGAAGCGGTTCAAGGCAGCGACCGAGCAGGGAGAGTGGGGCGATTCAGTATTGCCCGATTTCCAGCCTGCGGTCTTCCTGGACGGTGGCGAATACACCACCAAGAAGGAGGGCGATTGCAGCCAAGACGAAACCAAGGTACAGAAGTACACAAGCGGAATACGCAAGGCACTCGCTTATTTCACGTATGCGAGGTTTTTTCGTGCCGATGGCACAATTATAAGCCGAGCAGGTGGAATGCGTCACAGAGACGATTATTCAGACCATGTTCAAGATGTATCGAGCAACAAGCAATACAACGACATCATGGATATGGCAGAAAGATATTTATCAGATGCACTCGAATACCTCAAGGCATTCACCCAGAAAGGGGAAGTGAAGGCACAGCGAGGAACGAGGGCGCATGTTCACGCAATAGGAGAATAAAGCGTATGGCAGACATAACTATCAAGACAATTTCCCAAATGCGGGAGGTGGCTCAAAAGGTCAAGAACGAGACGGAGGTCGGTGGTAATACCGCAGACCGTGTCGGAGGGCTTTTCGAGGACATCGTAAACCATATAGGGCAGCATGAAAACAGACTTGTCGTCCTCGGAGAGAATGAATATAATTCCATCAACAAGGACGAAAGCAAGATTTATTTTGTCTATGAGGAGGAATAGGTATGATTCGGGCATTTGGGCATGACATCGCTATAATACTAGCCAAGGGCAGGATTATTGCAGCAGTATATCAAGGTACGAAACTAGTTTGGCAGGCGGTTCGCTCTTGCTTCGGGAGTGGTCGTTGGATAAATTCGAAACCGTGGATAGATAACGAAGGGTGGAAAAACAAATAAAATTATAAACAATGGGAAAAGTTTTTGACAATCCAATAACTCTAGACACTGACTGGGGAGGGGATGCTAGTACAGGAAACCTTCCTGTGTCGGGCAGACGAGTTCAGGAACTCATCAAGAATACCTTCACCAAGAAGGGTGGATGCGTGCAGATTAAAGATAAGAAGTTTTTGCAAATATTCGCAGACGAAGCATCCATGAAAAAGTATAATTCCAACACGGAAAAGTACGAAGATTTAGTTGTATCGCAAGTTCAGCTACCGAACACCGGAGCGACACAAGCGACAATGAAAAATACGATAATCGTCACACCTAGCGAGTATACGACCGCCGGGAGTACAGAGACTTTTAAGTTTAAGTATTTGTCTTATTACGAGAATGAAGGTGACCTTTCTCAGGTTAGTGGTTCTTGTACTGTCTATGTTGCAGGTAAGCAGCGTGAGAGAATAACCTTGCGCTCTGGCAATACATACACTATAGACGTAACTAAGTACATTGGGGAGGACGTAACCGAGATTAGATTTACTATAGACAATGCAGAGGGAAGTTCTAGAAGCTATGTTTACGAAGTGACGATGGTCAACCTTATGGTATCTTCCACCTTCGACAGCGTGACTGCATACGAAGGTGCTATACCTTTCGTTTACACACCAATTGGCAATATCAAGAAGGTCGTCCATATTCTCTTGGACGGCGAGGAGATACACACAGAGGAGACGGAAGTCAACAACCGCCAGCAGTCCTTTGAGATTCCAGCGCAAGCGCACGGAGCGCATAGCCTGGAAGTTTATCTGTCCGCATCCGTGCATGGTTTGGAATTGAAGAGTAACCATCTTAACTTTGCACTCGTATGTATCGAGCAAGGAAACGAAACCCCAATCATCGCTAGCACCATGGAACATATACACATGAAGCAGTACGAGACGGTTTCCATTCCTTTTGTGGTTTACGACCCACTGAACAACCCAGCAGACATTGCTTTGAAGATTAACGATTCCATCGTGGCAACCCGAAAGGTTGACCGCACCCAGCAATCATGGGTATACAAGGCTATGAGCCAAGGCGGTGCCACTATGACGATAACTTGCAGAAGTGTAAGCAAGACATTCTCATTGACTGTAGACAAGTCTTCTATCACATCAGAGGCAGAAACTCAGAACCTTGAGTTGTTCTTGACATCACAGGGAAGGAGTAATCAGGACACAGACAGGGAAACATGGGAGAACAATGGAATTGCAGCTTCGTTCTCTGAGATGAACTACATAACCAACGGATGGATAGTCGATAAGGACGGCAACACAGCCATGCGATTGAGCGGTGGAGCGGCAATGACTATTCCTTTGAAATTATTCTCCAATGACATCAGACAGACTGGCAAGACCATAGAGATTGAGTTTGCTGTTCGCCAAGTGATAGACTATGAAGGTGTCGTTCTCTCTTGTCAGCAGGGCGGCATTGGTTTGCGACTGACCCCGAACACAATATCCCTAACTTCGGAGCAGTCCACACTGGAGACAAAGTACAAGGAGGATGAGCGAGTACGTGTGTCCTTCGTGGTTGAAAAGCGAGCCAACAACCGATTGATGCAGATTTATATCAACGGTATCAAGTCGCAGTCACTGCAATACCCAGCCAATGACGGATTCGTTCAGCCATCGCCAGTGGACATAACCGTAGTATCATCGACAGCCACAATAGACATATACAACATCAGGAGCTACTCTAACAACCTCAACGCACAGCAGCTACTGGATAACTATATTGCAGATATGGACGATATAGACAAGAAACTGACTATTTTCAACCGCAATCAAGTTTATGATGCATACGGCAATTTGAGTTATTCTAAGATGCTGGAGCAGATACCTTGCCTTATCATTACTGGCGAGTTATCGCAGTTTAAGGGAGACAAGAAAACCGTGAGCATTGAGTACGTTGACAAGAATCATCCAGAGAAGAGTTTTACTGCCGATGATGTTGTTTTGAACGTGCAGGGTACATCTTCTCAGTACTACCCACGAAAGAACTATAAGGGGCAGTTTAAGAGTGGTTTCAATATGACGGAGAGCGGAAAGCATCAAGACATGTTCACGCTAAACGAGGAGGCAGTGTTACCAGCAGCAAATTTCTGTTGGAAGGCTGACTTTGCCGAGAGCAGTGGTACACACAATACCGGTTTAGCTAACTATATCGGGTGGATGCTCAAGGAGGCTAACATACAGACAGAGCCACAGAAAAAGAACTCACTCATTCGTACTACCGTATATGGAGAGCCATGTTTGATTTTCCACAGAAGCAATGCAGAGGAGACACCTATGTTCATTGGCAAGTACAATTTCAACACCGACAAGAGTGCAGAGAACACATTCGGCTTTGCAGAGGGGGATGAATCGTGGGAGTTTCTAAACAACACCAGCGACCGCTCGAATTTCCGTTCAGCAGACTTTTCAGATGATGGTTGGAAGAACGATTTTGAGAGTCGTTATCCAGATGGAAACGAGGATATTTCCCACATGAGGGAAGTGTTCACCTGGGTGGTTTCATGCAAGGACGATATAGAGAAGTTCAAGGCAGAGTTCGCTGAGCATTTCGACAAGAAGACGATAATTTTCTACTACATCATCACTTTGGTTTTCGGAATGGTTGACCAAAGGGCGAAGAACCAGTTCTTAACATTTTATGTTGGTGGAAAGTGGATTTTTCTATTCTATGATAATGATACGGTCTTCGCCCTCAATAACGAGGGTGCAATACAGTTTAGCTACGATATAGAAATACATGACGTTATCGGTAATTTGAATGTATGGAACGGTGCAAACTCCTTGCTTTGGGAGCTTGTGGAGCAGGCTTTTTCTTCCGACATCACGAAGATGTACCAAGACTTGCGTCAGAAGGGCATTCTAAGCTACGACAAGGTTATCGAGTATTGCAACACAAGACAGAGCGACAAGTGGTGTGAGGCAGTTTACAACGAAGACGGCTATTTCAAGTACGAGTCGCCTTTGATTGACGGATATACGGACTATTCCACCGGAACTGCGCAGACCGTGAAGACTGGTGCGTTTCTCTATGCCCTCCAAGGTAGCCGAGATGCACACAGAAGATGGTGGCTCTACAACCGATTCAAGTACATGGATTCTAAGTTCCAGGCAGGCTCTTCGTTGTCTGACTATATTACTTTCCGAACTTACACACCGAGTGTGTGGGTAGGTGTCGAGCCAAAGGCAGACATCACCATAGGTGCGTTCTCGGCAATGTATGGAACTATTCGATGGGGTAGTGTGACCAAAAGTGAGAGAATGCGAGAGGGAGAAGTGAAGACTATCACTGCACCTGCTGGCATCAAGTTCAACGACACCGAGACCATTATCTACAATGCTTCTATGATTAAGACTGTTGGCGACTTGTCGGCTCTATACGTTGGAACGGTTGATGTATCGAAGGCAACGAATATCACGGAGTTGATTATCGGTTCTTCCAAGGCAGGCTATCAAAATCAAAACTTCAACGTTCTCTCACTGGGCAACAATGCGAAGTTACGCAAGCTGGACATTCAGAACTGTCCCAACTATACAACAAGCATTGACGTGAGCGGTTGCGAGAACATAGAAGAAGTGTATGCAAAGGGAACGAAGGCTACAGCCGTGAATCTTGCTGAGGGTGGAGTGCTTAGAATTTTGGAACTCCCAGCCACCATTACCAACTTGACTTTAAAGAACCAGCCAAAGCTTAGTACTGGTCTATCAGTAGATTCGTGGGCGAACGTAACCACGCTTGTTATAGAGAATTGCCCGAATATCGAGCCACTAGACATTGCCGAGAAAATCCTTTCCTCAGACAACGCACTCGTATACGTAAGATTCACCAACATCGATGCACTGAAAGCCAATTTCGCGATACTCAGCAAGCTGTCGAACATCAAGGGTGTCGGAGACAATGGGGAGTACACCTCAATCGCATATTTGAGCGGAAAATATACTGTGCTTAAAGCTAATGAGGAAGACATCGAGAGAATGAAGAGTATTTTCCCTCATTTGACAATCACAGCAAGAACCGTACTGAAAACAATATTCGCCACCTTCAACGTGGTAAGCCAGTACGGAGCAATAAAAGGAGCGACCGTGGAAATCAATGGTTTGACATACGACCTTTCTTCGGGAACGGCAAAAGTGCCATTGGCAGAAGGAGAACGCTACGATTACGTTATCCGATATAGCGGAGGCGAAGATAGAGGAACCATTAAGGCTATTTCGGACACAACAATATCAAAGTCGTACAATATTGAATTTGACATAATGACGTTGAAGCCAGAACCTAACGGAAAGATGCAAGTTTTGTTGGCTGGTAACTCTGTGTCTATTAGCCTTTATTCGGGTTCTTCTGTCAATATAGATTGGGGAGATGGAAGTACAAGCAATGAAGGCTCACATACTTATACGGATGGTAATGCTTTTCATAATGTATCTTTGGATTCAGTCGAAGAAAAAAATGCACAGGTAACATTTGGAAGAGGAAACATAGTAGCCTTTTGGACAGTTGGAAATACACGTATAGGTCCATCTACTTTAGAAAGACAAGAAAAATTGGAGTATGTAAGTGAAGACGTATGTTTCAATAGCTCAAGTATATCAGGCTTCTTTTATTGGTGTTATAAGCTAAAGGAAATACCAAAATCCGTTTTTATTTTAAATGGGGATGTTGGTGAAATCAGTAGATATAGCGGAAA
>OQVZ01000515.1_pt1 | contig 14922 bp, 9 predicted proteins | sample 1691571 | NCBI WGS metagenome assembly OQVZ01 (sample SAMN03418261, study PRJEB22391) | human gut metagenome | biome: human-gut; feature: organic feature; material: feces | host: Homo sapiens | place: Tanzania | collected 2013-01
AGTAAGAAGACCTATCCCGTAATAGTGCAGTTCTACGAGACCCATACCGAGGAGATGTACAACTATCACATGCCTTTGTTGAGCAGTGCAATGGCGAACATAACCTATGCAATGAGCAATGGCTACATAGTGTTCATGCCCGATGTACACTTCACCATAGGCACACCGGGACAGAGCACATACGATGCTGTAGTAAGTGGAGTCAACTGGCTTATCGACCAGGGCATAGCCCATAAGGGCAAGATAGGACTGCAGGGACACAGTTGGTCGGGATTCCAGACTACATACCTTGTCACCAAGACCGACATCTTCGACTGTGCACAGATAGGCGCACCCATCACCGATATGGTTACAGGCTACCTGGGCATCAGAAACGGAAGCGGCCTGCCTCGCTACTTTATGTATGAGGACACGCAAAGCCGAATGGGTGCTACGCTGTGGGATGCCAAGGAGAAGTATAAAGCCATGTCGCCAATAGTGGATGCCGACAAGATACACACTCCGCTGCTTATCTTCCACAACGACAATGATGAGGCTGTAGCTTACGAGCAGGGCAGGGCTTTGTATCTCGCAATGCGTAGATTGCAGCGTCCGGCATGGATGGTCAACTATAAGGGTCAAGGACACTTCGTGCTCAATACAGCTGCACAGAAAGACTGGACTATCCGCATGATGCAGTTCTTCGACTACTATCTGAAGGGCACAAAAGAGCCCCGATGGATGAAGGAAGGCATACATTTGAGGGATAGAGGCTATGACCAGAAGTACGATTTTGTTAAATAAAAAGCGTTTTTTTGTTTATTTGCGTAAAAATGTATACCTTTACGCCTAAATTTTAAAAGCGTAAAAAAAACAAATGGGCATAAAAAAGGCGAAAAAAGAAGATTCATTTAAAGAATTGTTTGAAGAAAACTATTCTCGCCTTTTTTATGCCGCTTTGTTTATACTCAATGACGAGGCTAATGCTCACGACATTGTCGAAGAATACCTTATAGACCTATGGGAAGACTATGATCCGGACTTGGTTTATGCCAAGGCCTATCTGTTTAACGGTATTAAGAGAAGATGTCTTGACTTTATCAAACACGAGAACGTAAAGAACAAATACGCACAACTATACTTGGCACTTCATAACGAGACTAACTTCCATATAAGCGACGATGAAGAAGATGAAAGAATGGCTGTTATAGAACAGGTAATGGAAGCTATGCCTCCACGCACCAAGTTTATAATCGAGCAATGCTACTTTGAAAACAAGAAGTATGACGAAGTAGCTGAGATATTGGGACTTAGTCGCGACGGCATCAGAAAGAACATTATGAAAGGCTTGGCGTTGTTAAGAAATGCTTTTTCTGTGAATTACAAGAAAGGCCAAGGGACCAAATGAAAAAAAGAGTCGTTATAACTAATAATGAATAAACTAATTATGAATAGCAAGGAAGATATAAAAGGAATGGAATTGCTCGACATGTTGGAGCAATCGGAAAGTCCGGGCTTGAGCGACTTCCAAGCACTTCTCTCTGATGAGGAAAGTGCCGAGGATGCGCGTCTCATCTTGGAGTATCGCCTTGCCAAGGCAAAGACTGTACATTCTATCGACACTGACAGAGAATGGAAAAGGTTCTCTCAAAGAATTCAGGAACCAAAGAAAACTGCTAATATTTTCAGCATACGCAATGTTTTCTATGCTGTAGCTTCGGTTGCAGCGGTAGTATTGGTAGCATTCGTCTTCACCCAATTCCCGAAACAGGACGACGGCATGCTCGCATTCGAATCGAACGATGCACCCAAGGAAATACTCATGGGCAGCGAGGAAGACGATATGGAACCTATCCAGCCTACAGCAAGTATAACAAAGACAGGCATTGTAGTCAACAGCACAAAGGCCGACTTCTCCAGAGTCAAGGCTACTTCGGGCGAGCCTGAGATGAAGACTATCTCTACACCACGAGGCAAAGACTATGAGCTGGTACTGTCTGACGGAACAGTTGTATTGCTCAATGCCGACAGTAAGATAACTTTCCCCACACGATTTACGGGCAACAACAGAACCGTGAAGCTTGTTGGCGAGGCTTACTTCAAGGTTAGCAAGAACAAGCATCGCCCCTTCATTGTAGAGACAGGCAACCTCTCAACAAAGGTATTGGGCACCGAGTTCAACCTCAAGGCTTATCCGCATTCTGATGTCAACGTTACGCTTATCAAGGGTTCGGTAGCTGTAAATGCCGAGGGCAAGGAAGTGATGCTGAAGCCAGGCGAGAACGCTGAATACAGCGAGAATAAGGATATAGAAGTGACAACGGTTGATACCGAGGGCTACATACAATGGAAGGACGGCTACTTCTATTTCGACAATGTGCCGCTGATAGACGTAGTGCGCGACTTGGGACGATGGTATAACGTGAATATCGAGATTCGCAACAATTCGCTGATGAGCTACCGCCTGCACTTCATTGCATCGCGCAAGGCAAGCATCAAGGAGTTTGTCGACAATCTCAACGAATTCAATTATCTGCACGTAGTACACAAGGACAACAAGCTGATAATCGACAGAAAGAAGTAATTTTTATTTTAATACGATACAAGAGGAGTTCTTTTGATTATTCAAAAGGACTCCTTTTTTTGGTTTCATATAGAAATGTTGAATAACAAACTGCTATATAAGGCAAATAAATCGCATGTTTTTTTTGTTCCGTACAAATAGAAAACCAACCTCACAGTTGTGCTTTCTTGTCAAAATCAGCTATTAAGGAGTGTCTAAATCCAACTATCCAATTTTTTAGGAAAGTTCAAATCAGTATAAAAAACGACTCCTTTTGCCCTTCAAATGTAGTCCTTTTGCTTTCCAAAAGGACTCCTTTTGCTCTCCGAAACGAACCCTTTTACAATGCAAAAGGACTCCTTTTGAAAAGCTGTTGTTATTGGGGCTGTGTCGTAAAGGTGTTTTAGCCGTTATGTCTTGTTGATTGTTACAAAATCCGGTTGACTGTATTTTTATTCAGATAAAATAGGGTGTGTGTTGAAAAAGATTAAAATAATAAATTTATTTTAAGGGGATTATAGCCAAAAAATGCTATCTTTGTGAACTAATCTGCAAAATGTCTAATAATAATATCATCTTAGATTGTATTTTTATGCAAATGAATAAAATTACTCCAAGTGCTTGTAGATGGATATTGTTAGGTTGTTGTCTTACCCCCCCCATGGCGTATTCTGCCTATTCGCAGAACACCAATGAGGCGGCAAAGAACCCTACAGAAGTAGCCATAAAGCAAGGATTTGTTGAAGGACGTGTGTTTGATAGTGCCGATAATGAGCCGATGATTGGCGTGACGGTGGCTATCGAAGGAACCTCCAACGCAGTGACAACCGATATTGACGGACGATTCTCTCTGCCAGTTAGCAGAGAGTGCAACATCGTGTTCTCGTTTATCGGTTATAAGAAGATGGTCGTACGATATACAGGCGGCAACCATTCTGAGTTTGCAAGTATCTCGATGAAGTCGGATGCGCTCAACATCAAGGACGTAGTCGTGACGGGTGTGTATCGCCGTAAGAAGGAGAGCTTCACCGGTTCGTCTACTACATTCAAGGGCGACGAGCTTAAGAGCGTCGGTGCGCAGAACGTGCTTCAGAGCTTGAAGACATTGGACCCCTCGTTCAAGATTATGGACAACAGTCTGGCAGGTTCCAATCCTAACAAGATGCCTGACGTAGAGATACGTGGCAAGTCGAGTGTTGTCGGATTGAAGGAGGAATACGGTTCGGACCCCAACCAGCCGCTCTTCATTCTTGATGGTTTTGAGACAACGCTCGAGACTGTTATGAACCTTAACATGAACCGTGTGGCTTCGGTCACCTTGCTTAAGGATGCTGCGTCTACAGCCATCTACGGTTCGAAGGCTGCCAACGGCGTTGTAGTAATCGAGACCAAGGCTCCTGCCAAGGGCAAGTTGCAGATTTCGTATAAGGGCGACTACAGTCTCGACTTTGCCGACCTTTCGGATTACAACCTCATGAACTCTCGCGAGAAGCTGGAGTTTGAGCGATTGGCTGGCGTATATAAGGATAACACCAGCAATCCGTTCAATCAGATAAAGCTCGACGACCTTTATAACTCGCGCCTGCGTGACATTGAACAGGGCGTAGACACTTATTGGCTCAGTGTGCCGTTGCGCACCGGGTTCACTCATAAGCATAATGTGTACGCCGAGGGTGGCGAGGGCAATGTGCGTTATGGCTTGGGACTGAACTACGGAAAGGTGAACGGTGTGATGAAGGGATCCGACCGTCAGACTCTTGGCGGCAATCTCGACTTGATATACCGTACAGGCAAGTTCCAGTTCAGCAACAAGCTCTCTATTGATTATGTAGAGACCAACGACCCTTCGGTCAACTTTGCCGAGTATGCCCAGGCCAATCCATACTACAGGAAGTATGGTGCCGACGGCAAGATAAACAAGTATCTGTATTATCCCGAAGAAGGACTCAACGACAATCCGGTGTCAAATCCCTTGTGGAACGACCATCTCAACAACTATGACAAGGGTCAGCGATTCGGTTTCACCAACAATTTCATAGCCGAATGGTTTGCTACCGACGACCTGCGTGTGCGTGCTAAGTTTGGTATAACCAAGTATGACGACACTCAGGACACACGTCTGTCGCCCGAACATACCGATTTCGACGACAAGGACGCTACGCAGAAGGGTCTGTTCACCCATCGCTTGCAGAAGTATATGTATTACGAGGGCGACATCTCGGCTACATACGGCAAGCTTTTGGCAGAGAAGCATCAGATCAACGCTGTGCTGGGATTCAACTTCAGCAACACTACAAGCAAGACCAACGGCTATTCTGCTACAGGATTTACTGACGACCAGTTTGCAGCTCCGTCGTTTGCCAACAATTATCCGAGCGGTGGCAAGCCCAGTTATACGGAGAGTATCAAGCATGCTTCAAGTTTCTATCTGAACGGTGGCTATGCTTATGACAACCGCTATCTGCTCGACTTCAACCTTCGTAACGACGGTGCATCAATGTTCGGAACCGACAACCGCTTCCGTACGACATGGTCGGTAGGTTTGGGATGGAACATTCACAATGAAGAGTGGATGCAGAAGAACGGCATTTTCCAGATGCTTAAGATTCGTGCATCAGTAGGTAATCCCGGCAACCAGAACTTCTCGGCTTATCAGGCTTACACCACATACGTGTTCAACAGCCTTATGACCAACGTGTTCGGTACGGGTGTGGTCATCAACAGTTTGGGCAATAAGGAGCTGGCATGGCAGGAGACCATCAACTACAACGTAGGTGCCGACATCACTACTCTTGGCAACCGACTCAACCTTACGCTCGACTATTTCATAAAGAATACCGACCCGCTGCTCGCCATCATCACCACACCAGGCTCAATGGGTGTGACAAGCGAGGCTCTCAATGCCGGCAAGCAGAAGACAAAGGGATGGGAGGCTACTGTGAAGTTCTCGCCGATATACATGCCCGAGAACCGTATCAACTGGAACATTTCGCTGAGCGCCACACATGCCAAGTCGAAGTATGCCAACGTAGGCAATGCCTTCAGAGCTCTGAACGAGAGTGGCAAGACATCGCTTCATAACACTACACGCTATTACGACGGCGGCAGTCCTACTGCCATATGGGCTGTTCGTTCGGCTGGTATCGACCCTGCTACAGGCAAGGAGCTCTTCATCAAGCGCGACGGAACATACTCGTTCACATACGATACTGCCGACGAGGTGGTTTGTGGCGACACCGAGCCGGATGTAGAGGGACTGCTTGGCACCACATTCTATTATAAGGGATTCTCGTTCAGCTGCTACTTCCGCTATCAGTATGGCGGTCAGCTGTTCAACAGTTCGCTCTTCGACAAGGTGGAGAACATCGGTACGGCTGAGGTATATAACAATCAGGACCGCCGTGCGCTTTACGACCGTTGGAGCATAAACAATCGCAACGCACAGTTCAAGGGCATCTCTATGGTGCAGAAGACCGACAAGTCGTCGCGCTTTGTGATGGACGAGAACACGCTTACTTGCGAGTCGATAAATGTAGGCTATGAATTCCCGATGAGCATAGCAAAGAAATTCGGTATGCAGGCACTCAATGTTCAGGCCAATATGAACGACATCTTCCGCTGGTCGACAGTCAAGGCCGAACGTGGTATCAACTATCCGTTTGCCCGTACCGTGTCATTCTCAATAGGTGCAACATTCTAAAACAGACAGATGATGAAAAAGATATTATATACAATGATATTGGCGTGTGTTGCATTGCTTGCATCGTGCGACAGCTGGCTGGAGGTGAAGCCATACGACAAGATATCGGAGGACGAACTTCTTAAGTCGGAAGAGGGCTATCAGAAGATGCTCAACGGCATATACATCGACCTCAACAGCGAGGCGCTTTATGGCAAATCGCTCTCGGTGGAGATGATAGAAGTGATGGGCGGAGCATACGCCATTGGTTCGGAAACAAGTGTTTGGGGCAACTACAAGGATCTCGACTCGTACAAGTATGGTACTGACTATTGGCGCGACCGTATGGACCAGACATGGAACAAGGCTTACGCCCTGATTCTCAATTGCAACAAGATACTCGAAAACATCGATGCCAACCAGCATCTTTTCAGCAATGGCAACTACTATGTGGTGAAGGGTGAGGCTATGGCATTGCGTGCCATGCTGCATTTCGACATGCTGCGTCTGTTCGGTCCGGTTTATTCTAAGGACAGCGACAAGAGTGCTATACCTTATTATACTAAGCAGACCAACACTCCCGAGCCTCTGCTCTCGGCACAGGATGTAGCGTCTAATGTAGTGGCTGACCTTGAAGAAGCCCGCACATTGCTTGCCAACGACCCCGTGAAGACTGAGGGTACGCTGATGAGCGGTTCGATCAGCGGCACAAGCAACTTTATGCGCTATCGTGCGCTGCGTCTCAACTACTATGCCGTTGAGGCTCTGCTGGCTCGTGCCTATATGTATATGGGCGACAAGGCGAATGCCTTCAAGTATGCTACCGACGTTATCAAGACTGCTGACAATGGCACATTCCCGTTTGTCGACAAGAATCTTGTAGTGGGTTCGCCTGAAGATCCCGACCGTATATTCTCTTCGGAGGTGCTCTTTGCACTTACCAATACGAGCCGTGGCAACATCTTCAAGAACTATTTCGAGCCTTCGCGTCTGCCCAACTATGTGTTCCGTATGGACAATGGGTTGATGACCAAGATAGTGTTTGGCGGTGCTATGAACACAGGTGGCTATCAGGACGACTACCGTTATCGTGCCAACTGGGTGGCAACGGGCAGCAACAGCTACTTCTATAAGTATAAGGACATGGTGGCAAACGGAAGCATCCAGAACACAATGATTCCGATGATTCGCTTGGGCGAGATGTTCCTCATTGCTGCTGAGAGTCAGAGCAGCAATCTGGCAAACGGAGTGCAGTATGTCAATGCGTTGCGTCGCAATCGTGGCGTGGCTAATCTGCAAACCCTTACTCCCGACTTGCTGAAGTATGAATACATACGTGAGTTGTATGGCGAGGGACAGCTGTTCTATCTCTACAAGCGCCTCTATAGCGACATCATCAAATCGTCGTCAAGTAGCAAGAACACTAAGGCAAGCGATTTGGTATTCGTGGTTCCATTGCCCGACTCGGAGACAGACAACCGATAAGGAATAAGGAATTAGGAGTTAGGAATTAGGAATTGTTCCGGACAAAAACAAAAAACAGAAATCAATATGAAATATCAAATAAAGACTCTTTTGATTGGGGCGATGGCTATCGTCGGACTCGGTTCGTGCAGCGAGCAGAATCCCGACGTGTTCGAGGATATCAATGGTGTATATTTCAACAATCGCACCAATACCAACGTATTGCAGGATGCTACCAATGTCACCTTCGTATATCAGAAGGGCGACGAGATGCAGGTGCCTGTCAAGATTCAGCTTGTGGGACGTCCGTCGGAACAGGCTCGTGAGATAGCCTTGACCGTTACGTCTGACGATGCTCAGGAGGGTGTGGACTACACGTTGCCCGAGAAGGCTGAGATGCCTGCCGGCGCTACGGTGTTCGAGTATGTAATAACACTTAAGCGTACAGCCGTGCTCAAGACCCAGCTTAAGCATATAAAGTTGAGTCTGCAACCCAATGCCAACTTCATGCTGCCCGTTACGCAGGAGGTAATGGCTAATGGCGATTATGTTACTACATTGGCATATACTATAGCCTTCTCCGACCAGTTCACCACTGCTCCGAAGGCATGGGGTAGTGAGTTGGGCGTATTTACTCAGCAGAAGTTTGAGTTGGCATGCAGAGTTCTCGACCTTGATCCTGCCGATTTCAACGACAATTCGAAGATGACGCTTGCCATGCTGAACTATGTGAGTGCTCAGATGCAGCTGTATGTCAGACAGCAGCAGACCCTCCGCCTCAATGGCGAGGCGTACGATGCCGATGCTTTTGATGCACAGGGCAATCCTCTCCAGTTCTTTAGCGAATAATGGGGTGACAGCTTTTAAAACAAAGGTTGAATCTATAAAAAAATCAATCAAATGAGAAATAAGATAATAATGGCTGTGACATTTGCGATGGCAATGCTATTCGCAGGATGTTCGCAAGATGAGGGCAACTATGACTATCATTCCCTCAACGAGCCAAATATTACGGGTGTGCCCGAACAGATTTCGGTGCTTACACTTTCAAATATCGACCTTGACCCGTCAATGGGCGACAACATCACCGACCTTGATGCCTACACTTACGAGTGGAAGGTCATCAATAAGTCGGGCGATAAAGAGGTGACTGTATTGGGTAATGAGAAGCATTTGCTTACGGAAGTGACTCTGCCCGCAGGCGAATATACACTCTACTTCACTGCTACCGAGAAGAAGACCGGACTGTTCTGGCGTAAGAGCTTTGCATTGACAGTAAGTGATACCACTTCAGAGGGATGGCTGTTGCTGTGTGATGTAAATGGCAAGACACGATTGGATATGGTGTCTAACATAACGGGACAGACCTATCTCGACATTCTCAAGAGTACAGGTATGCCCGAGTTGAATCATCCTTATCGCATACAGTATGCGCCTATGAATGGTTATAGCGACTCGCCGTTCTATATCTTCACTGCCGATGGAGCCACTCGTCTTAACAAGAACGGCTTTGCATGGAAGGAAGAATATGCATTCAAGTATGAGGTGGCAAAGCAGACAGACTTGCATCCGCAGAGCATGATTTGTCATAATGCAATGACGAATGTGTGTGTTAGTGATGGTCGTATGTATTATGCCCTTAAATCAGGCATACAAGGACTCTATACTGAAGCCAACAAGCAGTCGGTATTGGTTCCATACATTGGTTCTAATTTAGTCGCTTCCGCCTTTGCATCCATCTATTTGCTGTACGACGATGTGAACAAGTGCTTTATGTCCTGCTGTCCGCTTTTGCCGGCTTTTGGTCTTTCAAACGACACATATTATACTATGAAGGAGATGGAGGCTATAGCAGTAGGTTTCCAGGGCTCGGACATGGTTACCGGCGATGCCTTCAGCGAATATCCTACGGGTATGGACTTCGTGTATATGGAGAATACCTATTACGATCCGGGCAATGCCAAGATGGGCGTAACGTACACAGTGTTGCGTGATGGTCAGAAGTATTATTTGTATGGCATACAGTTGGGCGATATGTACAAGAGTGGTTGTCCCTATGCTATCGGCAAGGCTTACTATGGCGACTTGAGTGGTTGTAAGGACATCAACAAGGCTTCGTGCTATGCCTTCAGTTCGCTGCGCAACTATATGTATTATGCTGTCGGTGGCATAGTTTATCGTGTGAATCTGTCGGAAAAGCCTCTTAAGGCTGAGAAGCAGCTGGCGCTTAACGGCGAGACAATCACCATGATGAAGTTCAATCTTTATCAGAATGGCGCTTCGCAGCACGACTACGACCTCGTTGTAGGTTCGGAGAACAATGGTGTGGGCACTCTGCGCATTTACGACGGTATGGTTAAGGAGGGTGACTTCGCTACTGTCAAACCTACTACATATACCGGCTTTGGCAAGATTGTGGATGCCACATATCGTGAGCGCACCAACTAAAAGCAATCAATACATTAAAAATCTGGGAATATGAAAAATAGAATACTGTCGCTTCTCATGTTTCTGTTTGTGGCTTTGCAGATGCAGGCTGCCGATGGAATTACGGTGAAGTTTGACGTTAAGAATCCGGTGCTGACCAATGTGGTGCTGGTTTATCACATGAGTGTCAACGAGTTTCAGCTCGTTGATGGCAAAGCTACTGTACAACTCGATGGTGAGGATGCGCTGTACGCTAAGGTTTACTATGGCGAAAAGTCGAAGGACGTGTATCTGCAACGTGGCGACGAGATGAACATCTCGTTCGATGCTAACGATTTTGACAATACATTCAGCGTCAAGGGCGGTAACGAGAAGGCTGTCGACTATCTAAATAAGATTAAGGTGTTGGGCTTGCCCGACAATGTATATACGCAGCCTTGGGCGCAGTTCAAGAAGACTGTAGAAAATAAGATTGCCTCGATGAAGCGATTGCTCAAGGTGCGCAAGTTTGCAGCCGACGACAAGTTCCAGAAGATGGAAGAAGGTCGCATTACTTATTTCTACGCCAATGCATTCCTTATGTATCCCGTGAGCCATCTGTATCTCACCAAGGACACTACCATGCAGCTTGGTAAGGACTATTACGATACGCTGCGCCAGTATGTGAAGGAAGACGACGACTATGCTGACATCGACGAGTATCGCAACTATATGATTGAGACCTCGCACGTGTTTGACGAGGCTGGCAAGGACATCCGTCAGCTGTATCCTAAGGTATTGGCTGAGATGAGCTATATAGGCGACAACATACAGAGCGACAAGGTGCGCGAGGCTCTTATCCATTTCCTTGCGTTCACATACGTTGAAGGCAATGGCACAGACAACATCACCGACCTTCAGAATCTGTATTACACATACGTGACATCGCCTTATCTCAACGATCTCTTCAAGAAGGCTTGCGCCAAGTGGGACAAGGCTGCCGTAGGTCGTCCGTCACCTATGTTCAAGGGTGTCGACATCAATGGCAAGGAGATGACGCTGCGCGACTTCCGTGGCAAGTATGTATATATTGATATATGGGCTACATGGTGCGGACCGTGTCAGAAGGAGCTGCCCCATCTGAAGAAGGTGGAGCAGAAGTATAAGGGCAGAAACATCGTGTTTGTGGGTCTGTCGATTGATGCCGACAAGACTAAGTGGGATGCACGTGTGAGGAGTGGTGCACTTAGCGGCACTCAGCTCTACATCGGCAAAGGCACCAAGTTTCAGAGCGATTATCGCATAAGCGGTATTCCACGCTTCATCCTGCTCGATCCTAACGGTCGCATTGTCAATCCTGATATGGCACGTCCGTCGAGTGAGGACATCGTGAAGATACTCGACAGTCTGCCAGGTCTGTAATTTTATGAATGAGAGTTCACTAATTAATATTAACCTTTAAACTAAAATGTTTATGAAGAAACTCATTTCGATGATGCTGATGCTTTGTGCTATCGTCACATTCTCAGCTTGTTCGTCAGACGACGATGGTCCTACCAATCCGGTGACCAATCCCGTAGTGCCTGTATCTGCCAATATTGGAGCAGAGGTTACGGTGCAGGGTAGTGGCTTTGCTGCCGGTCAGACACTTTGGCTTCAGCCTGCTGAAGGTGAAGCTGTGAATGTCAATGCCCGCATGTCAGCCAATGGTGCTACATTCACTATTCCTTATACAATGACTGTAGGTAAGGTGAGTGTTGTGCTTAAGAACGGCAACGACAGCTGGACATTGGGTAGCATCAATCTGCTTGCTGCCAACAATCCTATCTCTACAATGACATTGCCTACAGAGATGGAGCTCGGTAAGGAGGTTACCATTGCTGGTATTGGTTTTGCTGATGGCGACAAGATTGTATTGGGCGATGCAGCCGACAAGGCTATTGCAGGTACAGCTACAGCCGATGGCTTGAAGTTTACTGTTCCTGCCGATCAGGCAGAGGGCGAGTATATGGTATCGCTCGTTCGTGGTGCCAGCTCATGGCAGCTTGCTCAGACTTATGTTTATCAGCCACGTCAGATTGAGAGTATTACAATCTCGGAGCATCCAATGTTGGGAGCGTATGCTGGTATGCTTGGTCTTGAGGGCAGTGCTTTGACTTTGAATCTTGCCTATAATAACGATGGATGTTTGAGTGGTATTACTTCGAATAGTAACTTGGATTGGGAGGTTGTATATGAAGGAAAAACTGTCACTGTAACAGGATCTATGAGTGCACCTCTTGTTTATACGCTCGACGATCAGAACCGTGTTGTGGCTTGTACGGCTCAGGGTGTGGAGTATGTATGGTCGTATGATGCCAATGGCTATTTGGTTAGCGTGAAGCCTGAGGGTGCTGCTGATGATGATGAGCTTGCATTCGGTTTCACATATACTGATGGCAATATGTCTGCATATAATATGGGAGAGTATACAAATAGTTTCTCAACAGATAAGGCCGTACGTGTATGTCCTAATACTGTAGAGCCAATTATCTTGCACAATTGCTTTGGCTACCTGTTTGGTCGTGACGATTTGTTCTTCGGAGCTCTTCTTAGCCGTAATGTAAAGATTTCGGCATACGTTCCGAGTCAGTTTGGTGCTGCTGATATGGATATGGGTGGTTCGATGGTTACAAATCCATTTGCCATTGAGAAATCATTTGCTGACAATGCTTTGGCAATAAAGACTTCAGGTGCAATGCTTTCTGGTGCTCAGGGCCTTGCAGCCAACACCGTTGTTGTAAAGTACAAGAACAAGTAAAATACTGCTGATATAGTCTGTTGGGCGTAATGCTTCAACCGACAATGCAAATAACTGAACTTTCGAAAATTTAGAAACAATAAAAAATCGGAAGAATCCTAAGCGATTAGGAGTCTTCCGATTTTTTTAGTTTTGTTATTTGTTTTGATATCAATATAATAGTCCGAAAGCCCATAGTGGAAGTACGTTGGCATAGCCTGTTTCAATTTCATCTTTCACCACATATCCATTGTTGACTTCTGAAATCTGTTTCTGTCCTTTTTTACGTCCGCCAATTTCAAAAGTCATGCCGTCCACAAGAAAGTCGGATACAGGCGAACACATCACATCACCTACAATACGCATTTGGTTCATGAAGAATGTTTCTCTTATATTGCCTATGTCTGCCCGTTTGGGAGCAAGCACATATATAAGATTGGTATTGTCCAGATATATCTTTTCGGTTTTGCCAAGACCTCGAATGCCACCTACTGCATCTCGCAGTTGGGCTATCATTCCTGCACGCTCCATATACATCAGATAGTCTTGAATATAGTTGCGGTTTATACCTGTCACATCAGCCAGTTTTTGCATAACTGGCTTAAATGGTACACTTTCAGCCACAACCATAAGCAGTTGTTTCAGTTTTCTGCCAACTGATACATTAGTGTTCAGATATATAGGAATGTCGCTTTCCATCGTTTGTACTACAACTTGCATCAATTCTATATCGTATGCAGCATCACTGCCAAACGGATAATATCCTCGTCGCAAATAGTCATGAAACAATGGTAGTGGATGGTCTATTCCAGGAATCTCATACTCATGGTGTAAGAGTTTTTCCATATTGACAACATCCATTTTTATGCCATGGAATAAGTGTAGGTATTCTCTAAACGATAGTCCCTGCATCTCATATATTGGAACACGACGACTGAGGTCGGCCATGCCTTTGGTTATTTCAAGGATGGAAGACCCCGAAATGACTAATTGTAAATCCGAATAACTGTCAAATATCTGCTTCACTTCGGCCGACCATCCGTCGTACTTGTGAATCTCGTCAATGAAAAGATGTTTGCCTCCCATTTTATAGAAGCGGTCAGCTAAATCTACAAGAGTGTGTGATGTAAAATAAAGATGGTCGGCCGATACATAAAGTGTGTTCTTTATTTCCAATTGCGTCTTGATATGTTGCAAGAGCATTGTTGACTTACCAACGCCTCGCGGTCCGACCAGTCCGAAGGCGTGTCCTCTCCATTCTATTTCCCCATACTTATATCTTACTAAGTCGGTAGGAGTTTCGTTGAGCTTGCGCTTGAAATATTCAAATAATTGTTCCATATCATCTGCTTTTTTTGCAAATATACTTATTTTTGCATAAAAACTATGCGGTTTTGAGGGATTTCTGCATGAAATCTATGCAGTTTTTACTGAAAACTGCATAAGAATCATGCAGTTTATGACTTCTGACTATTTTGTGGACTTTAAACAATGGGTTATGTGTCATACTTTTTTTGCCTATAGTTCACTGGCGACATTCCCACTTGTTTCTTGAAGAATGTGCCGAAGGCTGAGGCATTTGGAAAGTTCAGTAGGTTGGCTATTTCCTTAATACTCTTGTCGGTAGTGGTTATTAAGGAAATGGCCTTTTTAGTTATAGCCTTGAACACCAGTTGCTGTACGCTGCTGCCCGACACCGACTTGACGAGCGAGGTGAGATATTTGGGCGACAGACACAGGCGGTCGGCATAGAACTTTACGCCACGCTCATGGGTGTGATATTGGTCAATGAGTTGCATCAACTGCATGTAGGTTTCGAGTTTGCGGCTTGAGGCATTGTCGCCGTCTTTTGATATTTCTCGGAATATACCACATAGTCGGTAGGTGAGCGACAGCAGTAGCAGTCGGCGCTCATTGGTAGCGAACACGTTGTCGTCGCTGTTGTCTGCAGCAAGCAGTTCGGAATATTTGGTCAGTTCGCTTTCGTGTCCGGTGTGCATCACCCAGCAGTCTCGTGGATTGAGCATCTCAATGAATTTCATGCCGACAATG
>OQVZ01000516.1_pt1 | contig 14912 bp, 13 predicted proteins | sample 1691571 | NCBI WGS metagenome assembly OQVZ01 (sample SAMN03418261, study PRJEB22391) | human gut metagenome | biome: human-gut; feature: organic feature; material: feces | host: Homo sapiens | place: Tanzania | collected 2013-01
CGCAGCACGTCACCAAGACCGCGCTGGCCTGGGTAATGCACTGACTGCAGCCGAGCACGAGGAAGATATGCAGATTTTGCGCGAAATGGGCGCGAACACCGTGCGCCTCGCCCACTATCAGCACGCGCAGTATTTTTACGATTTGTGCGATAAATGCGGCCTTGTGGCGTGGGCTGAGATTCCCTACATCACTGAGCATATGCCCGAAGCCAACGTCAACACGCTGTCACAGATGGAAGAACTGGTGACGCAGAACTACAACCACCCGTCCATCATCTGCTGGGGCTTGTCCAATGAGATTACCACCACGGGCGGTGTGAACGATGATATGGTCGCCAACCATCACGCCCTCAACGACCTGTGCCACCGCTTGGACGCTACCCGCCCCACAACGATGGCTCATGTGTTTATGCTTGACCCCAACGACCCGTTTGTGCAGCTGCCGGATATTTGCAGCTATAATCTCTACTACGGCTGGTACCTGGGTGAACTGCAGCAGAACGACGAATTTTTTGACATGTTCCACAAAAACCATCCTGACCGAGTCATTGGTCTGTCGGAGTTTGGCGCGGATGCCAACCCTGTCTACCAAAGCGCCCACCCGGAGCGCGGCGACTGGTCCGAGAGTTACCAGGCTGTCTACCATGAACACATGCTGAAAATGTGGAGTGAGCACCCCTATATCTGGGCGATGCACGTCTGGAACGGCTTTGACTTCGGCGCAGATGGGCGCGGCGAGGGTGGCAAGCCCGGCCAGAACCAGAAAGGACTTGTGACGTTTGACCGTAAGACGAGGAAGGATGCCTACTTTATTTATAAGGCGTACTTGAGCAACGATCCATTTGTTCACCTCTGTGGGCGTCGCTACGCCCACCGTGCCGAGGCTGAAACGGAAATCAAAGTCTATTCCAATCAGCCCCGCGTGACCCTGTTTGTGGATGGCGGGGAGTTTGCCACACGGGACGGGGACAAGATTTTCAAATTTACGGTACCCATCTCCGGCACACACGAAATCAAAGCCGTGGCGGGCGAATGTGTCGACAATATGACGATCACCAAAGTGGACAAGCCCGACCCAGCGTACCGCGCAGAAGGCCAAGTCGAAAACTGGTTTGACAAGCCTGAAGAACTTGTCAAAGAGGGTTATTACTCCATCATGGATTCGATGGCCGACTTACAGAAAAATCCGCAGGCTGCAGCCCTGCTGGAAAAAATCATGGCGCGTGCCACGGCTAGTTACGGTGATGTCGCCAAGAATGTACAGATGCCCGAAGCTGTGCAGCACCAGATGGCCAAGATGCCGCTGCAATCCCTGCTGAAACAGGCGGGCAAGGCTGTGCCGCCTGCGATGGCCCAGCAGCTGAATGCAGCGTTGAATAAAATCAAAAAGGAGAACTGAAATGCAAAAGATTACACTTTCTCTTGACAGCGCACTAAGCGAGATTTTTTCTTTTGAAGAAAGCCGCGCAGTATTTGATCAGTGTCTGCCGGGTATGCGGGCAATGGCAGAAAGACAGCCTGCAATGTTAGGATTATCCGCCCGAAAAGTCATCACTTATGCAGGTGGTGCCATTCCAGCCAATGCAGCCGATGCACTGGACACGGCTCTGCGCGCCTTGGAGTTGTATAGTGACGAGCCGAATATAGCAGACACACCATTGACGCCGGATGGTGCAGAAATTCTGCACGAGCCGCCTCGCGATGCGATTTATCCCGGTAGAACGTGGCGCGATACAAATGGTCGGCGTATCCAAGCCCACGGCGGTGCGTTATACTATGAGGACGGGGTCTACTACTGGTATGGCGAGAACAAAGATCACACCGATGGAAAGTGCCCGGTCTGGACGTGGGGAATGCGTGCCTACCGCTCTACCGACCTTTATAACTGGGAAGATTTAGGGCTGTTCATTGAGCCGGATTTGACGGATAAAGCCGCTCCATTGTATCCGACTTCCCGTGCGGATCGCCCGCATATTATCAAGTGCCAGGCCACGGGAAAGTATATCTGCTGGATCAAGCACTGCGGAGATGACGCTTGTTTTACTGTTTTGCAGGCTGATAGATTTCTTGGCCCCTATGAAGTAGTTAAGACGCACTATCGGCCATTCAATCACGAGGTCGGAGATTTCGACATTACAGTTTGCAGCGACACCGCATACCTGTATATGGATGCTGACCACAGCGGATTGCTGACGATGCGACTAACAACGGACTTCACAGAAGCTGCTGAAAAGATTTGTTGGCAGTATAAAAATCTGCATGCACCTTTCTGCCGTGAGGCACCAGCTGTGTTTTCACATGAAGGAAAGTGGTTTATGCTGACTTCCGGCATGACCGGCTATGTGCCAAATCGCAGCGACAGTGCGGCGGCAAATTCGCCCGATGCGCCGTTTTTGAGCATTGGCAACCCGCATGTGGAAGATGACAGCTGCGCGTCTTTCAACAGCCAGATCAGTCAAGTATTCAAAGTGCCCAGTAAGCGCGGCCTCTACATTGCCCTTGCGGATCGCTGGGTGCCGGATTATCCTGTGGATGCGAAGCTGGCCGACCTGTTGGAACGTTGTACAGCACAGCGATTTGATCCAAAGCACTACAAAGCTACGCCGGAAGAAATGCAACATATGATGCAGAGTCCGATGCTCTCCAGTGCTAACACGTCCCGCGCTGATTATGTCTGGCTTCCTATTACATTTGAAAATGGCAAACCCAAAATTCACTGGTGCGACAGTTGGAAACTAAGTGAGTTTGAGTAAAAAGGAAAATGCGCATCTCGCCTAGTGGATGGCTATGCGGTATATAGATGCTTTTAAACGGTAAAGTGGATTTTATCTGCTTTGCCGTTTTTCTTTTTGTTCTAAATTGTGAAATTTTCAAAATTGTATTCCAAAACGACCCTATAGATTCATATTGGTGTAAGGAGTAAGAAGATATTCAAACAAAATTTGAAAATCAGGTTGCCAAACACCCGGTTTAGAATGTTATAGGTATAGGAGGTTGTTTGAAAAGCGGAAAAGCGAAAAAATTCTGAACTTTTCAGAAAGACGGTTTAAAAACATCCCTTTAAGTTTGTATAGGGTGTAGGAACCATTTTTAAAAATAGTCTTACTCGTATTTTTAAAAGTCCGCAACTTCTTACAAAATCACATTGTACCTTGACAACAACATGATCGGCTGCAAGCTGCTATGCTTTTTCGGAGAAGTGCCGCCATGACAGGAGCGCACCAAGAAGAAGCCATACGCCGGAGGAGATCGGGCAGGAACAGCTTGCAGGCAGACCGACACCGAAGAAGAACCGGGCAAGCTGGCAGAGGGGACTTCGAGAAGTTTTGTCTGTCAGGTTGTTCGGCGCAAGAGTGCAGAGATCGCAGCTCTTTGCGCGGGTCAAGGGCGGCAGCCTTGCCCAGTGGATGTGATGCCCTGCGTCATATCCTACTGGGTATTATCTGGCGCACAGCAGGCGGCAGATTTGCAGCTTTGCTGCACCGCGTTGCCCCTACCCCACGCACGGCGTTCTCTGCGTGACCCTAGAAAGGAGAGATGGTCGCTGAAACTGACCCGACACAATGGCCGAGCCGGAAAGCACGGCACTTACAATCCAAAGCACAATGACCGCAGTTTTGAAATCACCAACAGCGAACATATCGACCCGGAACGTGTCCAGCAAAATATCTATTGGGACTGCTACAACGGCATCCGTTCTGCTTTACAGCCCAAAAGTGAGGACAGTTTGGCTGACACTTTTGAAGAAGTCGAAAGGCTCTACTACAAACTGCATTACACCAACTTCACCGAAAAACAGAATGAGCGCAACGCAAAAATCCGGCACACAGAACGAAACCGCTCCACCGAAGATTTACTTGCCAGCAAGAAAACCTGTCCAGAAGAAAGCATTTATCAACTTGGAACATTGGAAAGCCATGCTTCCCCGAAAGAACTTTTTCAGATTGCCACAGAATTTATGGACGAGTTTAACGAGCGTTTCGGCAAGCACGTTCACATTCTGGATTGGGCGTTACATCTGGATGAGGGAACGCCGCACATCCATGAACGTCATGTGTTTGACTGTGAGAACAAATATGGCGAGATTGCTCCACAGCAGGAGAAGGCATTGGAAGAACTTGGCTTTGAACTGCCGAAGCCAGACAAGCCTCTTGGCCGCTATAACAATCGCAAGATCACTTTTGATGCCGCCTGCCGTACGATGTTGTTTGAAATCGCCAAACGCCACAGCCTGGAACTGGATGAAGTGCCGGAATACGGCGGACGGACTTATCTGGAAAAGCAGGACTATATCATGGCAAAGCAAAAAGAACAACTTGCTCAACAGGAAAAAGCCGTACAGGAACAGGCCGCTCAACTTGAAAATTTGAAACAAGAGCATGAGAAAGAACATCATCAGCAGGTTCGCCGTACAACTTATCAGTCCCTAACACTTCTGAGCAACGATAAAAAAATACAAAAGCAGGAAAAACGGTTAAGTGAACTTTCTCAGAAGATTGAAGATACCGAGAACTTGTTGGATGAGATTTCTGCGGTTGCCTACGACAAAGCTGTGGCTGTTGTTTCAGAAAACGCTGTGAACGATGCTTTGAAAGCAAGTACAGAACAGGTCGATATATATTTGGACTGGCTGAAAGAGCCGAGGCGAAAGGTAAGCAAGGAAACATTGGACTACACCACATATCAAGTCACAACACTGCGAAAAAATATTATTGCAGCAGTAAACAGGATTACCGCAAGACTGACAACTGCCCTTATAAAGCCGGAAATCAAAAAACCAGCAATCGAGCAAATCAAAGAAAATGCCCGTCCGTCTGTTCTACAAAAGCTGCATCAGCGGCAGGAAGAAATCAATCAGCGTGAGCAGACACGCACCAAACCGAAGAAGCGCAGTCATGGCATGGAACTGTAAAGGAGGCCAACTTTCAAGAGCAGTAATTTATTTGAAATCGCAAAACGGAATATCACTACTCGGCAGGCCGCAGAAGCCTACGGGTTTCAACCCAACCGCAGCAGCATGATTTGCTGTCCGTTCCATACAGACCGTAACCCCAGCATGAAAGTGGATTCCCGGTTTCACTGCTTTGGCTGTGGAGTGGATGGCGATGTGATTGACTTTACCGCAAAGCTGTTTCAACTGTCCCTGCGACAGGCGGCTAAAAAGCTGGCCACAGATTTTGAGCTTTCTGGAACAGATGACTTTCCACGGATACGCTATAAACTTGTGGAAAAGCCATTAAGCCAGAAAGAGCTGCTTTATAAAATCTTGTGCGATTATCGCTCCCTGCTGGCAAATTGGCGCATGACCTATGTGCCACGGAATCCAGAAGAATCTCTGCATCCTTGTTTTGTCGCAAGCCTGCACTATGCAGACCATGTACAATATCTGCTGGACATTCTTTTGCAGGGAAGCTCGCATGAAAAACAGCAACTATTCAACGGAAAGGAAGTGACCGCCCTTGGAGAAGCAATCGAACGATGCAAAGAAACCGAAGAAGCAGCATAACGCACCCGCCCGAAACTGGGTGGGTGACAACGGAAAAATCATTGAACCATTGTTTGCAGATTACTTTTTGAGCCTGCACCCCATGCGCTGCTTTCAAGGCAGGCTGTTTACCGTGGATGGCATGGTAGAAGATGAAGCCCCACTGAAAAAGGAAATCTACGAACAGATTCGCTACTACGCCACTACCAGCATAGCGCGGCGCATTGAGCATATCGTGCAGGCCATCAAGCTGGCCTGTGCATCTGATCCGCCGGAGATTCAGACAGACCGCATCCATGTACGAAACGGTACATACTTTGTGGACGGTCACTTTACTCCTGAAAAAGAATACTGCATGAATCGTCTACCCATCGCCTATGTGCCGGATGCACCAGCACCGACACGCTGGCTGCAATTTCTAAACGAACTGCTGTACGAAGAAGATATTCCCGCCCTGCAAGAGTACATCGGTTACTGCCTGCTGCCCGTCACGAAAGCACAGAAAATGCTGCTGATGGTCGGCAAGGGCGGCGAGGGAAAATCCAGAATCGGGCTGATCTTGCGAGAACTGTTCGGCAACAGTATGTATACAGGCAGTCTGCAAAAAGTGGAAACCAACCGCTTTGCTCGTGCAGACTTGGAATATAAGCTGCTTCTGGTGGACGATGACATGAAAACCGAAGCTCTGCCGCAGACGAACAACATCAAGACCCTTGTTACACTGGAAGATAAAATCGACATTGAGCGCAAAGGTCAGCAGAGTGTGCAGGGCACGCTATATGTGCGGTTTGCCTGCTTCGGGAATGGCAGTCTGCACGCTCTTTATGACAAGTCCAACGGCTTCTATCGCCGCCAACTGCTGCTCACCACCAAGGAAAAGCCTGTTGGCCGGGTGGACGATCCTTTCCTCATCGACAAGATGCGGAATGAAAAAGAGGGCATCCTACTTTGGGCGTTGGAGGGGCTTCATCGGCTGATTCAGAACAATTATCAGTTTACCATCAGCGAACGCACCGCTGCAAACCTGAAAGAAGCGATGGAGCAGGGCAATAACATTCTGGGCTTTCTCAAATCCGAAGGCTATTTTGAGATTCGGCAGGGTGTAAAATGTAAATCTACGGAGTTCTATAAGGTCTACGAACGCTGGTGTCTGGATAATTTGGAAAAGCCACTGGCCGCATCGACCTTTATCCATCACCTGAAAGACAACCAGAAAAGCCTGGGCATCGTCTACGATGATAAGTGCATCGGCACAAATCGGGGCTTTCACAATGTGGATATTGACCTGTTTTTACCCGTTGATGTTCCCAGTCCGTGGGATTAAAAAATAAGAATCATCTTGAAAAAGCCCTGCTCAGTCTGCTCACAGTGCGCAAAAAGTGCAGGATGAGCAGAGTGAGCAGGCAATTTTGAACTTACATCAAAAATAAAACATGGAGGCTTTAGCTTATGGGTTACGCCCGCAAGGACGTTGAAAGAACAAAAATGAACGCGAAAAAGTTTGTCCGCTATCAGGAAGGGGCTGAAAAATACAGCCTCGGTCTGACAAAATTTCAGGAATTGGCAAAAGAAGCCAAGGCTGTTTATAAAATCGACAAGGTGGCGTTGGTCAACTGTGAGATTTTCGAGCGGTATCTGGAATCCTTCCGCATTGCATAAAAATAGGCCGGAGGAAAATCCCCCGGCCACAGACCGCCCACAGTATTGCGCTGCAGAGCAGCTCGTGGGAGAAGTCCTCTTTATTCTATGCGGAATCAGAGCTTTTCTTTCCAATCATCCCGGAAGCCATAATAATCCATTCGCACAAACGGATATTTTTCCGTCAAAGCAATGACAGCTTCCTTCATCTCTGCAAAGTTCTCGGCAGGCAGAAGCCTTCTCATGATGAGGAAGAACCCGAAGAAATGGGCATTATCCATTGTGCCATCTTCCCGGCGAATCAACAACGCTTGTTCTTTCTTGTTGAGGGAAGGCTTTTGCTCAAAGAGACGATTATAAATGCGGCTTCCATGTGCGCAAAGATTGCGAATGATCGTCATGCTGTGCATATACTGCCCCAGAATTTCCGGGCCGCGATTCATGGTAAGCCCGAACCGATGGGCAATGGTTTCTTTGAGAGGGCGTTCGGAGATGGAATACAGGAAAGAAATGTCGGAGATCGTCAGCAAATCAACGTATGCCCAGAGCGGAATCTCTTGGTGCAGGTCGTTGATGAAGTGCTTTAAGTAGGCTTCATGAGCCAGCCGCTGACGCTTCTGCTGGTTAGCTTTGTCGATGATTTCTTTATGTTTTGCTTGGTTGGAGAAATTTGCGGCATCCAGATAACCCAGCGGCCCATATACCTTTGTGAATTCATAGGCATAGATGGACTTCATCTGCACTTCAATGGTTTCGATGTGGTGCAGGATGATATGACGGAACTCATGGTCGAAGTTATAAATATCTTCGATGTTCTGGAACGTGGCAGACTTCGCAAAAACATCATTCTTACGGAGCGTCAGAGAGTAGCCGCTGATACGGTAATAATTGTTCCGCAGCAGAAAATCCTTCGCTTCGGCTTCATCCTCGATGGTAAGGCCGCGTGAACGAAGAATATCAATCTGCTCATCTATCGTTTTGAAGTCCTTGTCTGCCATGAAAAATCTCCTTTATAAGCAAAACGCCCCCAAGTGTGCATACGCTATGCGCAGAGGCCTGGGGGAGTTGTTACCATTATAATAGCAAATCAAGGGCCGAATGTCAATGAGCAGAGTGTGAACTTTCGATTTTTCGTAAAAAACTTCAAGAAGGGCTTTTTACAGCTTGACTTTCTGTCACACAGAAAGTATACTGGTGCTGTGGAGGTATGAGAGCAGCTATGGCAAAGATGGGACGACCAAAATCCGAAAATGCAAAAAAGAAAACCTTGAGCATTCGGGTGGAGGATGCCCTGTATGAGCGTATCTGCGCTTATGCCGAACAACATCAACTGACTGTAACAGAAGTTGTCTTGCAGGGGCTGGACAAAGTTTTGTCTGACCTTAAATAGTATCAAGCCCTTCTTCTTTCGGGAAGGAGAATTGATATGGCAACGACACGAAAAGACTTGCGGGGACGTACCCTGCGAAAAGGTGAGATGCAGCGCAGTTCTGATAAGCGGTATGCGTATTCTTACACAGATCCGCTGGGGCGGCGCAAGTACATCTACGCAAATGACCTTGTGACCCTTCGGGAGAAGGAAGCGCAGCTCACCAAAGACCAGATGGACGGTCTGGATATTTACGTTGCAGGCAAAGCAACGGTCAATTTCGTATTTGATCGCTACATGAGCCTGAAAACGAATCTACGCCAGACCACCCGGAGCAACTATCTTTATATGTATGACCGCTTCATCCGCGATACCTTCGGCAAGAAGAAAATTGCGGATATTCGGTATTCGGACGTGTTGCAGTTCTACAATTATCTGCTGGATAAGCAGGGCTTGCAGACGAACACGCTTGAAAGCGTTCATACACTGCTGCATCCTAGTTTTCAGCTGGCGGTTCGGGATGAAATCGTCCGCAAGAATCCTACGGATGGCGTGATGGCAGAGATCAAGAAAAGCTCTGCGCAGACCACTGGTGTGCGTCATGCCCTGACGATTCCGCAGCAGCGGGCGTTCATGGAGCATATCGCCAATCACCCGGTCTACTGCCACTGGTGGCCGCTGTTTACGGTACTGCTGGGAACGGGTTGCCGCATTGGTGAGGCGTTGGGCTTACGCTGGGATGATCTGGACTATGAGCGGCGTACCATCAGTATCAATCACAGTCTGGTCTATTACCCGGTAGGCGAAAGCCGCAATTCTGTTCTGCATATCTCAAAGCCTAAAACGGAAGCAGGCGTTCGGACGATTCCGATGTTTGATACCGTGAAGGATGCCTTTGAAATGCTGCATGAGGAGCAGAAAGAATCCGGCTGGAATAACGTGGAGATTGATGGGATGATGGGCTTCATCTTCTGCAACCGCTTTGGCAATGTTCCGAATCCGCAGTCTGTGAACCGTGCCATCAAGCGTATTATTGCGGACTACAATGCAGGCGAGGAAGTAGAGGCGAAGAAGCAGCATCGGGAAGCGGTTCTGCTGCCGGATTTTTCGGCACATCACCTGCGGCACACGTTCTGCACAAGGCTTTGTGAAAAAGAGACTAACCTGAAGGTCATCCAATCGGTCATGGGGCATAAGGACATTCAGACCACGATGGACATTTATGCCGAAGCGACTGAGGAGAAAAAGCAGGAATCATTTGAGCGTTTGGCTGCTACACTGGACATTTTTTGATAGCGAAGAAGGGCTCTTACTGAGCGTTTTGTCTGACAGCAAAATTCTTCCAAGGACAGCAAATTGACAGCAAAACTACGAGAATGACGGTGAATCACGAGGGATTGTGAATACCGGGAATGCAAGTGAAAACGTGATTGTGAAGCATCACGAAGCGTTGTAAGCCGATTCCGGAAAGTATCCCCACGATGAAGCCGATTGAGCAGTAAATTCCCAATTTGAGCAAAACAAAGCCTGAAACTTCTTGATGTTACGAGAAGTTTCAGGCTTTTTCTTTTGATGAATTTCCGGCAAAAACTACGCCATACGCCAATTTTACGCCAAACGATGTATGATTTTGTGCAGAGCAAAAAGAGCGTTGTTCGGGTTTGGCAGTAGAAACGGCTGTGTGGTAGGCGGGCGTAGACCTGTAAAGGACTGCATCGAATCTATATCCGGCAGATTTTTCATAAAGAATCTGCCGGGTATTTTTGTTTGTCATAAAGGAAGTCTTGCTTTTTATTGTAAAATTGGATACAATATAAAAAAGACATTTGCGCGGAGGGCTCTATGGAATATATCGGCATCCAGAAGAAAAACGGCAGCGTGGTGGACGCCTTGCAGCAGGCCATTCTGTCCGGGCAGATCCCAGCGGACACGGAAATGACCCAGAATGAACTGGCAGAGAGTCTCGGTGTCTCCCGGATGCCGGTGCGGGAGGCCTTGATGATTTTGGAATATCAGGGCCTTATCATCCGTTTGCCCAACAACCATGTAAAAGCTGCTGATTTGAACGAGGATGCCCTGCGGCAGATTTTGGCGTTAGGGGCGCAGCTGGAACGGCAGGCCATGCGTGCGCTGCCGCAGGATGCTATGTTGGCAGGCGATGAAATGCTGCAGCACCGCACCCTGCGGAATGCGGTCACCTATCCGCTGCACCGCAAGCTGCTGGAAAGCATCCAGGAGACCTACATTGCCTTTGCAGTCAGTGCCCGCCCAGAGCCGGTGAACGACCGCCTTGCCCGCCTGCTGATGCTGGACCGTCAGGGTTCCCCTGATGTGCTGGAGGCATGGAACGCCTATGAAGAAGAACTGCTGCATCTGATTTTAACGATAAGGAGTCAATATGCTGGGACTGAAACCCATTAAGCTGCTGCCTGCCCGCGAGCGGGTAGCTTCCGCTTTGCGGAAAGCCATTATCTCAAAAAGCATCCCGGAGGGCGCAGAACTCACGCTGGAAAACACCGCACAGGAACTGGGCGTGTCGGTCACGCCGGTGCGAGAGGCCTTTCAGATCCTTGCCCGTGACGGTCTGCTGGAAGTCAAGCAGAACAAGTGCGCCATTGTGCTGGGCGTGACGGAAAAAACGATCCGGGAGCACTACCAGTTACGCGCCGCCTTGGAAGGGACGGCGTGTATGCTCTGCTGCCAGAACAACGCCGACCTGTCCAAAATCAAAAACTGCGTGGACACCGCAGAAGAAGCCTTGTCCCACCGTCAAGCGGGGAACTATGCCGACTACAACCAGTCCTTCCATTTTGAGATTTGGGAGGCTTCCGGCAATGAAAAAATGCGCAATCTTCTCTCGGAGCTGTGGAATGGTCTGTCCATTGGCGTAGAAATGAGCGAGCTGGACTATGCCCTCAACTCCCAGAGCGAGCATAAAAAGATCTATGCGGCGCTGGAAGCACGGGATGCGCTGGCCGCACGGGCTGAAATGGAAAAACACATCCTGCGCAGCATGGATGATGCACTGACCTATTATTTATAAAATCAGGGAGGACAAGAACGGTGTATACCTGTGCGAACTGTACGGTTCTGGCCTGTGCCAACAACGCGCCGGAAAAGATGCCCAAAAACTGCCCCATGCGGAATGCTTCGGTGATGGAGGCCGCCCGCGCCGGCTACGATCTGTCCGAGAATCACGATTTCTACGTCAACTGCTCGGCCATTGAGAGGCTTGGCTACTGTCAATGGCCCCGCCTGAAGGAGACGGTGGAGTTCTGCAAGCGGATGGGCTACCACAAGCTGGGGCTTGCATTCTGCAAAGGTCTGCGGAAGGAAGCCCGCATCGTGGCCGACCTGCTCCGTGCGCAGGGATTCGAGGTGGTGTCGGTCATCTGCAAGACCGGCGGCATCTCCAAGGAAGAAGTGGGCATCCCGGAAGAGGTCAAGATCCACCCCGGCGAATTTGAGGCCATGTGCAACCCCATCGCACAGGCAAAGCTTCTGAACGAGCAGCACACCGAGTTCAACATTGAGGTCGGCCTTTGTGTGGGCCACGACTCGATGTTTTATAAGTATTCGGACGCGATGGTCACAACGCTGGTGGCCAAGGATCGCGTTCTGGCGCATAATCCCTGCGGTGCCATTTACTGTGCCGAGGGGTATTTCAAAAAGCGGCTGGAATAAAAGAAGGACAAAGCGCGCGTTCTCCAAAGCAGACGCAGAACGCGCGCTTTTTGCAGAAAGCGGCGGAGGGGGGCTTCTTGTATCCTACTGTTTGTCAGGCGTGCACAAAAATATGTGCGCAAACCATACAATACGACAAAACTCGAAAAAAGGATTGACAAATCTTTGTTTTGGGTGTATCCTCGTGTCGTCAAGTGGATACATTATCACAGATTAGATATAAAAATCGAAAAGACGCTGCCGAGATTTCCCGGAATTTTAAGGTTCCGGGCAGATCCTTCCAGAAGGAAGAAGGGCTGTGAGGGCACAGCACGGCAGCAAAGACTCTGCACAACGAGGTGCAGCTGGGGCGTTCCGGTCAGGGCATTTGCATTGGCCATGCGGGCTATGCTCTCTTTTTTCTCGCCGGCATACATTTGCGCTCTCTGCGCTGCCACGGAGAATTTATTGACATTTCCGTCAGAGCTGCGTATAGTAGCATCATGAGAATCGTTTGTGATCCGGTTACCTACGGGGCCGGACAGACCGCTTAGGCGGCCGGCGATTCTCTTGTATTTATAACAGTCAGCATACGGAGTTACCATCCTTTGCTTGACATAAGAGAACAAATCTGATATGGTTTTTACATCAGCAGGCTGAGTGACGAGGCTAGGGATTCTTCCTGAACCTTTTGCACCAGTCTGCTGATTTTTTCTGCGTTTTGCAGCTGCTGCGTCCTCATTCGCATATCCGCACTCGCTTCTTGAGCTGAGTGTTCTGCCGCCTGAGCTCGTTGAGCGTCTCCGGCTCGCGGGAAAGGTCTACACCGTCTGAAATACCGTTATTGTTTCGCCCATCGCTTGATACACTTCCTCCGGTGTCATTTCGTAATCGTTCTCCGACAGTATGTCGAGAAAGTATTTCAGCTCCTGCGGCGTGTCTATTACCGTTATGATGTCCAGCCGCATTTCCTTCGGCACTTCCATCAAAATTAGTAACTCGGCTAATTCTACGCTTTGCTCTTCCGTCAATGTTCTCTTCATCTAAAGTTCTCCCTTTGTTATATTCGGCTCTTGTTATTTCAACACATCCGTCTGCTGTCTTTTCGTAGTAATGAGCTTTCTTAAAACGGTAAAACCGCTTCACTTCGCCAACAGGTGCGGAGCCGTTTTCCCACTGCATGAAAAGCGTTTCCGTTTCGCTCCATTTTCCGCTTTTATTATAACGTTTTTTGCCGCCGGTTTCAATAGGCTCCTTTTTCCGCCGCTTGTCAAAAGGCTTTGAATGGTCGTATTTTGCTTGCTGTCTGCTGTACCTCACCGCGCTGCTCGGCTTTTTAGTTACAACAGCACTGACAGCGCCGAATTTGTTCGTGCCTACGACCGTGTAGCCGTTTCCGAGTGCGTCGGACAGATACGCAACGAGCTCTTTTTTCGTGAAGCCCTTCTGATAGCTGCCGGTGTTGCTGATGTAGTATTCCATGTTGGCTTCGTCAATGGGTACTTTGCTTGATGCATTGCGGACATCTGTGCCACGAACATTGATAAACATTCTGCCTCCGTCGTTGAGCATCTGCCCCATTTTAACAACGAGAGCGTCGCGCTGATCCTGCGGCAGCACGTTCAAAACCGCATTGCTGATTATTACGTCATACTTCTTATCGAGCTTGCTGTAATCGGTGTACTTGGGCTTGTATGAGCTGTCAGGGAACGGCTCGATGTCCTCAACATTGAAACCGTATTCCTCTATGCCCGCCCGCGTTCCGTAGCCGAGACCGCTTGAAGCGTCGAGTATCGTTCCGTCAAAGCCCTCTGCCTTGAGCGTGTCGTATATCTTGCGATAGCTCTTAACGGTGCCGGTTATCTGCGTCGGGTTTCTGCTCTCAGAGCTTTCCGCATCGACCGCCCACAAATCAGGATGCTTTGCACGCACCTCGTCTGTTGTGCTGCCGCGCTCCCATTCGCCGTCTTTCGGCTGTATTGGTTTAACAGGTTCAAGAGAATACTTTTCTGCCCCGCCAACATTCTGCTTGACTTGTAAGGCATTACGGATTATATTAGTTATATAGAGGCGTTGTGCACCTCGGGTATCTTCCCCGTTTTTTGCGGATAGACCCGTAGTGAAGGGTGTGCGAGCCTCTTTTTCTGTTATAACATCGTGGATGTAAAAGCGCTGTGTGTTTTGGTCTCTTTGCACCATAACGCCAGCAAAATATGACTCATCTCCTATAGTAATTGGTGCAGCTATAGTTATTCTGTCATATGGTCTTCCTTCGTAATCGGGTTTGTAATCAATGACCTTTCCATTTTGGATGACATTAGGTACAGCAGCGTAAGAAACTACCTTCAATTTTGTGAGACCGTGCCCGCGATTATCTCTAAAACTTGATTTAGTAAATTCCACTCTGCCGAGTTCAGGATTTAACATTTCTTTTCCTGCAAAAAAAGCAGTTACTCGTTCCATGAGTGAAGTATCAGACTTTGCAAATTCGTTGCCTGTAAGTTTGGCTACGGGCTTCATTGTCAGCAGGGAAATAGCATTGTTATTCACTGTGCTTAGAGAAAAGTCTCTTCCCCACGAATACTTCACCCCGCCCTCCGGCAGTGCTCTGCTCTTGTTGCCGCCCTTGTCGGCAGCGTAATCGCGCACAAGGCTCAGAGCCTTTTCGTAGCTTTCGATGTTGAACTGCTCGAAGATGTTCATCTCGCCTATTGCGTCGCAGCAAAAAACCTGCGGCTCGTATTGAGCCGCAGGGGG
>OQVZ01000518.1_pt1 | contig 14898 bp, 11 predicted proteins | sample 1691571 | NCBI WGS metagenome assembly OQVZ01 (sample SAMN03418261, study PRJEB22391) | human gut metagenome | biome: human-gut; feature: organic feature; material: feces | host: Homo sapiens | place: Tanzania | collected 2013-01
AGCACGGCTTCAAAGCACGACGCTGGATTGTTGAAGTCGTTCATTCATGGTTCAATCGTTTCAGAAAACTTCTTGTGCGCTATGAAAAAACAAATGCCGCCTACGAATCGTTGCTACAGCTTGCTGCAAGTATTATTATTTTTAGAAAATTGGGTGTTATTTATGGATAGATTCTAAATTAACAAAGGAACAATAATCCGTCAGAAACAAATGTGCGCAAAACTTCGGACACTACCATGATGGATAACGTCCGGGAAATTGCGCACATTTGATCGATTGGAGAAACAATTACAACTGCCTGAAATCGGAACGCCGGAATCCTGACGGCATTCGGTCTTCAGCGGAAATGGCTGGCGTTCGAAGAAAGAATGATTTTCTCCGTATTGGCGGCAGGTTCAAAAAATTCCGGGGGATGAACATAAACAATTTTACTGTCCGGAAATTCAGACGCGTATTCCGCCGCATTGCCGAACAGAATAACCCGTTTCGCTTTGACGCTGATAAGTCCGGGACGCAGCGGAATCTGAAATTCTTCTCTGCAATACGGCAGAAGCGACTTTATACTCCACTCTTCATCGTAAAGCACCAACGGCGCATCCGGCAAAGTACAGACAATCCCGTTTTTGACTTTCGGAGTGTCCGGACTCCACAGCAGCAGCGGCAGTGCGATGCACAGGAGAGCGCATCCGGCGGAAATTTTCAAACGCTTCAAGTTGATTTTTCCCCACAGCAAACAGACTGTCAGGACAAGGAAAACAATCAGCAGTATCCATGACAATATGAAATTCAGCAGCGGCAGGTCTCCGTAATTTTGGAAATCAGACAGCAAATCCCAGTCAAAAATACTGGCGATAGTTGCGGAGATGCAAAGCCCGGCAACGGCACACCATGTCCGGGGCTTTTTGATTCCGGTGAGCAGGGCGTAAAAGATTGAGAGAAACCAGAGAAATCCGGTGATACACCCGAATTCCGCAAGCAGCGTCAAATGGGAATTGACCAGCGTGCGGCACTGAATGCTGTCAAGTATAAAATTTGAAACGACCGTTCCGGAATTGCCAAGTCCCACGCCGAACGGATTGACCGCATAAAGTTTCAGTCCGGCAAACCAGATTTCCGGGCGGTTGGCAACGGCTTTATCAAGGGTGAAACGCCCGAAAATTCCGCCGATAAGCAAAATCAGCAAAATTCCTCCGGCAATGGCGGCAATCAATTTCCAATTCTTTGTTTTGGAAATGATGAAATATGCTGCCAACTCAAACGCGAGAACCAGAACGCCGGTTCTGGAATAGGTCATGACCAGCGGAACCGTCAAAAGGAAAGTCAGTCCCCAGCCTGTCCACGCATACTTCCGCCAACCCCACAGGAACGGGAAGACGGCACAAATCAGCGCCGCGGCGTGATTGGGATTGTAAAAGCCGAAGCCGTTCCGGACAATGCCGTCAAAGGTGAACTCCATCATTTCCGCCACAGCTCCCGCATTTTTTCAGAGTACAGAGGATTGCGGAATTCCGCATCAATCTGTCTGCTTATCTGCAAAGTGTCATCTTCTCCGTAATCCAGAATCTTTTTGCCGGAGAGCAGATCATCGAACCAGACCTTCGCCAAATCCAGCGCTTCTTTTGAGAGTTCGTGTCCGGCATTTGGGTAGTACTTCCATAAGAGCAGACCTCCGCACTCGCGGTAACGGCAGACAAAGTCGCGGCTGATCTGAAAACGCTCCCGGTCTGCCGCTCCGCAAGTAATCAGAAACGGAGCCTGTGAAAACCTGATTTCGGCAGGATAGACCCCGCAGGCATGAATCCCGACGGCGGCGACTTTTTCCGCCATCCATTGATAAAACAGCGCGGCGCATTGTCCTCCGGCGGAATAACCGTAAAAATAAACTTTTTGCGGCTGCAGTCTGTAACGCTCTTCAAGCTGACGGATTGCCTTTTGCAAAAGTCTGCCCGACCAGACCTCCGGCTCCCAGTAAGCCCTGTCTTTGAAAGAGGGCGAAAGCAGAAAAACGCAGTGTTTATCGGCAAGGTCATTGAAATCATACGTCCGCAGGGTTTTGCCGCCATTCCAGTTTCTGCCGCCGAAAAGCACCATGATTTTTGATTTGCCGTTGTATTTTTCGGGAACTCTGTAATGAAAATCAACACTGTCGAGACGGAAGACTTCCGCAAAAAGCAGGATTGGAATAAAAAACAGAACGCTCAGGAGCACTTTCATTCTGCGCTTTTTCCCCAGGCTTCGGCAACAGACTGATCGGGGAGCACAACGCGGTCTTCCGGCAGAACATTTTTCGCTTTTGCTGACTGAGCAGGATAATAAACCGCTTCCTGATCGTCGCCGATATATGCGGCATTCCGTCCGTCGCCGCGACCGCCGAATCCGAGCAGATCATCCCGGTTCAATTCGTGATAATAAGCAAGAAAAGCTCTGGCAAGTTTCAGGGAGCCGGGCGGTACATCATGCGGATGATTCGGAAAAGATTTCCATATAATACTGGCACCCTTCCGCCATGCCGCTTCCACAAAGTTCCGGCTGATGATGTAACGCGCCTGATCCGCGTCTCCGCAAGTGACCAGACCGGGAATATCCTTCATGCGTCCGCCGGGTTCATGAAAGACACCGCAGGCATGACTCACCCATGCCCGGCAAAGTCCGGGCTTCCAGGCGGGGAAAAGATTGCTCGCCTGACTTCCCGCCGAATAGCCGTAGAACAGCAGTTTCGTTGTACAGATATTGTATTCCTTTTTCAGCTGCGCCAAGGCTTTCCGCAAAGCTCTTCCGGACCACTCCTCCGGATTCCAGTATTCGTCATTGCGCAGACCGGGCGCAACAATGAATATCCCGTTGGCATCGCACCATTTTCCCCAGCCCATGCGTCCGGATGCATCCGCTTTGCCGTCCGTATTCCGTCCGCCGAAAATGACCAGCACCCGGTACATCTCACGCCGATGCTTGTCATATCCTTTCGGCACCCGGTAATGAAACACCGCAATCCTGTTCTGCGGTGCTTTGGTCTTGACCTCAATCCTGTCCGCCGTAAGAATCAGCGGGAATAAGAATGTTATTATAAGAAAAATTCGTGTCATGCAAAACTCATTGCCCCTGAGGAAAAATTAATCATTTTCGCATCAGAATATTGAAATCATATTTTATTTCTGGCACGTTGTTTGAATTCCAAAGTTTTATTAAAAAAAAGGTTGCATTTACACTCCCTACCCATCCTAACTTATATGTACAGTTTAAGGATTTATGTTTACTGTCGAATAATTTTATTTCAACCATTGCAGTTGGAAAATTTGCTTCTGAAGATAATCTTACAGACCCAAAAATATAAAATGTATCATTGTAAGTCGCATTCGTAACTTGATTGGCTTTCCTTGCTTCAAATAATACGTTTACTTCCGATGCTCTTAAAATTTTATATTCAAAAATGAACATTTTATTATCCTCCATACCTTCTGTTGATTGCAGAAATAGAAATACCAAAAAAAACGTAAGCAATAAATGAATTTTCATTCTTTTATCTTTCCTCCTTTATTTAAAATTGTCTGGTGTAATTTATCAGGATCTGCGACCCCTGCTGTAGTATAATCATAATCACTAATATCGATTCCAGCTGCCCTCAATGCTCCCATTACATAATCTGTGCAATTATTATATAGGCTCCAATTTCTATCGTAGTTGTCAATATAATCCTGAATTTTATTTAATTGTTCATCTGTGATATCTATTGTTAGAGATGCGTATGGATCTTTTCTTTCATTATAATTTGCGGTATCATCACCAGAAAAAGCTTGTCCATATTCATAGCCTAAAACACTTTCATAACCAGCTGGATCTTCTGGATAAAAGCCATGACCTGTAGTATTACCATTTGAATCAGTTAAATCAAACCATGAATGTCCCCAACCACCGCTTGTAGAGCCAATTCCTCCACTGCTTCCCCCTCCAGAACTACTACCGGTTCCAGCACGAGCTGCATTAATTGCTATACTTGCGGCCCCAAGCCAATCAACAGATATTGTGATGCCATTATTACAATACGCCAGATTGTTCCACCCGTCGGGATATCCAAGCGGGTCGGTTGTCTGCCATTTACCCTGATCCGCGCGGTAGTTTCTGAACAAAAAGGCGTAGCCGAGTTCGCCGATGTAGGGTTTGCCGGTGAACATGGCATTCGTATCGGAGCTTTCACCGAAAGCGGTCATGTGGATGGCTTTGCCGCCGATATTCAATGTGGAACCGAGCATGTCATTGAACATTATCCCGTCTTTGCTGCTCAGAATCGGATTGCCTCCGGTAACATACGGTTCATTGATGAAACTCGTTTCACCGCGATGGGTCAAGGCAAGACCGTCCCAGAAAAACTCTTCGGATTGGTCGCCATGGATCGCCTGCGCGATCTGCCCGTCATTATGGTAATTGAAACTTGCAATCTGCTGACCGTTTTCCGATACACTCAATACCTTGTCCAGCCAGCCGTAGGCGTAGGACTTATCGCCCTCCTGAATCAGCCGTCCTGCGGCATCATATTGATACTTGGTGACCTTGCCGCCGCATTCGCTCGACACCAGCTGATTGGCTTTATCGTAAGTATATGTGGTGGTTTTGCCATCAATGGTTTTGCTCAAGATATTTCCGGCAGGATCGTAAACGTAGCTTTCCGCCACATTTCCCTGCATGTCGGCTACCCGGAGCAGCTGACCGCGCCTGTCATACGAATACATCTGATATTTGCCGTCGACCACCCTGCCGACAATCATTCCGTCGGACGAGTAAATGTACTTCAGCGTTGAAACCGGCGAGGCTTTGCCGCCGAGCGTTTTGGTTTCCAGCTGTCCGTATTTCGTGTACGTGAACTCAATCGGCACGTTGTCCACGATCTGCGCGGCAAGCTGATTTCTGTCATTGTACAAATATTTGACAACCTTTTCGCCGGATCTGATCTCCGTCAGACGGCCGAATTTGTCATACTGTTTGAACTCCGTCAGCGTGAGCGTGTCATTTTTGAGCTGACGCCCTGTCCGCTGTCCATAACGGTTGTAAAGATATCGCGTTTCGACAGAGCCGTCCGTCTTTTTCACCAGCCGACCCAAATAATCGTAAAGGAAGGTTGATTTCCTGCCGTTTTTATTCTGGGCAATGAGTTTTCCCCAGCTGTCATATTGCCGGGTCTCGATGTTGCCGCCGCCGTAATCGATCTTTACAATCCGGTCAAACTGGTCATATTCATATTTGATGCTGCGGTCCGTTTTACCGTGCCATCTGGAATCGATTTTCGCCACAAGTCCGTATTTATCATGGACATAATCGGTCAGCTGTCCGGCGGGAGTGGTCCTGGCATCCAGACCGAATTTATTCCAGTCGAACGTGATTTTGTGCTTGTTCTGATCGAGAACCGTATGGAGCTGACCGAGTTTATTGTAGGTGTACGCGACTTCCGAATCGTCCGGCAGCAACTCTTTGACGACTCTGCCGAAAGCATCCCGTTCAAACTTTTTTGTCTTGCCGGAGTGATCCGCATAGCGGACCGGCCGACCGTTTTCGTTGTAGGTTACGGCAAGCGAATTCAAAAGTTTTTCGCCGTCTTTACGCTCGATTTTAGCAATCAGCCCTGCCGGAGTATAAGTGTAATAAGTTGTAATTCCATAAAAATCAGTACTGCTGACCATCCGGTTGAACTCATCCAGCTGACGCTTGACGGTCTGTCCGAAAACATTGGCAACGGATACCGGATAACCGAAACTATTGTAAGAAATTTTGCTTTCGCTTTGGCCGTTCGAAACTTTTTCAATCTCGCGGTGGCGCGAATAATCCAACCGGGTCGTTACAACTGCGTTTCCCTCCGCATCGAGCGAGGAAACCGATGTGAGATTGTTTTCATGATCATAACCGAAAGAGCGGACCGGTTCCGGAGCGTCCTGATCCGCGGCGCGGCGGGTGACACGTGCCGGTTTTCCGTTCTGCCCATATTCAAAATTGAGGTCATTTCCGACCATATCCCGAACCCGGATCACCCTGCCGGAAAGTTTGTCATAGCGGTAATTCAGGACGTCGCGTCCACGCCCGTCAACGATTTTGCGAACTTTGCCGAGATAGGCGACGTCATGCCGCATGAAATAGTAAATCGTATAACTTTTTCCGGAGAATTCACTAATTTTGAAAATTCCGGTCTGGGCATTGTAATCGAAAGAGGCTTTCTGATTGAGCTGATTGACCAGAGTCACGTTACCCGGCTTGGCGGAAGCGTAGGAATATTTGAACTGATTGTCCGATAAAATTCTGCCGTTGACCGGACCGCTGTACTTGCTTTTGCTGTTCTTTTTTGCCAGAAGTTCCGCCCGGCGTTCGGAGAGCGTCTGATGCTGAACAGACAGATTGTCCTCGTACGCGCCCTGCCTGATTCGGTTCAGAAAACCGTAGTCATCGTACGCAAAAGTTGCCGGAGCAAGATCGCCGCGCTTGACCGATGTCAGACACGCGCGGTTTGCGGAAATGATGTTGCCTTTTTCGGTTTTCGGCAGAATTTTCAGTTCCGTCGGACGGTATTCAAAGCAATAATCGATGCCGTTGATTTTCAGGGATGTTACAACGTTTCCGGAATAATTCAGTTCAATAAATGCGGTGCGGTTCTGCGAAACGGAAACCAGTTTTTTGTTCTCATAATTGAACTCAACGACTCTGCCGGACGGCGCGGTGATTGACTTCAGCTTGTGGTTCCGGTAAACGAATTTCCATCCGGTTTTATCCTGTTTCCCGCGGAACACCCAGTCATCGCTCTGCGCATAGTCGCGCTTGGCGGTATCAGCTTCCCATTCGGAATACGGCGCATAAAATCCTCGGCCTTTTTTCGCCTGCTCGTAAAGTTCGATTTTAATCGCGTCTTTGGGAGTTTTCTCTTTCTTCGGATAGAATTTGATTTTCTCGCCCCAGGGCGTCACCCAGAGAACCCCGTCCTTGTCGTAATAAGCAGTACTTTCCAGCTGAGGCGATGACCATGCGAAACCGAACAGTCCGCTCTTTTCGACCGACGAATTGTAAATCAACTGTACCGGAAGTTTCAAATCCGGAGAAAAATTTGCCGTATCCAACAGCCGGACAACGGTATAAGCGTTTTCGGAAAGAGATGCTTTCCCGGCGTTCATCGGTTTGGAAACAAAATCCATGGAATCCGCACATAACGCAATGGAGAGCAAAAAGCAAAGAAACAGAAATAATTTTTTCATAACGCGGCTCCCGAAGAATGAATTATCGTTTGATCTTTCCCTATATTAATTATAAACCATATTTCTCAATTTGTCAAGAGGCATTAAAAGTATTTTTTTGCATTTTTTGTAAAAAAATCCAGAGCTATCCAGGGCTATCCCATAAAAATCTTTCAGACTTGACAAAAAAGAGAGCCCAAGCTACCTTTTCTCTGCGACAAGCCAAAGGATAGAAACATGGGATCTCAAGAGCATAATATGGTGGTGCTGGGACAAATTGTCAAGCACATTCCGAAAAAACTTATCGAAAAACTGAAGAACAAGCACAAAATTCAAACGAGGAGTTTTTCTGCGACGAGCCATGTCATAGCCATGATTTTCGCCCAGTTAAGTCATGCGCTGAGCCTGAACGATATCTGCGACTGTCTGCGATTTCACAAGGGTTACCTCGCTCAGATTCGGGATTCTGTTCCGCCGAGCAGGAATGCTCTGGCTCATGCGAACGCGACCCGGAATGCCGGACTTGCAGAAGAATTATTTTGGGCAGTATTGGGCGATATCAAGGGAAAGTACCCTCAATTCATATCCGGCGGGCGGCACTATCAGGGGCTGCCGTGGAGGTTCAGGCGAACGATCCATGTGGTGGATTCCACGACGATTCAGCTCATTGCGAAATGCATGAACTGGGCGAAGCATCGGGAGCAGAAAGCGGCGGCGAAAATGCACCTGGATCTGGATTTGAAGTCCTTTCTGCCGAATTTTGCCATCATGAACCGGGGCAAGGACTCCGATCCGAAAATGGCGTGGGCTCTTTGCGAGCCGATTCGCGCCGGAGAAATCGTCGTTTTCGACAAAGCCTACGTGGACTTTGCCCATCAGCATCATCTGCATCACCGAGGCGTGATTTGGGTTACTCGCGCCAAGGACAACATGTGTTTCGACGTTGTGGGACAGCAACTGAGCGAAGAAGAAATACAACAGTCCCGGCACATGTATGAGGCGGGAATTTTTGTGGGACAGCAGCCGATCGTTTTGAGTGATTGCCGGATAAAACTTGCAAAAGAAACCTCCAGCGAAAAGTATCCGGATGAATTTCGGATGATTACGGCATGTGTCCTGCAGGACGGCAAACCGTGTCTCATGCAATTTCTCTCGAATCAGTTCGAATGGTCGGCCTGTTCCATTTGCGAACTGTACTTCGCACGATGGTGAATCGAGGTGTTTTTCAAGGAAATCAAGCAGACGCTTCAGCTGGCGGATTTCCTCGGAACCAGCGAGAACGCCATTAAATGGCAGATATGGACTGCTCTGCTCACGTATCAGCTGCTGCGTCTCAATGCCTGGCTCAGCGGATGGAAAAGATCGTTCCGAAGGTTCTTTACCCTCGTGAAGGGCGTGCTTTGGAATCAGAAAAGATTGTCCACCTTGACAGCATGCATTGAAAGAGAGGAGCAGGAGACTTCGCCGCCCATCCGGTTATCCGCCGTCCAGATGCAGTTCGATTTTGGCGACATCTGAACGGCAAGACAAAAATCTGACAAAACCGCTTTTTCAAAACGGATGCCCTTCACGCAGGAATACTCCTCTCAATACCACGTTTTTGAGATTTTATGGGATAGCTCTTATTTCAGATTGGAGAATTATTTGCCGGAAATGGGTATGACGATAGAAGGGGCTCAAAGAAAGTGGTGACAATTCAATTTCATGTTATCCCCGACATGAAAGCTCCAGTGAATGATGACTGGTTTTTATAAACTCAATTGTCCCTCATTTTCTCTTCAAGCTCCTGAAGTTTTTTCCGCAACGTTTTTTTACCCATATTGCGGTAAGCTGCGATTTTTACCGCAGTCGCAGGGGAAGGAACAACTTTGTCATGCTCCCATTTGCAAAGATTCGCCCTGTCGACGTTGAGCAATCGAGCAAAAACAGCCTGAGACAACTGCAGGCGTTTGCGAATGGCTATGATATTGGCTCCTTTCATTCTGGATTGATGAGATTGGTTGAAGTTGACGGGAATTTCTTTTCTGACAGGAAAAGAGTTTTCCAGAACCGTCAACCGACGTGTGATTTGATCCTGCTGTTCCATCACCTCCCTGCACATTCTCTGAATTTCGAGAATAATCAGCTCGTGTATCCTTTCACCGATAGCAATTGCTATATCCTGCATGACAGAACTCCTTCCAGGAACCATCATGCCGGGGCTCCGAGTTCCACGAACTGTTTGCTGTATAGTTTTAACAACAGGCATGAGCAGACATTATATGTTTTCTTCCTCTGGCTCCTTATGCAAAGAGATTCTTCTTCAAGGACACTGTATTATAAAGAAGCCTCTTCACCAGAATTTGTGGGCGAAATCCGGTTCCGGGAGTTCGCCAAGCTGGTGATATAAGCACACTTTTGCAATTTTGAGCGTCCGAAATCCGAACGATTTTCTGATAGTCAGATTTATTTTCCTGTTCAACCCTTCGACGATCCCACTGTTGAACTGCTTTTTTGCCCTGAAATAATTCAAGATCAAAGGACGATGAGCGGTCAGCATCCTTGCAAGGTCTTTCATCGGTTCGAGTCGGCTGAAAATTGCGGCATGGCTCCACTGTTCAAGAAACTTTCCCGCCCATCCCGGCGAACGATACTCCCAAAGCTTTTGAAATTGTTCCCGCAACAGGTATGCTTTTACCGTCCGCAGATTCATCTTCAAGAGTTCATTGAGTTTGAAACCTTGCTTTTCTGTCAAGTTTTCCCGGCGTTTCAGAAAGCACCAACGAGTTTTGGACAGGAGCGGAGGTTGTTTTGCTTGACGCAAACGTTTTGCCTCTTCTGACCGAACTTTATCAAGAGCCTTTCCGAATTTTTGCATGATATGAAAGCGGTCAAGCACGTTTATCGCCTGTGGCAAATGTTTGGCTATGATCTTCAAATACGGTTTCCACATATCAGAACAGATGACCCTGATTTGAGCAGAAAAACCAGCTTTCAGCTTCGTCATGTCGGCAAAAAATGAGCTCATGGTTTCTTGCGTGCGTTTTTCTCCAACCCAAAACAGACGACGTGCGCCGGGATTAATCTGGTAAACCAGCGTCAGATATTTGTGTCCTTTATGCCATGCGATTTCATCAACGCCCAGTGCGGTTACGGAGTCTAAATTTCGATGCGTCAGTCCATAATTCACCACCGATTCGACTGCGGAACAGACTGTCTGCCAAGAGGTATGGAAATGCGCCGCTACGCTTTTCCAAGAAAGTTCTTTTGCCCAAGACGCAAGAAACGCCGCATAATGGTTGGTGAAATGGTTTTTCCCATCGCACCATGGAACCGCTTCAACCACAACACGCTTACATTGAGGACAACTGACCCGACGCATCGCATAGCGGAAGAAAACACGCAGTCCCCACATCGGGACGAATTCAAACAAACGTTCCGGCAATGTATCATAGCCGGGAGATGCTGTTCCGCAGATACTGCAAACAGGTTTGCTATTGGTTCGAGCCTTTATTTCCACGATAATGGAATCTTTCTTTTCGTTAAATTCCGATTTCCCGATACAAAAGCATTTGAATTTCAGACCGTAGTTGAGTATAGTTTTCAGGCGCATAGTTCCTCGTAATAGATTGTGTGGTAACAAAATATTACGCCATGCGCTATTTTTATTCAATGGTTCGGATGAAAAAAGTCATTTTTCCTTCCGAACCGGCAAAAGCCGTATTCACATCAGGTTCTGGCGGCTGTCAAACGGCAAACGGAATAAAAGCGACCAACGGGAGCGGTTATGCCGGATTGCCGCTTGACTGACGACGGGTTCTGATGTATCTCACGCTGATTTACCCACAAATTCCCGTGAAGACCCGTAAAAGAAAGAAGGCTGCGCCTCACAAACCGACCTGCTCCTCCGGAGCTTTATGGTCGGTCGGTTTGCTCGGCTCCGCCAAAAGCACACGCAAAACTCTGATCAGTCAGAATCAAATGTGCGCAAAACTTCGGACACTACCCTGTTTTTGTAGAAAGCCGAGAAGAATTGACTATTATCTTCAGAACAATAAAACACAACCAGCTCTGCCGATATGTTCAGATGAAGAAGTCAGATTCAAGTTGCAAGTAGAAACCTCCGGTCTTATATTAGAGCTGGTTTTACCTGCCGAGCTCTCACAAAACGGAGATTTCAATGATTTATTGGCTGACAATGCGCAAGCTGCCAAAGTCCGCCAGTTCCGTTTTTGTTCCCGTAAAATAGGTCACAGTAATCTGCGTATTTTTATCTATGACACACTTCTTTGTTCCTTTATTAAGCAAAGATATTTCCCATTTTGGCATCCAGAGGCGGTTTGTGGAACGGATACGCGGCAAAGTCATATTCCCATAGAGAGTATTGAATTCCACCCGGTCAGCATAACTCGTTGCGGTAATTTGAGCATCATTCAACAACCTTTCATAGGTGCCTTGCGGGAGATTCTTGTTCGCAAGAGCATTGAACTGCTCTGCAAGAACATTTTTTTCCAAATCCTGCAGAGTCTCATCATTCAGGTTGCTGCTTTTCAAAAGAGTTACTTTTTTCAGCAATTCGCAACGCCTTGCTTTGTTTCGGGTCAGCAGATTGCGCAACTGCTCCTCCGTGGCAAGACCATCCAGAAACATTTCATGGAGCTGCTCCTCTTTGATTGCCAGATTTTTCAGTTCCACATCATACTTTGCCAACTCATTTTTATCGTTCAAGAGTTCAACAGCTTTTCTATGCCGCTCAATCAGAGCAATGGACAGCAGTGGATAAATAGCATCATAAAGAGCGGGTTCTCCACGCAATCCCGATTCAAAACGGATTCGGCTGTTACGGCAGTTGACATGATTGCGGTCAAGCGTCCGTTTATTGCAGGCATAGTAAATTTTCCCATGTTCCAATAGACATACCAATCTGCTGCCGCATTCTCCGCAGTAGAGTTTGCCAGATAACGGGAGCCAGTGTTTTTTGGCTCTTACATGGTAAGCGTTCCGTTTGTGTGAGATGATTTTTTGCACCTCTTGCCACTGTTCAAAGGAGATGAACTCCTGACCGGCAATCTGTACATTTTTAATCAACTCTCCCTGACTATTGTACTGATAACCACAATAAATCGGCTGTTTGGCTATGGCGTAGATAGAACTTTCATAAAAAAAGATCTCTTTTCCCCAGCGTTCGTTGCAATCCCGGATGATTGCCCGATAAGGACGATAAGCACAAATGTTGTCGTAGACGAAGCGGATAATTTCAACCCATTCGGGAATTACCTCGATTTTCCCGTTACCGAGGTAGCGAATTCCGTGCATCTTGGCATCGCTGCAAAGTCTTCCACTGTCTTTCTTGATTCGAAATGCGTTGATGCTGTTCTGTCGTTTTTTTTGCAGATCCTCGTAAAGAATCTGGTTTTTTATTAGAGTGATCAGCTGCTGATCAAACTTGCTCAAATCAATAGTTCCCCCTTGAACTTGTAAAACCTTCACCTCATTTTCTTTCAACAGTTGATTGATATGTCCTTCTAAAAAACTTCCGTTGATCGGACGATACAGTCGAGTTAATTCATTGACAAGCACAAAATCAACTTCAGGAAGTTTTTGCAAAACCTGGTAGAGCCCCAAACGAAAATCTTTCTTGGAGCTTTGACTGAGAGCCCATTTCATATATGCTTTGTCAAGCCGGGCGATTTCTTCAGCTCCTGCCGGATAAGTCTCTCCACTGGTGTTCAGGTCCTTATAAACTCCAATGATTTCAAGTTTTTCTTTTGCCGCCAATTTTTTGCAGTTGGCTATTTGTGCCTCTACTGACTCCGAAAAATCATCTTTCCCGCTGCTTTGCCGTGCATAGATCAGTGCTTTCATGGTTGTTTCTCCTCATGTTGTTTGTGTGTTAATATACACTGTATTGTATATTTAACAAGTGATTATAGTGGTAATTGCGATCATTGCCATCCTTGCCGGCATGCTTCTGCCGGCGCTGAACAAGGCGAGAGAGAAGGCGAAGACGGTTACATGTGTCAACAACATGAAGCAGATCGGGCTTGCGCTTCACACCTATGCTTCAGACAATGAAGACTGGCTGCCCCAGCAGGACTGGCAAGGCGGGCACTGGAACAAGTTAAGACGCTATCTCCCGTTGAAAGACGAGGGAGATATATACGGAGCGGTTTATTACACCCGCTTGAAATCCACCGTAATGCTTTGCCCGGCGGTGTCGTCCAAACTGGCAGGAGCGGAGAGCATTGTCGCCTATCATCCGAATTACAGTGTTGCCGGCACTCAAAATGTGAGCATCGGAGTTGCTGACAAGACTTTGCCGTGGTTGCTGGATGTGGCGGGAAATTCCAGATCAAACAAACTCACAAGCATGAATTCGCGTGCCGTGCTTTTCGGGGAACAAGACTGGGTGACGGGATATCACACCGGTTATTTCGGGGGCGGCACAGTCGCCCGGGTTGAATATATTGCTCCGTATGGAGTCGGCACCTATGGCGGCAATCTCTCTCCCGGATGGCTGCATGGCGGAATTTCCAATTTCACTTTTGTGGACGGGCATGTGGAGGGCAGAAGGTTTCTTCCGAACCGGACTCCGTTCTTTTATAACTGGGTCAGACCGTAAACGTTTCCGGCGGAGGAAACGGAAGACCGTTTTCTCTGCCGCTCCTGCCGGATTGATGCAGCCGGTGTCATCCGGAAAATTTGAAATGAACTTGGAAGGACAGAGGCGGCTTTTTGCGCGCCTGATCCTTCCCTGCAAACCGAGAGGTTTTTATGAAAAGACTGATGATTGTTTTTTTGGCGCTCTGCGCGTTCGTTGTAACTTTGCCGGCGGCTGAAATTCCTCTGACAGCAAAAGATTTTGTTCTTGGAAACCGTACAGCCGGGAGCGTCAAGTATCAAGTGAGCTTCGATGACGGCGTTCTTACGGTGATGATTTCGCCGTCTCCGAAGATTGGCAATGCAACGCTTGGAGCGGTTCTGAATATTCCCGTTCAGAAGATGCGCGGAATGGGGGTGCGTTTCCGCGGGGAGGTCCGTTATGAAAATATTGCATCGGACGCGGGCGGTCCTTACTGGGGCGGAAAGATCCTTGCGAGCAATTTCCGGCAGGGCGTCTACAACTTTTTTGTTTCGCCTGTCATGCGCGGAACGCAAACAGAATGGCAGCCGGTTTCACTGGAATGCAGTTTCCCGGAAGACCAGCAGTCGGTTCATGTCGTTTTCGGAATTCAGCAGGGATGGGGAAAACTGCAGTTCCGCAATCTGGTTTATTTCCTCTCTATCCCGCTGATATACAATCCATCCGCGTGTGCGGCAGTTGCGGCTACCCCGTGTAACAGACTTGTATCCCTGTTTTTGCAATATCATTCCTAACCGTTGCAGGCTCATCGGACGCTTGATACTCCCCTCCCGCACCAGCACATCGCTAATCTGCGCGGTGGTGAGGAACTCGCCCTTGCCCTCGGCGGGCACGTCGAAGAGGACGGATCTGTTTTCGCCTGAAATGTATTTCACTCTGCTCCGCAACTCCCTTGTCCATTTGCCCAATCTGCTAAATAGAGAGTACAAAACAAAAAGTGCATTTGTGCTTTCCGGAAAAAAGCAGTATCTTTGCAGCACTATTAGGCTTATCAGACCAATAGGACTTGTACGCCCGATTACACATTACTAATTATTCATTACAAATTAATTATGTCCCTTCCGGAGAATGCCA
>OQVZ01000519.1_pt1 | contig 14871 bp, 27 predicted proteins | sample 1691571 | NCBI WGS metagenome assembly OQVZ01 (sample SAMN03418261, study PRJEB22391) | human gut metagenome | biome: human-gut; feature: organic feature; material: feces | host: Homo sapiens | place: Tanzania | collected 2013-01
CCCTAAGAAGGGCTATCGCTGATGGGGAGCTGGAGAGCGTGGGGAACGCTGGGGACCATTCTCATTTCTTCAAGAAGTGGGATGTTAAGGAGTTTATCAAGAAAAGACTGAAAAGAAACAAGTAGAAAAGGAGAGAGGCGAGAGATTGCTTCTCTCTTTTTTATGTTATAAAACATACAATATCTGCCTTAAATTATATACAATATTCTTTCAAAAATATACATACGGTGGTTTTGATATGGGTTTATGTCATGTTAAAGCACTGATATTCAGAGAATAAAAGTTTTTGTGACAGAGTTATTAAAGAGCTTGCCAATTCCTTGTATCTTTGCATGCGTAATCGATTACATAGTGTTAGTTAATATTAAGAATAACTTAAAAGGAATGTATTTTATGGATATGACAGATGCAAAAGTAGTAGAGAAGAAAATCTACGAAGAAGGCAAGAAGAATGAATACGCTTCCAAAGGTGTTGCCGGTACCGCACTCGGTTTAGGCATAGCCGGAACTGCGTTAGGCGTACTTCCTTGGCTGACAGGTAGCAGAAGTACAGGTATCTTCGGTTCTCTTGGTGGTAACATACCTGAGAATGTCAACATCAATACCAATGGTACATCGGGTAGTAACTCCAACTCACCAACTGCTCTGCAGGTAATGGAGAAGGAATGTGCTGACGAAGTGAAGCTCCTTACTGACATGTTCGGTTTGAAACTTAACACAGCAGACAAGTTCTACGCGATGCGTAATACTGATGTTAACGAGAAGTTCAGTTTGTGGAAAGGATATGTAGATGGAATTAATGCTGAGAACCGCAGAAGCATGCAAGCAGAGTTTGACCTCTACAAGTCCCAGACTGAAGGCGATGGTCGCTTGAAAGATGCTATGGTTGAACAAGGTTTCAGTCTTTACAAGAATCAGCGTGATGGCTTTGACGCTCTCAATGAGAAGTATGCAGCCAAGTTTGCTGAGCTTGACAAGAAGGTAGCCGTTATGGAAGCGATACGTCCATATCAGGACAAACTCTTGATGTGTGACATTGATAACCATTACGAGCGTGCTATCAACTACACAGACCGCAAGACATGCCGTTGCATTTACGGAGTTGTTGGTCTGCCTAGCACACCGACTGTTACCGTTTTGGAGGGTGCAAACCCTTTCGGTTGCAACTGCCAAAGAGCAGCGTCAACCCCAGCGGCCGGAGCATAGTCAAGCAGAAACCTACAAATAAGGTAAAGAAGAAAAAATAGGGTTGGTGAATGGGCAATATCCTTATGGTGAGCCCACACCTCCCTACTCTATATTCACCAACTTAAAAGATATTTGATTATGGATTTTACACAAGACCCTATCCTAGGTAGCAGCATAAGTACTACTCCTAGTTCCATAGACCAGATGGCTGCTTATAACGAAGAGTATGCCAAGAAGATTGCGGAAATGCAACGTAGAAATTTCACTTTGCAGCCGCAGCAGTCCAAGACCCCTACATGGGATGAGATAGACAAGATCATGGACGGACTGACCGACTCTCAGAAAAGCTATCTTAACGAGAATCAAGAATTTGTTGAAAGCTACAATGAGGTTGCAAACATCTTACAGCGTGAGTACCTACGTGTCATGCGTCCATTGGTTGAACAGACAAAGGATGGCAAAGACGCGCTTGACAAGCACCTCACATTGATTAAGAGATTGAAGAAGAGTGCTCTGCAAGCAGACGAGAGCGAAAGAGCTTTGATGAATGAGTACATAACAAAATATAGTGATAAGACTTGGCAGGAATTTATGGAAATCGTCAAGCAAAGACAGAAAGGAGGAGCTAAATGAATATACCTACACTCAAAGATAAAATCCTCGACAGCCTCGACTTATGGCTGGAAGAGCGTATTGATGATATGATAAAGGACAACACATCATTGGCTATACCATCAGTGTATCTCAAACGTGGTTGTCATAACATCATCAATAAATATGAAGGTAAAATCAGCGAAGGAATAGACAACGCAGCATTATTCCTCACTGACGAAAACGGAAACATTGATGCAAAAACCATCTTTGAAGATATAATGAAGATTTTTTCTTCAATGGAAGAAACTTCATTTGACATCGGAATCATTAAAGGTATAGTAGGCAAAGGAAAGGTTTCACTAACCTTGCCGGACAATATTCTAACGAATATAGTATTTGGTAGTAATAAGGCTATCACTTTTAATGAGGACGATTTCTTGGAGCTGAAAGACCTGCTCCTTGAAGAACAATAGTATAAACTTTTACGATTAAATTAAATATGGAACAGAAAGAATTTATGAATGTTTTTAATGGTCTGTATAATACGATGGCTACTTCAAACGAGCCTCGTTACATGCATACTTTCGGTGACGTTATGAAGTGCATGATGAAAGACATGATTTGTTTGAAACCAGAGTTGGCACAAGAGTATATCGACAAGCTTGGTGCCATCGAATGGAATAACTACCTTACAAAGAAAGAGGCTATGACCATCGTAGGAAACATGTGCCCAAAAGGTGGTTGGGATGCTGTAGAATGGGAGAAGACCATGGAAAATATGGACTTACGAAAGGAAGATAAGCCTTACTACAACAAGTGGGCTTTGTTCGTCACCATGAACATGATTTATTCTGATAGCGCAAAGTCTGTGGCTGTGATTGCCGGCAAGACTTTGGAAGATATGCCAAAAGACGAGTTGTTTAGTGATATTCACATGTTGGCTTTAGACAAATTAGAAGACAAGGATGGAGTATTTGATGTAAGGGCATATTTTGAAGTATAACCAGGTTCAAAAACACAGTTTAAAATTAAAAGAGCAAATTGTTTTCGGGGTAAAAAGAAGGTTCTTTTAGGAGGATGGAAGTCGTTCTATCCTCTTTTTACTGCAAACGTAATTGTAGTGGTTTTTATGGTGTTTTTTATCAAAAGCGAAAAGTTATACGTATTTTTGCAGTACAAAATTTCAATTAAAGTATAATCGTTTATAATTTGATGAATTTAAAATGTGAAAAACTATCCGTGTTATCTGTGAAGATAGCACGGGTTTTCTTTCGAAAAAAAACTTTCATTTTTGATAAAAATAATCACCTAAAAATTTGCATATATGATTAAATATTAGTATCTTTGTAGTGTAAATAATAAACATAATATTCACTTAAAAATCAAAATTATGGATAAGAAATCAGAAATTGCAACATTGCAAGCCCTTAAGGGTGACACCTATTTTGGTGAGTTCTTCGACAATAAGGACATCGACCAGATGTGCCAGAATATCAGCAATGACTATCCGATTCAGTTGGATTGTTCTTTCAATGCCAAAGTAGTTGCTTTGGAGAAGAAGATTAAGGAAATGGAAGCCGCTCACAAGGCAGAAATTGAGAAGCTGAATGCTGAACACAAGGCAGAGATGGAAAAGTTCGGAAAAGACTTGATTATCAACAACGAAGGTTATGTTGATAATATCTATGAAACCTTATACAACCAGTTCGGACAGGAGTTTATCATCAACACCAAGTTCGCCGCAAAGCAGGAGTTATCAAATGATGAAATCGCTTATATGATTTCTATAATGAACAAAAAGTAGGGGGCTAGTCCCCTACCGGAGTAACGTTTTGAGATACTTATAACCAAACGCAGAAATGAGACAGATTGAGGCAAAGACTTTCGTTAGCGAAGAAATACTCCTTCATGAATACGACTACATGTACGGAGATAAAAAGGATCAGAAGGTAAACTTCACCTACATCAACAAACGTACAGGAAAGGAAAATACTAAGTATGGAGCTTTTGATTACCAACATGCTTTATGTCTAGCTAGAGAAAGACGTAAAGATGGTAGATACAAGAACTTCGAATATATAATCGGATAAAAAGGTAACGGCTGGTCCAACCAACTAGTCACAATAAGAGCAATGAAATGTTAGACAGAACAAACATTCACTTTAAGAAAGCAGTAGAAGCTATATTGGAAAAGGTAAAAAGAAATAAGGGGCATGTAACGTTAGGTCTTGATACAGATTACTTAGACATCTGTTTATTTAAAGAAGACAGCGAAGTTTTTTATCATGACATGATTTGTAATTTTCAAACTAAAGACGAAATCCGCCAGAAGGTAGATAACTTCAACAAAATGTATTACGCATGCAGACAATTAAAAAAGAAAGGAGATCGCCATGAGTAAGGAATATATTGGAACAGATTGCTATAATCGCAAGATGGAGCTTTACCATATCGGCAATGAAGTTTATTGTGACCACATCAAAAACGGAGTTGTCGTTAAGACAAACAGCATAACGGTAGATAACCGCATTCTCAGATTGTTCGGCAATTCTCATACAAGCGGAGCATATATCTTCGATGAGATAGCAAGAATGTATGGAAAGAAATTATAATAACAATTTTAAAAGTTAAGAGCAATGAAGCATATTTCTTACAACAGAGAACAGACAGGTAAGTGTTATTTTGAAGACACAACAATTTTTCTCTCTGATACAGAAGAGGAATACAATGAGGCGAAGAAAAAGTATGCTGCCCAAGCAGAAAACAAGAAACATGAAGCCTTCACGGAATTTGAGGATAATATTAAACTCAACATTCAAGGTGGAGAGTTTACTGGCTTCTCTGTCACAGAAAGAAGTGTGACGCAAAAACTTACAATGATTATTTTGAAATAAACGTTATGGCTACAATTGAAGTTTTCTTGCCATCGGATTTGGTTGCTTCATTCAAGAAGTTTGCCGATAAAACCAAAAAGAATGTTGAAGGTTTCACCTACACCATAGGAAAGCCTTACGAAAAGTTGTTCTACCATTTCGTCATTGAGGAAAACGGAATGGCAGGTAAGAAGAGAATGGTATTTCATGAGGTCTGTGACCTCACCATCAATATGCCCGACGAGAGTGATTGGCGTTTGGTTGCAACCTACAAGGATGATGCTTTTACACCTGCAGACCCAACCAAGGAACTTATCTTTAAGAACCCTGCGCACGGAGCAGATTACGGAAAATGCGATTTCTGCGGCCATTGGTGCAAGAACTCCTATGTGGTTGAAAACGTAAAGACAGGAGAAGAATTGCAAGTTGGCTGCGAGTGTATTAAGAAGTTCGGGCTGAAACATATCAGATTTATTTCAGACTTCACTAATAAGCTCTACGAGGTCTATGATTATAGAATCAGTTATGCGACAGATGATGAGTTTGGTGACATTGAGGAATGGGGCGGCAGAAAGGATTCAAGCTACAAGAATGCTATTCTTAAATCCGACCTCATTATGGCTGCGAAAGCTCAGTATGATATTTGTCCTGTATATAAGAAGGGAACAAAGATTGAGCACGTCCGTTACCGCTCGGAAACTTTGGAGGGTATCGATACCATCTTGAATAGTGGTAAATTTAAGATGGATGAAACTTACATCAAGGCAGTTTGCGAGTTCGGGGCAAAGATTCAGCCTAAGACAGAGTTTGAAGAGGATATGCTTGCGGTAGCAAAGAACTTCTATTGCTATCAAGGACAAGAGGTATATGCCTTCTTCCTGGTCAAAGCTTACGAAGATAGCTTGAAGCCGGAGTTGAACCTTCCGAAAGGATGCCAAGTAAAAGTATGTGGCCAGGTCATTCAGAAGCGTTTCGAGGAGTCTTACTTCGGAATGATGGAAATCAACACCATTCTTACCGATAAGGGTGTTACCTGTGAACGCTACGGAAAGGTACCTACCACCGAAGATAAGCGCACATCATTCTACGCGATTGTGAAAGGGGTATTCAATGGAAAGGTTAGCCTAGACAGAGCTACCAAGAACCCAAAGAAAGGAATTGAAGTGGCAATAGAGATTTAGTTATGAGCGCATTCAACATCAACACCTATTATGGCTGTGAAACTTGCGAAGCAGCCAACGAATATGGTAATGGTTACAAGCATGGTCTGTTATTCCCTGTCCTGCTTGTGATAGCTATAAAAGGGAATGCCCAAATTATAGATTTCAAAGAAAGAATTGAGAATGAAAGCATTAGGTTACTCAGCATCAATTAGTGATGCAAAGAAAGAAATCGAAAAAGAGTATAAAAACGAAAATATCTCCGAGGTCGAAAGAGATTGGCGTTTAAATCACATTATGAGTTATTAATTTGAATGTATGAAATTGCAGGTTTATTTTTTATACAGAACCGATGAGCACCTATCAACAGACAGCAAGGAATTGCTCTTTATCGGTAACCTTCCAAATTGCATAAAAGCAGCAAGGAAGTTTAATGCTACAGATACTCAAATTAATGAACTCGGGTATCAAAAGCAAAGTCAGCTAAACAATGTAGGTTACGAGTTTATGCTAGAACAGCATACCCTTAACGAATATATAGTAGAACCATAAAATATACGATTATGAAACCAGTATTTCTAGAAAGTAGGCTAGCTTTTATTGCTTGCGATGAAGATGAATGTTTGCATCTATTCACAACTCCACCTGATAAAGGATTCTTTAATTGGGTAAGCAATGGTGTTGGTCATTGTTTTGATATTGACGAAAGCTATTGTGAAGACTTAGGTATTGATGTTCCAACTTGGGATGATGAAGAGCCGATAGAAGTAGAAATCGACATTCATATTAGTAAACACGAAGAATAACAAAAATAGTCAGCCCTCGCCAGTACGGATAAGGCAACATTATGACAGCATTAGATTTTAACGACAGAGGACATGCTTTCGTTTCATTCAATGAGTTTAACAACTATATGAATGAACTTCGTAAGCAAGGTGATTACATAAGAGAACGAAACAACGTTACGTATTACTATTCAGAAGGAGGATGTATCGTAGGAAAGTATCTTCATGAAAAAGGCTATGGGGAAACTTACTGATACCCCCCATAGCCTAAATTTCACAAAGCTTCATCTACGAGTTCCTCTAAAGACTTGTCAGAAGCTACAGCATCAAAAACCTTGCGTATAGCCTTATCTGCCATACGTTGGTTGACATTGATATAGTGTCCAATGACTTTTCCTGTTGTTGATACAGAATCACCCAGGCAATACTCAATTATTGAATCTTTAATCATCAGCTCATTCGCTAATTGTGCGAAAGTCTTTCGTGCAGAGTAAAAAGTCAATCTTTGTTTATCAATTCCGGTTAAATCAGAAATAACTTCAAGCCCCCTTCTGCAGGTGCCATTAAAACTCGGGAGGGTTCTACCCTTAAAACTGATAACCTTTCCGTTTTCATCTAGTATTCTGCTAATAAACATACGAGCTTCCGGTTGTATTGTGAAAACCGTATTGGGAACATTTTTTCTCCTAGATGCTGTTTTCTGCCTTTTGAAAGACACCTCATCTTTTGTCAAGTCTGTAGATATAATATCTGCCATATTCATTCCACACAGAAAGAAAGACGACATAAAATAATCCCTAGCCAAAGTAACAATTCTTCCATGCTCTTTTACACTAAGTGGTAAGTCGCGAATTTTACGTATATCTTCTATCGAAATCGCGCAATCTCTTATCGCAGAAGAAGGAATCGTGACATCAGTAAATGGATGCACATCATAAGATACGTATTTGTGTCTTATTGCGTAAGCAACGACAAACTTAAGATATTTCATTCTCATCCTCACGGTTGTATCACTCAGTTTCTTCTTGAGAGAAGCCATAAAATCATTCACCTTTGATGAAGTAAGATTCTTAATAAAGAAATTCTTACCAAAGAAATGTTCTACCTCGTAATATCCCCAATCGTATAAAACTCTAGTGGATTTAGCTATACCTTTGATTTCTAGCTTTTTTATATATTCATTTGCTACATCTAGAAGTAAATGTGGTTTCTCAGAAAGCATTCTGCCTTCTATTTCGCTTACGAGTTGAGAACACGTAAGATACTCAGCATCATCTATGGAATCATAAGCCTCATAAATTTTAGACATCTTTAATGCCAGTTGCTTATTGATATAAGATGCCTTGTCTATGCCGACCACGACACCATTACACAGATTGTTCTCAGAAGGAACTGTAAATCTCGTTAGAAAGTAACGTGTTGTTCCTTTATGGCTGATGGCAATCCTTATCTTATGAGAGCCGTCAGCTAAAACCTTGGCTTGCAATATACAAATTCTCAGTTTCATTTCCGACAATGTTTTAGTCCGTAAAATATAAAAAGACAATATTCCGACAATAGTTTTATATCTACTTCTAGATACACATAATCAACATAAATCTTTATGTATCAAAGACTTACCACCAATATCAATATATTACAAAACTTCCTTACATGATACTCTTGAATCATAGTTTATTTTTCGTATCTCGTTAATTAACAATCCATTACGAACAATTACAAAAATCGTCCGACAACAAAACAGTCTTGTTTTGATGTACTAGAAGTAGATATTTTAATCAAAAAGAGCTTTTTTGAATGCCAAGTTTGCTTTCCTTCAATTGGCATTCATTTTCGCGTTTTATAAGTTCAAGCTCTTTCAAGTTAAGCTTTCTCTCCTTCTCATTCAACTCGTTCTCCTTCTTCCCAAGTTCATCAAGCTTGTCGAATATCTTTTGTTGAAGTTCCACGATGCTATCTAAGGAGCCGGCAAACTTGGTTACCCGTTCCGTTTCAGAAGGAATTTCGTCTTTCAGGATATCACCCTCACCCGTATACAGATATTCCAAGTTTAGCCTAGGAAAAGCTTTAACCATAGGGTCAGCGATGGCTGGCCTAAATTTCTTGGTTCTACCACTTTGCAAATTATAAACCACGGTATATGGTAGACCGATTGCTTTTGCAAAGCCAGGTCCATTCATGCCAACCGCTTCCAACACGTTAGCGATTATCTCACGCACGTTATACATTTTATTTTCATCGTTCATAATTCTATATATAATAATGTGAAACATGTCCTAATCACCTCCCGATGTCAGGTTTTACAACTTTTTTATCAAAAATACAAAAATTTTTGCCCAAAAACTTGCACATTTGATAACTTTTTCTTATCTTTGCAGTGTCAAATAACAATAACAACAACAAAAATACAAAATTATTCGTTCTTATGCAAATTTTTTATGTACCTAAAAGTAACAAAATGACAATTTAGGTAAGAATATTACAAGTAAGCCCCCTTCATGGGGGCAAGGTTTAACAAAAAAAATATATAGAAAAATGGAAGAGCTTATCAAGAAACCAATTACAGCGGAACTCCGGGAACTGAGGATCGGAGACCGCAAGACATTCCCGATGGAACGCTACAGCTCCATTACAACGGTAATCAGCCGACTGAAAAGAGAACTGATGCGCGAAAAATGGGATGTCAAGAAGATAGTAAACAAGAAGGATTGTAGCATCACTATTCTTCGGGTCAGCTAAAGCTATCGAGTTGAGCATGGTAGAACTTAAAGTTGCTGAACTTTACTGCCATGGGTTAATAGACAAAGAGGTAGCCGACAGACTGGGCAAGCCGATATGGACTATCAGAACTCACAAGAAGCACATATACAAGAAGTTAGGAATATCCTCACAGCAAGAGCTGGTTCTTTATATGGTTGCAAGATTTGTAGGCTCCGCATTCGACATAACGAGCATACGCAAGTTTGGACTGAAAGCTATCTTAAAATAAGAAAAGGATGGAAGATTTAAAACTAGCTATCATGGCTCAGAAATATCTTCAGATTCTGACACAGATGGATGGGATAACCCTTTCATGGAAAATCGCCCAGAAGGTCGTTGGAGGCAAAAAGAGACTTGAACGGCTGATGATGGAAGAAAAAGTCAGATACGACAAGCCGGCAGGAGCACCAAATACAAAATGGCAGTTCAATGCCAGCGATATTTTTGAGAACGTGAAGCCTAAACCTCAAAAGGTTAAATTAGCTTAAAGCGACAAAAGCAACAAGCATGAGCCGCCAAAAAGCTATCTCTTACGAGATTTCAGAGCGTTTTTATTCGCTTAAAAAAGATTGCAAATAATAATTTTCAAAACGACAATTAAATTACAAGATTATGAGCATGTTTAAAAAGCCTTCGGAGTTGGCTTATAACTCCACAATCAAAGCATTAGTGTATGGACAGCCAGGACTTGGAAAGTCAACATTGGCGTTGAGTACTCCTGATCCGGTACTCTTTGACTTCGATGGTGGCATTCAACGTGTAAATGGAGCCTTCCAATGCCCTACCCTTCAAGTACAGAATTGGACTGAGGTATTACAAGCATTGCAAGAACTAGAGAAAGAACCAAATGATTTCAAGACAATCGTCATTGATACAGCCGGAAAAATGCTTGACTACATGAGCACATACATCATCCAGCAAGACAACCGTCTTGGCAAGCGTGATGGCTCTTTAACCTTGCAAGGATTCGGAGCAAGAAAGATTATGTTCATCAACTTCTTGAAGCGGGTTTCGATGATGGGTAAACACGTGATTTTCGTAGCCCATGAGCGTGAAGAGAAGGATGGAGACATTCGTATCGTTCGCCCTGAGATTGGCGGTTCTTCTGCAGGTGACCTCATTAAAGAGCTGGATTTGGTCGGTTATATGCAAGCTATCGGCAACAAGAGAACTATTTCTTGGACACCACAAGAAAAATTCTATGCAAAGAATACATGTAACTTACCTTCTATGCAAGAGATTCCGGTAATCATTGATGCACAAGGCAAGATCATCGGCCATAATGATTTCATGTCGAATATCTTTGAGAATTACGACAAATACTTGAAGCAAGAGTCAAGCACTCGCAAAGAATATGATGAGCTGATTTCTGAGATTGAAGGTGAAGTTGCTTGCATCAGCGATGCAGAACAGGCAAACTCCTACGTTTTGTCAATGAAGGACAAAAAGCAGATTTGGGATTCCAACGCTCATGCAAAGTCACTTATCACAGACCGATGCAAGGAGTTAGGCTTGAAGTTCAACAAAACGACCAAGAAGTATGAAGCAGCCTAGTTATTTCTTCTCTCCTACTCTTCTAGACCAATACTACTCGCTTTGCAATAGCGACACAATATGGGAGAAATATTACGGCCATAGTGAAACCCCTCAGTTCACGACTGAGGAGTTTCACGAAACAAAATATCAAGAATTGATAGACCGCATCAATAACGTCAAGACTCCAACTACGGAAGCTCAGGCAAAGGGTACATGTCTGAATGAGATTGTAGACTGCATCATCAAGAAGAAGTCTGCTCCAAGTGGTGGTGTATTCATCAAGACCATTCGCAGCATGGAAGACTTCTTAGAGATTGCGTTGGCGAAAGCCAAGCCAAAAACAGAAGAAGAACAAAAGAAAATCATTCAACAATCACAAGAGTTGCTGGCGAAAATCGGAAAAGCATTCATCTATGCAAGTCTTGAAGATTTCGAATTTTTCTTTGATGTCGATTTCTGCAAGTCAATAGCCAAGTACTTCGATGGCTGCATCTGTCAGTTCTATACGGCAGCAAACTTGGAAACATCGAAAGGTGTGGTAGAATTGCATGGCTATTTGGATTATTTCAGAATGAAGTCAATCATGGACCTGAAGACTTGCAAGAACTACACCTTTGGTGACTACGCACATTATAATCAGCGGTTTGCGTACCCTTACTGCATGATTACGTCCGGCATGATGACCGAGGTGCAAGACGTAGAATTTACGGCTTACAGACTGACAGGAGGAAACTCTCGCAATCTTCTTATAAGCGGAGTTCAAAACAGAGAAGTCTACACGTTTGACATGAAGCAGAGCGTAGAAATCCTTACTGAGAACTGCGAAAGTTTCATAGACTTCATCAATAACAACATTGAGAATATAGACAGAAATACAACAAGAATTTTTGGAGAAAACAGATAAAGATTATGAGTAACGTCAAATTAATTGGTTCCGTGAACCTCGCCAAGTTGAAAAATGTAGGCATCATGGGAATCACCGGCAAGAGCGGTCAGAAAAAGAAATGTATTGTTATCCCTATCGAAGATAATGATATTTTCGTTAAGGTGTCAACAAAGACTCGTACAGACGGACAGCAGTACGAATCTCGCATCTTCGGGTTGGGTGTTGAAGTCTACGAAAAAATGAACGTAGACCAATACGGAAACAGCCATTATCTGAAACGTGCGGTCAGCAAGGAGTATGTCAACAGCCATAGTCCGGAAGAAGTAGAGGCCATGAACAAGACATATCTTGGCGACTTAAAGCCGGTGGAGATTCCTTCCAGCAATCAGGCTACTACAATTCAGCCTGACGCAGCGACAACTGCAGCACAGGACGACGATCTTCCTTTTTAATATATATTAACATATATGGTGGAGAAAATTGAGCTCAGAAAATCTTCTTGGGGGATGAAGACAGACAAGTCCCTCAAGGAGGTTGTCGCTGACTTACCGATAGGAACATATAATATATATGTAACTGAGGTTGGTTACATCACCACGTCTTCACAAAGAAAGCTGTTTTGGATGTGGATGACCCAACTTGAATATTGGTCGGGGCAATCTAGGATAGACTGGCATGACCATTACGTCAACAAGTTCATTCCACCATACAAGCATGGAATTAGCGACATCAGCACAAGGGCTATGACACACTTTATGCGTCAAGTCCAAGCGGACGCGACTGCAGAGTATGGTGTAATCCTTCCTCTGCCAGAAGATAGGGGCTACAACGAGTTCGTTTTAGAGTTTAAGAATTTATGAGGCAAGCGGTCATTTATCCTAGTACACAAGCGCACCTTATTATTAAAGGTGGAAAAGAAAAGTGCCGATCGTTATCTACCGAGCACATCGTAAGTATAGGAAAGCGTGGTGACAAAGCCGCCATTTTACAAATATTTGAGAATATGTGTAATGAAGAAGAAATTGTATCACAAGCTATCAGAAACATCCGAAAGAGACAGCTTGAAGAAATCAGACAACGTATGCCTGAGAACAAACAAGGCTATGAGTTCAAGATAAACGGCCATACCTTTGTTTCGTACATACGCAGACTGACACCATCGGAATGTGCGGAGTTGCAGACAATTCCACACGACTATGAGTTTGTTTCTTCCGAGACACAGCAGTACCATGGCATTGGTAATGGTTGGAACATAGAAACTATCAAGCACATCTTTCAATTTCTCCCCGAAGAGATAAAGAAAGACATGAAAGTATTGTCGTTGTTTGATGGCATATCCGGCGGCCAGATGGCTCTCAACGGTATTGGTGCCAATGTGTCTACCTATCTTGCATCAGAGATAGACAAGCACGCTATCGCAAACACCATGCACAATTTCCCGAATACTATTCAACTAGGTAGTGTTACAGAGTTAAACGTGGACGAAATTGTACAGAAATATGGTATTCCCGACATTCTTATCGGTGGCTCACCATGCCAATCATTCTCGTTTTCGGGCAAAATGAATGGTATGTGTACAACAAAAGGAGAGGAGATTTACACTCTTGACCGGTACTTGGAACTAAAAGCAAAAGGTTTTGAGTTTGAAGGCCAGTCATATCTATTTTGGGAGTATATGCGTGTTCTCACGGAATTGCGCAAGTATAACCAAAACATACTCTTCTTCCTCGAAAACGTAGAAATGCTAGACAAATGGGAGCGTTGTCTGTCTCATGCGATAGGTGTTCGTGGTGTTCACATCAATTCAGCTTTGGTATCTGCCCAGCAGCGCAAGCGTATCTACTGGACTAACATCAGAGTAAAGGACGCCGGCAAGACGAACTTGTTTGATTTTGACGACGATCCTTTTGAACCACCAACCAAGAAGTCGGATATTCCCCAGCCTAAAGACAGAGGTATCGTTATTGACGATATTCTTCAAGACGAAGTTGGAGAGAAATACTATCTGAAAGATGATATTGTCGGCAAACTCCTTGATAGGACAGAGAAAGCCAAGCTCAAAAACTACATCGAGAAACCGCAAATGAATCTTGAAGAATTGAGTGAAGAACTCCACCGGCTAGAGCCTCAACTATCAAAAGAAAAAGTAACTGAGATAGCAAAGAAAGGACTTAAACAAGAAGTTGGACGATTAAAGGGTATTTATTATGGTACATAAGGAGTTAGTTGGTGTAGCTTACAAAGAAAGCATGAGCAATCTTGGAAAGAAATGCCCTTGTTTAGTATCAGGACTATCACACCTACAATCCCAACATCAAAGATACCCTCATGTTATGGTGATTTATGAAAAAGAATAAGAAACAAACATGCCCTAATTGCGGCAAGGAAATGGTTCTAACGGAATCTCACGAAAGAGAGTGTGACGAAAGCGCTATGGTGTATAACTACCAATGTACTTCATGCGGTTACCAGGTCAACGTAATAGAGCCAACAGAAGAAGAAAAAATGAGTCATTCAAAAATTTTTGGAACAATGAAACGTAGACAAGTGTTTTACCCTACCCTTTTCAAGGATATTGTGGTTCCTCCCACAACAAGAGGTAAAGTTGGTACACTAACCGCCTTTTATTCACATGGTGTGGGTGGGTTTGACTTGCGTCCGTTCGTTTTAGAGATTCTAGAAAAATGACTGCAGAACATCAATTAGACCTCATATCTAAACGAATTAGGAGTGGTAAGGATAAAGCCATCTGCATTTGCGCTACTATAGCAAAAGGAGGTGGCAATAATTCAGTAACTTATATTGTAGAACTTTATAATACAGATTAAAAATGAGAGCAAGATCAGGAATATGGTACGCTACCAAGGTGCGTTACCAAAAGACCATGGAAGATGGTTGTGAGAAAGTCGTAACAGAGCAGTATTTGATTGATGCATTGAGCTTTACAGAAGCGGAGAATGCTATCATTGAAGAAATGTCTGTTTACGTCAGCGGTGAACTGAAGGTAAGCAACCTTGGGCAAGCCAATTTTAAGGAAATCTTCTTCAGCGATGTCGATGATGATGATAAGTGGTATAAGGCTAAACTCC
>OQVZ01000521.1_pt1 | contig 14845 bp, 13 predicted proteins | sample 1691571 | NCBI WGS metagenome assembly OQVZ01 (sample SAMN03418261, study PRJEB22391) | human gut metagenome | biome: human-gut; feature: organic feature; material: feces | host: Homo sapiens | place: Tanzania | collected 2013-01
CCAAGGCCATGCCAAGGGGTCTCACGGACAGAGAACATGGTTTCAACATTTGCGGACATAGTAAAATCTCCTTTTTGATTTGTTTTCGTTAGTTTTTCTTTTCAACTTCTTCAGCGATCAGCACGAGGACTTCAACAAGAACCGTGCCAAGTTTCTGAATGAGTTCAGGTAAAAAGTTCATGGGAACATCTCCTTTCTGTGTGGATGCGGCTTAGAACGAAACCGTAATAGTGATGATGACAACGATGATGCGGAACAGCATAGAAAATCACCTCCAGACATAAAAATAGCCCCTGAGTCTTTCGACTCAGAGGTTTCGGATCACGATTATATTATCTGGGTGAGTTATTCAGAAAATAAAAAGAGCGATGCATCCATCAGAATACGAAGAAAAATTGAATCAATAACTTGTATATTGGCGGCCAATATGATATATTTAAAAAGGAATGAGATGAAAAAATGGAACGGCGTATCGTGAAAATTATGACCCGGAAGGCAGGAGGGACTGCCAGCAAAAATGCTGAGAAGTATTCTGTCAATCTTCCGGCAGGCTGGCTTAGTGCTCTCGGAGTATCCAAAGATGACCGGCTGGAACTTTCTTTTGATGGAGAAAAAATCATGATACAAGCTGCTGCGGCAACGGACCTGAAACAATTCCGCAGCAGCAGGGTCATCAACTGAAAGAGTATCGTTATTACGATAAAAATACACTTTGCACGGTGGCTCTTGCAGACTTCACTGCGAAGCAGGTTTGTGTGGAAAACAGAGTGGCATCGGTTCTGGATACGGCATTTGGTGTGAATAAAACACCTACATGGGAAGATTTTTTGAATTTTCTGGCAGACCGCTGCATTCCAAAGACCCGCTGCGGGCTGGACTATTATCTGAAGGAAGTTGGCGTGTCAGAGTATGACCCGGTGCAACTGGTTGAGAAAACGCAGGGCAGAATGGCGGAGGATTATAAATGGCTGGAAATCGTCTGATTTTATCTTCCGTATTATCCACCACAGTTCCGCTATTTGTTGAAAGAACGGGTGCTGACAGTGCTTTTGGAGCAGAAAAAGAACTGTTCCGGTAAAAGAATACAGGATAGAATATATCCCCCATATAACAAAACTGAGATAGACATCCTTTTATGGGAAGTCTATCTCAGTTTTCTTTTGGGCATTTTATTATGGCTGTGTAACCGGAAGGGAAAGCTTATGGTTGCATCATAGCGGCGCAGGAGAACTTCACAAGGGATACATGGAAGCCTCAATCCTTCCTCAACGCCTTATATAGCTCGGCGGCCATCGCCTCCTGCACCTTGTTATAAAAGTCTGGATCGTTGAACAACTTAGCGAAGGAATCGTTGTTATCAAGGAAACACTGGGTCACGATATCCTTGAACTTATCCGGGAACAGCGACTGCACAAACATTTCAGTGCTGTTATCCTTGGCATATTTCTTGAACTTCTTAACATCCGAATCCTTCATGAACATCTGGTAGATGCCCTCGATGATCACTCGATCGGAATCAGTGAAGTTGCCATTGAAGCGTTCGTTTACCTTGTCGATAATGCTTTGCAGGGTATCTGTTTTCTTGTTCGGTACCTTTGGTGCAAGCCCCTTGGTGGGCGTGAGGATAGTCGATTTCTCGTCCAGAACGATGGCGCCCCTAAAAGTTTCGTTCAGGGAAGCGTATTCCAGCTTGATCTTATCCTCAATATCCACAAATTCGTTTTCATTGGGATTGGGCAGCAGCCGTGCAAGGTGAAGCGTGTACTGGTACTCGTTGAACAGGTCTTTGTCATGGAGGCGCACAAGCTGTGTTATGTAGGAATATGCGCCATTGAACTTGCGAACATAATCGCGGGCGGTGTAACGGTCTTCCTCTCCCAGATCCTGATACCGTGCAATCACCGGGCGGAACAGACTTGCCAGCTTGCCAAGCGCAACGGCATCCTGCTTTTTATCACCCTGCGCTGCCATGAACTTATTGAAGGCATCCACATCATCATAGTTGTACAGCATATAATCCCGGATCTTGTTACGGAGATCATATACTTTGTTCAGGTCGGTGCTGCCCTCCAGAATGGTCGTTTCGTAATAGGGCAGGAATGCGTCCCGGATATCCTCCTCGGTATTTTCAAAATCGAGAACAAAGGTGCTGCTTTTGCCCGGATGGGTACGATTCAGGCGGGAAAGCGTTTGCACGGCGGTCACATCCCGCAGCTTCTTGTCCACATACATGGTATGCAGCAGCGGTTCGTCAAAGCCGGTCTGATACTTGTTGGCAACCACCAGAATATTATACTGGCTGCTGTGGAACGCCTGACGGAACTTTTTGTCTGTAGTAATGTACCGCCCCTTTTCGTCAAGATTCATGGTTGCCTCAGTAAACGGCTTGTCACTGGGGTAATCTTCCAGCGTCACCTCGCCAGAAAAGGCAATCATGGCATCACAACCGGCGCATTCGTCCGGGTGAGCCTCGATATAACGCTTGACAGCGAGATAGTAGCGCACAGCGTTGGCACGGCTGTCTGCAACGATCATGGCTTTACCCTTGCGGTCAATCTGATAACGGCAGTTATCCAGAAAGTTTGCCATAATCATTTCGGTTTTCTGTGCAATGGTGTAGCCATGCTTTTTATAATACTTGAACAGCGCACGGGCGGTCTGACCTTCGATCAGCTCCGGGTTGTCCTCGGATACCCGAATCAGCTTGAATGCTTCCTTAATGGTGGTATAGTTGGCAAGAACGTCCAGAATATAATGCTCCTCGATGGCCTGCCGCATGGAATAAACATGGAACGGTGCTTTGATGGGTTCGCCATCCGCATTGGTGCCGATTTCCGTTCCGAAGTTCTCGATGGTCTTGCCCTTCGGGGTGGCAGTAAAGGCAAAGAAGGATTGGTTTTCGTGCCGCCCCTGACCGATGATCTCGTTGATGTAATCATCCGTCAGATCCACTTCATCTTCCGAGACACCTGCTTCCGCAGCGTATTCCTTGGTGGCAATGCCGACATCAATCAGGCTGCGGCGGAGAGATTTTGCACTTTCACCATTCTGTCCCTGATGGGCTTCGTCGATGATGATCGCAAACTTCCGTCCACGGAACATTTCCATATCCTTCTTGGCAAAAAGGAATTTCTGGATGGTGCAGATGATAATGCGCTTTTTGTCGTTGATGGCTTGTGCCAGTGTGTGGGAGTTCTTCTTGTCGTCGATGGCTTCTACCAGCCCATGTTGATGCTCAAAGCTGTTGATGGTGTCCTGCAACTGGCTATCCAGCACCACGCGGTTGGTGACAACGATGATCGAATCGAAGATACTGTTGTCCTGATCGTCATGGACTGCGGCCAGCCGATAGGCGATCCATGCAATCGAGTTGGACTTGCCGGAGCCTGCCGAATGCTGGATCAGATAGTTTTTGCCGGGACCGTTCTGCTTTACATCTGCCAGCACCTTCCGCACAACATCGTACTGATGGTAGCGGGGAAAGATCATTTTTTCTTTGGTGACGATTTTGGACACGCCATTCTTCACCACTTCTTCTTTCTCCTTGACGTAGGAGATAAAGCGGTGGATCAGATCCAGCAGGCTATCACGTTGCAGCACTTCTTCCCACAGATAGCTGGTGCCGTAGCCATCAGGATTGACCGGGTTGCCTGCACCGCCGCTGACACCTGCACCGTTGGAACCCTGATTGAAGGGCATAAACCGGGTATTACCATCTTCTAACCGGGTGGTCATCCACACCTCATAGAGGTCAACGGCGAAATAAACCAGAAAGCGGTGATTCAGGCGGAATGCAAACTCCTTGGAGCTGCGGTCGTTCTTGTACTGATTCATGGCGCAGGCGCAGTCCTGCCCCGTAAGCTGGTTTTTCAGCTCCAGCGCCACCACAGGGATGCCATTTACCGAGAGCACCATATCAATGGTGTTTGTATTGGCGGTGGAATAACGGAACTGCCGGGTACAGCCAAGGATATTGGCTTCATACCGTTCCACAGCTTCAGGGTTCAGCCCGGACTCCGGCTTGAAATAGCACACCCGCAGCTTGCAGCCCATATCCTCGATGCCGTTGCGGAGAACAAACAGAAGCCCTTGATTGGCGATGGTGGTTTCCAGACGGTGATACAGCTTTTCTTCTGCCTTTTCGCCGTAATAGCGGGTATATTTTGCCCATTCTTTGGGCTGGGTCTTTGCAATAAACTCGCACAGCACATCCATATAGATGCACCTTGCCACATCGTGCTGACGGTTATGTACCCAGTTGCCATCGGCATCCTGCCCGTTGAACTGAACATAACCGCCCTGCGGAGAGATCAGAAAGGACTCAATGTCCCGTTCAAATCGCTTTTCGCTTTTATCCATGATCACACCTCCAAGATACGTTAACCCGTAAGAATCATTGTAATAATCGCACCAACAGCAACGCCCACGATAGCGATAAGCCATTCACGCCGTTTCAGCCGATTTGACTCCTTGATGGCTTCGTTTAGCCAGTCCCCAAAGCCATCCAATTCAGCCGCCTTAATGTATCGCTTTTCGCATAGTGTGCTGGCATCCAGAATGTAGTTGCGGCTCTTAAGCAGGCTCAACGCATCCTGACAGCGAAGATTATCCTCGTATGAAAGCTCAAGAGTATCCTTATCGCCTAAGATGTCCTTTAACTTCTCATACTGCTTTTTGATATCCGCAAGGCTTGTTTCCACTCAGGAGACCTCCTTCTTTCCGGTTACATACTCGTAAATGAGGGAGCGCTTGTACTGCTCCAGTTTTTCGATTTTGGATTGCTTTGTGTAAATCAAACAGTCAATTTTAGATGTCTGATGATTGAGAAAATCAACCATTTTCTTTTGATCTTCCACTTCCGGCAATGGCAACTTAAAAGCAAGTACTTTGCTGGAATTTGTACAGGCTAAATTGGTGGTTTTGATTGCCGTAATATCGAAATACACCCGTCCAATTTTGGATGCAGTTACATAGGCAAGAAATTCGGGATCGAGTAAACTATTAGTACGCAATGCGAAAATATGGTTCTGATGCAAGCATGGTTCAACTTGCCCCTGCCAAACGCAACCACGGCCGAGTTTATCTCGGTCTCCGCCCTCTGTCATCAGCACTTCTCCGGCGGAAAGTCTATACTGAGAGTCTTCCTCACTTGACACTTCGATGGTTTTCAAATTGTCTAGCGTAACACCACCATTTTGGACATTGGCAACACGAAGATACGGTCTTTCAACTAATTCTATGCCTTCAGGATATTTTTTTCCCAAGGTAATTCCAGAACGGATTGTTGCACAGTATTGTAGCTTTGCTACTTCCCAATCTTCTGAAATTTCCCCAATCCACTCCACGCCGCTATCCTTCATAGGCACATTGGGGTCAAGTCCCTTTGTGACAACCTCGGTGATCAAGCTCTGCTTGTAGGCTTTCAGCTTTTCAATTTGCTCCTGCACATTGGCGATAAGGGCATCAATTTTTCTTTCCTGTTCACGCAAAAAGATACCAATTTGCTTCTGTTCGTCCATAGGAGGGACGGGTGTTTTTAAGGAGCGGAACAGATCACTTGTTATCGTGTATCGGATATTCTTGGAGTACATCTTGTAGTAACGGTTTGAAAAGATGTACTTGAACCAATAATCTGCATACTCCTTATCAATTTTGCTTGTGGTAGAAAAGACATCATATGCAGATGTAATCATACCGTCATAATTAGAAATGCCAGAAAATACAGCAGAGCAATCCAAGTCAAACAGGCAAAAAACCATTTGCCCCTTTTTTACGGTCTGGTAATTATCATAAGAGGCGGGGACTTTTCCTCCCGCAGCATTTATATCACGCTCTTTAACACCATTTGTTGTCAAAGAAAGCAGCTGATACTTTTCATGCTCTTCCCCAACCTTTTTTCCATCATAATAAAACAAATAACGATTTGGGATGACACTCCAGTGCAAAGGGATTGTTTCAACAAAGGGAATATCTTTATTCATGACCAAATAGCTCCTTCATCAGCACAGTTTCCTTTGCCTCCAACGCCTTGATGTCCTCAAAGATGGATGCAGACGGTTCCGGGGCTTCAAACTTATAGAACAGCCGGGCAAACGGGATTTCGTAGCCGATCTTATCCTTTGCCGGGTCAATGTAGGCCAGCGGATTGTAGGGCAGAACATTTTTTGCCATGTAAGCGTCAATATCCTCGGACAAGGGGATGATCTCGCTGTCAGTGGCACCCTTGACCGGCAGCTTTTTGCCCTTCTTCAGCAGGGGCTTTCCGTTGGCGTCGGTCTGTGCTGTCTCCACCGTCACCTTGGTGAAGCCGAAGAAATCGTTCTCAAACACCTTGGATTCCACAACAAGGTCATCGGCGGTGTAGACCTCATTCTGGTCAAAGCCCTCGTAGGCTTTCAGGATCAGGTCGATGCAGGCATCATCCAGATCCACACGCTTGGAGCCAATGTTTTTGCGGCGCTTCACAAAGCACTTGCTGGCATCAATGAGCTGCACCCGTCCGCTGCGGCTCATGGACTTGCCCTTGGTCAGCACCCAGATGTAAGTGGAGATGCCAGTATTGTAGAACAGGTCGGTGGGCAACTGCACAATGGCTTCCACCAGATCTTCGTGGATAAGGTAGCGGCGAATCTCGGAGGCACCGCTACCGGCATCGCCCGTGAAGAGGGAAGAACCGTTCTGAATGATTGCCATACGACCGGAGCCTTCCTTCAGCTTCTTTACGCCGTTGAGCATAAACAGCATCTGTCCATCCGAGATTGCAGGCAGACCGGGACCGAAACGGCCATCATAACCACGCTTTGCTTCGGCTTCCACCTGTGATTTTTCACGCTTCCAGTCAATGCCGAAGGGAGGATTGGAAATCACGTAGTCAAATTCATAGCCGCCGAACGCATCATCGCTCAGGGTATCGCCGTATTTCATGCCGGATGCGTTGCCGCCCTTGATCAGCATATCCGCCTTGGCGATTGCATAAGTTTCGGGGTTGAACTCCTGTCCAAAGCAGGTCAGGGTGGCATCCTTGCTGACATCCTGCAAACGCTCGGTCAGGCAGCCCAGCATCTGCGAAGTGCCCATTGCCATATCGTAGGCGGTCTTGGTGCAGCCCTCGGCGGCGATCTGCTCTTTCTCCGGTGCGATCAGCAGCTCTGTCATCAGGTAAATGATATCCCGGCTTGTGAAATGGGCACCAGCCTGTTCGTCATAGGACTCGGAGAATTTCCGGATCAGCTCCTCAAAAATGTAGCCCATGTCGGTGGAGGTGATCTTGTCCAGCGACATATCGCCCTTGCTGGAGTTGAACTCCTGCAGGGTGACAAACAAAACGCCGCCCTTGACCATCAGCTTGACGGTGTTGGCAAAGTCGAAGTTCTCGATAATGTCCTTGACGTTGGAGGAAAAGCCCTGAAGATAGGTTTCAAAGTTGCTTTCCACATCGTCCGGCTCAGCAACCAGCTTGGCAAAATCAAAATTGCTGGTGTTGTAGAAGTCGAAACCGGAAATGCGGCAGAGGATACCATCACGGGCAGCACCCTCAATGTGCTGTGCATCCAATTTTTTTGCCATTTCCACAACGGCGGGCTTGGTTTTACGGAGGGCGTCATCAAAACGCTTCAGCACGGTCATAGGCAGAATCACCTTGCCGTACTCATGGGGCTTGAACAGGCCAACCAGATGGGTGGCGATCTGCCAGATCAGGTCGGCTTTTGCGCTGATATTGGCATCCGTCTGCTTCTGTAATTCTTTCATGGACATAAGTGTTTCCTCCCGATTTTCGTTCCTTACCCATAGAATAACACACTTTGGGTCCCAAAAGTGGGATTTCAGGCGATTTTCTTTGTATCAATCATTTCTTTCAGCTTGTTCCGGAAATCCGTCTTTGTGATTTTCAAGCCGTTCGCACCCAGTCGCACTACCGGAGGATACCCCTCTGTGCTTTCAATTTTTGCGATGACGCTGCCGGAATCACCCTTGCTGGCGCCACTGTGGGGCATCGGGCCGACCATGATCAAAGCATACTGGGGTTTCCAATGAGCCTTTTCAAAATCGAAGGTCTTGCCGTCCTCATAATCAAGGTACAGCTCAAAACGGTCTTTGGAAAGTCCCAGACTCTTGGCAATGGAAAGCAGCACTTCCGCTTTCACGTCCGACCGCCCGATCACAATGATTTTTCCGGTTTTATAGACCTGATAAAGCGGCTTACTTTGAAGCAGGTCTTCCATGCCAAGCATTTTAAGGAAAGTTTCCAATTCGCCGGTGCGGTTCAGCATGGACAGCGCAGCAGGTAGATGATCGTCCAATTCCTTTCGGATGTTATCCTCCAGTTCGAGCAGTTCTTCGACATCAAGCATTGGTTTCTTCACTCTCCTCATCGAACACATGGTGGAGCTTGTTGACGGCTCGTTCCAGCCGCAGCTTGAGCATGGCAATTTCGTCCAGCGTTGCCTGATACTTCTGCGCAACCCGCGACTGCTCCTCCATGGAAGGCAGCGGAATCATTACGTTCTTCAGCTTGTCCACTCCAATATTGGGAATGGTTGCCCCCACCGTGATGCTTTTCAGGGCTGCAATGCCCTGCTCGCTGTCGAAGAAAGCTTTGATATAATACGGGTTTGCCCTGCTTTCATCCAATTCGATGATATACAGGTTACCGTTTGCCAGAATACGCTGCCCATCATTCACAGACGCAACGGCTACTTTATAAGGATAGCCATTCTTGGACAGGATCAGGTCATTGTTCTTCAGGCAGTATTTTTCATACTTCGGTTCGATGCTGGAAAGATACGGCAGCTTGTTATCAATGATGCCGTTCTGGATGTTTGCCAACATCAGGTACTGCATATTCGTCACTTCGTTAGACACCATCTTGTCCAACTGGCTGGCCGTGCAGGGCGCACCGCGCGTGATGCTCTTGATAATGCTCTCGAACAACACACCATTCTGAAAGGTCGGTACCTTTTGGATATAGCGTTCCAGACTGAGGTTGTACTCATTGGCGCGAAGCTCGTCCAAGGTAACATCCTTGCTGTATTCCGAATCCGTGTGCAGGGCGGTAAGAATGGTAGCGATGTCATCCTGAAGGAACATATTCTGCCGCCGTCCTTTGTGATAAATTTCGGTGGCATCAATCATGCGAATGGTGTCGTTACCGTGGCTGAAAACAATGAGCGTCGTTCCGATATTGGTATACGGGAACATCTTGACCGGCAGAGAGATGACACACTCGATCATCTTGCGTTCCACAAAATATCTGCGCATCGGGGTATCAATGCTGTTCCATGTGCTGCCATTGGTCATAATGCCAATCGCTTTGCCGCTCTCTGCAAGAAGGTCGCAGAGCAGCGCATTGAAAATCCAGTCCGAAGAGGTTGCCTTCGACAGCCCCGGATACTGTTCTGCAAGACGTTCCATATAATCGGAACCTTCGCCCAGATAACGCAGTCTCATGCCAAAGGGATAGTTAGAAAACATTTTGTCGAATCTGGGTGTGTTCTTATCGTCTGCGAGCCGAAATACATCGCCAAGCCGTACCTGAACATTTGAGCCGAGAAGCTCTGCACGAATCCGTGCGATTCCGCCACGCTCCTCGTTAATCTCATAGCCAAAGTAATGCGCCTCCGGCTGGTTCATCGCAAATGAAACAAAACCGGAGCCGCTGCCGCAGCAAAGATCTCCGACATACTCATCAGGCTGCACATCCAAAAGATGATGAACCAACGTCAAAATGGTATGGGGCGTTGCCATTGCGAGCTTCATCTCATCCTCGTGTTCGGGCAGAAGTGCAGCCAGTGCAAATTCTTCGGCGGTGTAGTTATTCACCATGGGAAGAATCTGTGCCCATGCTTCTTCCGGAAGCTGCTCTTTTGCAAAGTAACGAGTGCCCTCGCTGATGTCCAACCGACCCTCAAAAATATCCTGAATCGTAACATCAGAGTTGGAGTTGTTCTGAGCAACCTTATAAAGAAGGTAAGCAGCCAGCGGCACATTGCTGCCGGGTTGGAGGCCAGACTGGAGGAGACGCTGCGAAATCGTCTCGCTGATTTTCGTTGCATTTCCCCCGATGTTCACGTTTTCAAAAAAGTTTTTTACAATGAGCGACATACAGACCTCCGTACAAGAAATTTGGTTTTCAAAAACCACTGTGTTCTTTGTGACATCAGTATAGCATGTTTTTACAAAAAGTCAAGTGGTTTTTAATAACCATGGCACAAAAGGCATAAAAGGCAGAGATTATAGGTGATAATATGAACATATCTTGCGTTGCAGCAAAAAAGACGGTACAATGTAAAGGAGAGTAGATGCCTCCTAATTAAAGCGCACAGAGCAAATAAGGAAAAAATTGTACAAAGGAATTTTGCGCAGAAGAGGTTTAGGGGGATTTGTGTAATAGGTGAAAGATGCTTAAAAAATGGGAAGATGACCTATAGATACAACTTATTGGACATCGGTTGTGGTAGCATACAAACACAAAATAATGGTGGGCTACAACCATGATCTGAAAAGTCCTTCCAAAAGTGGTAGGGGGCATCTTTCTGAAAAAATAGGTGCAGGAGGAAAATGCAAGATGCCTGAATTTAAGAAGAAGTCCGTTCGTTTTGATCATCTGGAGCCGACGTATACTAGTTATAGTACACAGTCGGAAATCCAAACCTATGATTTGGAAGATATGTTAAAGCAAATTGCAAGAGCAGAACCGATGGATACAAAGAAGATTATCGACGGAGATAGCTATATTTTTCATGTTTGTAAATATCATGATGAAGATAATCTCTGGGAACTACGTGTGCTTCGTATTCGGGAAAAAATATTACCGGGAATTTTACATGATGATGGAACATATGAGCTGATTAAATTGGGAAATGATGAAGTTACGGCAGAATCGACTACACTGGCATATGCTCCAGCAACGCATACGTTATACATGCAAAGAAACCGATTTGGAATAAGTATTCGCAATATGGAAGCATATCTAACGGAACTTTCGCCCAAAGATACCGTAGTTATATTAGCCGTAAAAGAAGCAAAAGCAGGTTTGCTGCGCTTGACAGAGGAAGCAAATTATAGAAAAGTTATAATGTCAGCAGAAATAAATCCGTTTGACGAACTGCCGAAGGAATCTCTAATGAAAGATTTTTTGAATGCTACAAGAAAGGCTAGAAGCCAATTTTGTCGGGTGGAATTAAGGGTTTCCAGAGGAAAGGACAATACATTAGATGCTCAAGAGGCAGTTTCGTTTATAAAGGAAGCTCTAGGGTATTCCGGTATCAGAAAATTAGATGTCGTGATTGAGGATAAAGAAGACTGCGAAGTAGAAACGATTGATTTGCTAAGTAATGTAGCAAAATATGTTTTACCATTCAACTATTCAATGTCTAATCCCATTACGCATGAAAGATTGTACTTTAATCTGAAAAGTGAAATTATAAAAGATGAAAAATAACGTTATATAGGTAAGGAGATGAGGTGAATGGGTAAAAAATTGCAAGACCATCCACTTCTCTGGGGGATAATCAGGCGCTTTCTAATGGCAGGTGCTGTTTCAGTAACTTTCGGAATACTATATCGCTGGCAGAATATAAAAATTGACAGGCTTGAATTTCTACTAAATGCCATTATAACAAGCGCAACTGCATGCTCTGGATTTATTCTCGCATCAGTATCAATTTTAGTTAGCCTGAGCAATACACCTCTGATGAAAAAGATAAATTCGACAGATGCAAAAAAAGAATTGCAATATCGATATAAAGAAAATTTGGTTGCAGGGCTTGTTTTAATTATAGTGAGTATCATTATCGGGACAAACACAGGAGAAGAACAAGCTGTTTTAGCAATCGGGTTCTATCCTTATATGGGTATCATCGGGTTTTATTTGATTAGTACGGTTAGAACATGTAAGCAATTGTTGTTCATCATTGATTATGGACCAGAGTCTGAAAAATATGGAACTAAGAAAAAGTCTGGAGTACCAAAGGGAGAATATAGAATAGGAAAACAATCAAAGGAACAAGAATAGCTGTTGTGATATTATGACAAAGACAGTAAGGTAGGCGATGGATATTACTATCTATAAAATATAGGACCACTATATTCTTTGAATTATCACTACACTTTTCCGCTTATATTAAAGAATGCAAGCTGGTAATACTTGACGTATGATATAACGTTTGCTACAATAAAATTGATGAAAAATGTTATACTTGCGGGAGGTGCCCGATGAACACAGTCTTTGAGATTCGTTCAGCTTTACAATGGAGCCAGTCGAAATTGGCGGATAAAATCGGAGTGTCCTTTGCAACCGTAAACCGATGGGAAAATGAAAAATCTACGCCGAATCGTCTTGCACAGGAAAAAATGCTTGCGATTTGCGAAGAAAATCATATCACGTTGGCTGAAATTATACACGATGCTATTATCGGAGATGCTACAGAAATCTCTGCTATGCATCCGGATAAAATGGTTTTATACCACGGCTCCAAATCAGGCATTCAGGGGAAAATCGAACCAGCCAGCCGTGACCGCTGTGACTTCGGAGCTGGATTTTATATGGGAACTGATCCGCTCCAGCCGCTTACGCTGATCTGTGACTATGAGCAATCTGTTTTTTATATTTTATCGGTTGATCTTCATAGCTTAAAAACTTTGGATGTTCCGGCTGATATTGAATGGGCTATGCTGGTAGCATATCATCGTGGTAGAATGGAAGCCGCACGAGGAACGAAGTTCTTCCAGAAGTATCAGGAGCTGGATAAAGGCTACGACATGGTGATTGGCAGCATTGCAAATGATCGAATGTTCTATGTTCTGGATAGCTTTTTTGAAGGGACGATTACCGATACCGCATTGGTGAAAAGTCTATCTGCTCTGAAACTTGGACGTCAGTATGTTGCTATTACGCAGAAAGCCTGTGATGCGATCAAGATTGAGCGTGAAGTCCAATTGCTTTGGATGGAACGGCAGGCACTGAAGAAGGCCAGCGAGCAGAACCGTAGCAATGGCATTGCATTTGCAAACCAAATCTGCAAAGAATATCGTAGAGAAGGCCGCTTTTTTGATGAAATCCTTGATGGTGCAAAGCAGAGAAGGTGAATCGTTATGGATCTGATTCAATTGAAACTATGCGATATTCAGGGCCGCTTGTTTGAGCTTTCTTTGCAAGCAGGCTATGACAGCGAGGATTTCATGAAGCGGTTCATGCGCTCTAAGGTTGCCCGTGATCTTGATTCGGAGTACAACCGGATGCAGTGGGCGGGAGAAGAATATCTTCTGGAGGAATTTGCAGACGAGTGCCCTCAGACGCAAAAGGGCAATGCCCGGTATGATAGAGAAGTAATGTATTGGACAGGCTACCTTTACCGTTACTGGCATATTCTGACCAACGAACCCAGCAGGGAGATTTATGCGCAGGCTTCAGCAAAGACCATGAACACAAACTATCTGATGTTCCACACTATGGCTCCGGAGCTGGCAATTGAAGACTTGAAAGAGCTGCACCAACAAAAGAAACAATCTAAAAAACAGAAATCGAGGAAACCAGAACAGCAGGTGTAGTGCTAGATGAAAACTGCCGTTTGTAGCAGATCTGTAGCAAATTAAGTCTATTTGACGAATCATCGTTCTAAAAATCAAAAAGTCATCATGCATCACACGCAGGGGGTCTGGGGTTCGAGTCCCTAATTCTCCACCAAACGTAAAGCCGTTTACCTGAAAGGGTAAGCGGCTTTTTTCTTTTTCCAGCGATTTACACATACGCAGCCGAACGGCTGCGTACCGGCCGGTGCGCACGGTGGGGGGGAGCGGGCAGCTCTCTTCTTGCGAGAAGTTTCTGCGCGGTTTTCGGTCGATTTTCGAGCCGGACGGTCAAAATGCACAAAAGCAGGGCGGCAAGTTTGGCGGGTCAAGGAGCAAAATTTTAAAGCAATCTATTTGAAAATCGTTTGAAGTGTGGTATTATCTTTGTAAAATATGCCACAAAAACGGAGAGAACGCTCCGTGCGGCGGAAAGAGGGAAAACCGATATGAAATACGCAAGCAACAACATCCGTAATATCTTGATTGCAGGCCATGCCGGCAGCGGCAAGACGACGCTGACTGAGGCATTGGTCTATTTTTCGGGCGCAGCGGAGCGTATGGGCCGGGTCGAAGACGGCACCACGATTTCGGACTTTGACCCTGAGGAAGCAAAGCGCAAGGCCAGCCTGTCGGCGTCGGTCGTCCCCGTGGAGTACGAGGGCATCAAGTACAACCTCATTGATGCACCGGGCCTGTTCGATTTTGAGGCCGGTGAATATGAGGGCATCCGGGCTGCGGAGAGTGTGCTGGTGTGCGTCTCCGGCCGCAGCGGCGTGACCGTTGGTGCCGAGAAGGCCTTCCAGCTGGCCCGCAAGAACGGCAAGGCCACCATGGTCTTTGTTTCCAAGTGCGACCTGGAAAACGCGAACTACTTCAAGATCCTGGAAGACATGAAGATCCGGTTCGGCTCTACGGTCTGCCCCTGCGTCGTCCCGGCCAAGCTCGACGACGGCACCCCGGTGTACATCAATTTGTTCAGCCAGAAGGCCTTCAAGTATGAGGGCGGCAAACAGATCCAGGTGGACCTGCCCGACATCGGCCACCGCTTCCAGGGCCTGATCGAGGCCATGGGCGAGGCCATCGCCGAGACCGACGATGAGCTGATGGAGAAATTCTTCGGCGGTGAGCCGTTCACCACCGAGGAGATCGTCGAGGGAATGCGCAAGGGCGTCAAGGACGGCCTGATCACCCCCGTGTTCTGCGGCAGCGCCGTGAACCAGCAGGCGCTGGATATGCTGCTGTTCAACATGCACAAGCTGCTGCCCAGCCCGGAGCA
>OQVZ01000522.1_pt1 | contig 14833 bp, 7 predicted proteins | sample 1691571 | NCBI WGS metagenome assembly OQVZ01 (sample SAMN03418261, study PRJEB22391) | human gut metagenome | biome: human-gut; feature: organic feature; material: feces | host: Homo sapiens | place: Tanzania | collected 2013-01
ACATGAAGGTGAATGCTGTGGCGGGTAAACTCTATTCAAAGTTTAGAGAAGATGGATTGCGATGCTGCATCCTGAAAGGACAAGGGAATGCCTTGATGTATTCGAATCCATATTCTCGTACTCCTGGGGATATTGATGTATGGATGAATGCTAGCAGAGAAAATATAACAGAATATGCTAAGACTCATTTTGAAATTGGTGATGATATTAGATTCCATCATTTGGAGACTTCGTTTGACGGGGTGCCGGTGGAACTACATTCCTTCCCGGGTATAATGAATAATCCTATCTATAATGCACGTTTGCAGAAATGGTTCAAGCGGAATGTAGATTTGCAATGCTCAAATGTTGTTAGCCTGCCAGATGGTATTGGAGAAATTGCTATACCAACGACGGCATTCAATGTGATTTATCAGCTGACGCATCTATATCACCATTTCTTCGATGAGGGGATTGGAATGAGACAAATCATTGATTATTACTATGTGGTATCAATGTTAAATGTTAACTGTGAAATGTTAACTTGGTTGCCGAAGGAATTGAAGTGTTTGGGATTGTGGAAGTTTGCTGGGGCGGTGATGTATGTGCTGCATGAGGCTTTGGGACTATCAGAGGAGAAGATGATAGCTCCGATGGATGAGAAGAGAGGAAAGTTGTTGTTAGCAGAGATACTGAATGGTGGCAACTTCGGACAGCACTTCACCAAGTATGGGCATTTCACACAACAAGGAATGGCAAAGAAATACTTTCTGAAGATATGGAGAAATATGCATTTCGTAAGATATTATCCTGCAGAGGCTCTAAGTGAACCAATCTTCAGAACGTGGCATTTCTTCTGGAGGATAAAGAATAAGAAATAACAGATATACGGGTGAACGGATCCCTCTCCCCTTTTTATTTAAGCTACTTTTCGGGGATGGAGCCTAGTAGCCCGTTTTTAGTAACTATGTGTAGTAACACATTATAATTTTAAACAAAATATGAGTCAGCACTTATATTTCAACATTGGTCAAGAAAGTAGACCTGTAATAGAGAAACTCACTAAGCAGAATGTTAAGGAATCTCTATTTTCTGAGCAATATAAAAATGCGTTTGACAGTCTTTCGTCTTATTTGAAAGTTTCAAGAACTAAAGATGACGAGGAAAACGAACCATTTAACAACATCTTTGCCTTTATTGGAGAAAGAGGTGCAGGCAAGACTTCTTGTATGTTGTCTGTAGCCAATGAATTGACAGGCAAATCAGAAAATAGTTTCTTAGACAACTATCAAGAAGTGAATAATTGTTCTTTCCATAAACTCTCACTGATAGACCCTTCATTCTTTGACGAGTACCATGGTATCATAGCAGAGGTGTTGGCATCATTGTACCATGAATATCAAAAAGTTAAAGAGCCCAAGAATAGCTTAGATCGAACTGTCCTCTTGGGAAAGTTCGCAGACTTACAGAAAGACTTCAATTGTCTTCTCGCATCTGATGCAGAAAAACCATACGACGACTTGGAACAATTGGTAAGTTTGTCTGCAGCAGTAAATCTAAGAGCTAATTTTGGAGAGTTGGTTACAATTTTCATGAAATATATAGGTAAGCCTAACGGCAAACTAATTATCATGATTGATGACATTGACCTTCATACAAGCCAAGCAACGATCATGGTGGAGCAAATAAGAAAATACCTGGTACAACCTAATGTAATCGTCCTTTTAGCAATCAAACTCGATCAGTTGGCCATGCTTAAACGCCAGCAATATACCAAAGAATACGAAGTATTGTTGGAAAAGAAAAAAGTTTCAGAAGGTGTCATAGATGAGATGGTAGAAAGATATCTTACCAAGCTGATACCATTTGACCAAAGAATCTTTATGCCTACAGCACAAGAATTTCTCACCTGGGAATTGTCGGTTAAAAATATTCAAGGAGAAACGGAAACTTTTAGCAGTGTCAGAATGGCTATTCCTGAATTGATCTTTAGGAAGACACGGTATTTATTCTACAATACTGCGTTAAAGACAAGCTATATCGTTCCTCGTAACTTGCGAGAGTTACGTTCTTTGTTGAAATTATTGGTTGGTATGTCTGAAAGCAATATAGCGAACAATAAAGAGCAATTTAAAAAATATTTCTTCGAGAACTGGATTCTCAATAACCTGAATACTGACCAAACTAATTGTATATATGATTTGCTAAAAGTGACAGATGCATTCTTGTTTAATGCCGCAGCTCTGAGAATCATCAAGAAGCAGTTCTTCTTAAAACGTGATGTTGCATTGGAGAATAGTGAAATATCCAACATTCTAAATGAAAGCAATGTGGTTTATAATATATCATTAGGTGATGTCATGGCGATTATTTCCTATTTAGAGAAACAAGACCAACCTGTGGATAAGCTACATTTTCTCTTTATGATTCGGTCTATTTATTCCATGCGTCTTTATGAGTTTTATGACGAGAGAACGGAAAGTTCGACCAATGTCGAAAAAAAACAGGAAAGAGTCATTGGATTGAGCCCTTTTGAAAATCTGGAACTTTCAAACTACGAGAAATTAGTGGGTGGGTCGTTTGTCAATTCTATCATTACGGATATTCTACCAAAGACAGCATCTTCTTCTGATACTCGTTCACGTTCTGTCAGAATGATAAGCCTCACCCAATTGAATATATTGATAAGTGAGTGTATAGAACATTTTGACGAAATAAACGAAAATGTAATTATGCTTGCGGAATTCTTTATGCTTTGCATATCAAGGTTCATTGATACAAAAGACCGAAAGAATAAAGCCTCAGACTTTCTTGAATTAGGTTATCGCAAGACTACATCTGTGAGATATGCGGATGATCTAAAGAATCGAAAATACGCCTTGTTTGATTTGAACTCATTTATGTGCAATATAGTTGACATAGAGAGATGTTATAACCGTTTCTTCAATGGAGAAGAATTCTTGGAGAAAGTGCAAAACGACGATGCAAAGAAATCGTTCTATTCAAAAATTATGGATTTGACGGATAGGCGTATAAGGGATAGGGACGGAGATGAATATAATACCAAAGATATTAATCACAAATGGCTATCCTGGGCAAGTATTCGTAATGCAGAGATTTTGGAGGACTTGATTGAATATCAGAAAGAGATTAGCTATTCCAAAGCTTCGGAATTTGATATTTTCTCCCACTATTTCATGGAGTTGTCGGCATATAAACGAATGACATACGATAGGACTGACAACGGCCAGGAAGACTACTATGAGTTGGAATTTTCGTTTGTCAAGGTGTTGTCCGGCATATTCAATGCAAAAGATTACAGTATAGCAAGATGGTTTAAGGCTATTTACGATATAGGCTATCAGAGTTCTACTTCTATTGACGTCAAGGCTTTGATAAAAGGGCGACAGGTTGAGGGGAATAGAACAGATACTGTCAGAAAATATATAGAAGAACATTATCCTATATTCGTAAAGCAGGAAAATATTTCAATTCTTGATGAAGTGTTTGCGCAGTTCCCAGACAAACTGTCTAAAACAGAAATTGAGAAAATCGCCAAACGTATTAACGAAATGGCCAAAGCTAAAATAGATGGAAGTAGTTCGACAGACGCTTAAGATGCTGTTTTTGAGAAGGAGTTGGCTGGAGATTATCAATAGTCTCAACAGGAACAAGGAGCAAAGGGCAGATGTTAGTTTTTCATACGATTGGTTTGAGGAAAGCTATACAAACTCTTTGAAAAACTACAGCTTAAGCCAACTTGTTTGTTTCTACAAATCTTTTCAGGAACATTGGATGCGTGATGGTGGCGATGGGTTAAATTATAGTCAAACCAATTCTGTTTTCAATGCCGTGTTGAACTTCTCTTCAAAAATACTGAAATTAGGGAAAAATGATAAAATAGTATGTCGATTTAATTCAGTGTTAAGATGGCATGATGTTACCTGTTGTCTTGGAGAAGATCTTTTCACGACAGCATATTTTGCTTCTAATGACATTATAAAGCAACAAGACAGAGAGAATTTCCTTTGGGAGGCTGTCATTGATTCTGACAAAGGAAGATTGAACGCAATGATGAAACGACCAATCTCGGATAATCATTTTCATCTTTTTGGATCCAGTCTGATTTTTGAAATCAACTGGCTTGGACTTATGAATAATTTATCAAGTTCAAAGAACAAACTAATGCAACCGTTTGCATGTTTGAAGCATGGTCCTTCGGCATGCAAAGACACCGAAGACATGACAATGTATTCCTTGTTGGGAAAAGCTGCAGCAATAAGAATGTTGCTATATCTTTACATTACGGATGAGAGAAACTCAAATCAATTCAAGCAAACTGTGATTAATGTTTGCCAAAGCACAGATGATAAACTGTTAGTGGATTTATTGAGTGGTATTGATTCTACAATCCAAGGGTTCAAAGAAGGAGTAAACACAGTTGATTATGCCAAGCAAAACAGTCCAACGGATATTCCCACGAAACATCCTTGCCAAATGATGTCCTTTTTCAGTGGAGAAAGATATATCATGTATTCCATGTTTAAACGGATATTCGGTAACAATTGTGACGAATCCTATTCTTTGCTCTTTTATTTATATTTGGTATTGAAAACTCAAATAAGACAAGAGTTTGTTCATGCAAATGATGTTTTGGGATTGCAGAACTTTCAAGGCTACAATAATGCGAAAAAATTAGGATACAAAAATAGTGACTCTTATCATAAGTTATCAATTTTTACTGCAGTTAGTCAGTTTGTCTTCCGCAGAAACAGAAAGTTGGAGATACGTATAGTACCAGCCAAAGACAACGATTTTGCCAAAGATATAAACAGCATTTGTGATATATTCAGAACTTCCATTGAATATAAGTCCAAGTGTATCACAGAGTTCATTCCATATTTCATCATTCATTTTACGAAATCGAAGGATGATGGTAAGGATCAGCAATATCGACATAAAAAACTACGCGAAACGATAAAGAATACGGCTTTGGCTATTCGAGAATTTAAACGTACTGCAGCTAATACAAAAGAGTACTTGGTTGGTCTCGATGCAGCAGGTTCCGAGTTGGAAACAAGACCTGAAGTTTTCTCACAAGCCTTTAGATATTTACGGCAATATGTACCAGATATTAGGTTTACCTATCATATTGGTGAGGATTTTCTTGATGTTGTTGACGGTCTTAGAGCCGTAGATGAACTTATGAATTTCTGTGAATGGTCTAAGCAAGACCGCTTAGGACATGCCTTAGTCTTAGGACTGGATGTACAACAATATTATGAAAAAAGAAACAATTGGATAGCTTTGCCGCTACAGGTGCTTGTTGATAATATTGTATGGTTAAGACATCGAGCTTTGACTCTTGGAAATATTCCAGCAGAAAAAGAGTTGGATAAACTCTATGAAAAGTATTTCCCTGAGTTGTACAATATGAGAATCGTAGATTCCCCATGTAATGCCTATTATCAGTCATGGCTCTTACGTGGAGATAATCCACTATGTTATAATGGTACTTATGGAAATCAACAGGACTTTTGGAGTCTTTGCGACAAAATAGAAACGGAAGAAATGCAGCAAGCACGCGAGAATGACACGGCTGTAAACTTGTACCGTCTTTATCATTCAGAGGAGATTAAAGAAAAAGGACAAGCGTGTGTTGATTTGAAGATTTCCCAAAGACTTGTCTCTTTTATAGATGTTGTTCGGGAAGAAATGTTGAATGAAATAGAAAAACAGGGATTTATGGTAGAAAGCAATCCTTCATCAAACTTCAGAATTGGAGACATAGACAGTTACATTAGACATCCTATCTTCAAGTTTTATACAACTCCAAATCTATTGAAACTTGATTTCACTCACAATATTTCCGTGTCTATCAATACTGATGACAAGGGTATATTTAATACTTCATTAGAAAGAGAATATGCTCTACTCGCTGCTGCATATAGCAAGGAACATACAACAAAACAAGAACAAAATGACTTGTTTGAATGGTTGGATTCCATAAGGAAAATGGGGCTTGAACAAAGTTTTGTTCCAACTAACCAATAAAATAAATACGACATGGACAACAATAAAAACTATATAAGGAAAATCGGCAGTGACATACATTCTATGTCATTCATTATAGGTGCAGGATTTAGCAAGAATATCTCTGACAAGTATCTTACATGGGGAGAACTCTTGCAAGACATGATACATGAGATGTACGCTAAGGAAATGCGTTCTGGATATATGAATGAGTGGGAAATAATAGACAAATATGGCTATTTAGGCATTGCCAGTGAGTATATCAGACGAAAGGGATACCATGAGGCGATTGATGTATATATCGAACAGCGTACACCTGTGCTTATATGTAATGATGAGGAAGGAAAGTACGATTTGAAGTTAGGCAAAGAGTTACTGAAGGATGTAGATGTGTCCCTTCACCGAACTTTGTTGAGTATGAAGGTTAAGAATATCTATACGTTCAACTATGACAATGCGTTAGACGTATATCGGGATTTAACTTATACTTCTGAGCGAGCAAGAGAAATCAAACAAAGTGATTCTAATCTTAAACAGATTGACGAACTTTTAGCAAAAATTGCAAGTTTGAGAAGCGATTTGGAAGCCTCAAATGACCATTCTTCTGATGACTATAAAATAACTGATTTGAGAGAGGATTGGAATGCACAATATGAGCAAATGTTAAGTAATTCTGTGACTCAGAGGGTGTACGATTTTCATGATTGCAAAGGGAAAACGAAAAAAGAAATTCTAGATGAAGTTTATAATGCGACATCATTATATAGACAGCAGATTTTGGAATCTGTGATTCAATGGAATACTCACAAACAAGATGCATATTTTGTTGTGAAAAAGAGTGGTGACATTACCATTGGTGATGCGAGACGAAACATATTCAAACTTCATGGTTCGCTGAGGACGTTGGACATCATGGATGAACACATTGATTATGGCTTTGATTATGATAATCATACCCAGTACATCATCGCACAGGAAGATTATGACTCATACAACCAGAAACATGAGGCTTTTGTTGACTTGATGCGTATAAGTTTGTTAAAAGACGCTTATTGTATCATTGGTTTCTCCTGCGATGATCCTAATTTCTTACTTTGGATAAATTGGGTAAAGGATATTGTAGATAGAGAAGCTGCCGCAAATAAAGAAGAAAACTTTTGGAACAAATACTTCATCAATGTAGATAACGAGGAATTAGACCCTGATAAGAAATTGTTACTCCATAATCATTATATAAGAGTCGTTGATTTATATAAGGTCTATCCAACAGCAAGCGACCGAAAAGAAAGATTGTTAGCATTCTTTGATGATATAAATAAGATGCAGACTGCCAAGTCTATAACAAATGACTTTTGGGAACATTTTGATTTCAACTCAAACAACTCTTTACAAGAAAAGAATACGGTAGTATATGATAAGAAGAAAATTGATAAGGTGTGGAATCTAACAAAAGACAATCCTTTTTCTTTCTTGTCAAAACCATTCGAGTATTACCGTTTCTATTTTTTGGAAAGAATTAGAAATGTTATCAAGGCGAGACTGATGGATGAAAGTATCTGTAAGTCCTTTTTGATGGCAGCAAATCAAGATAATCTTCCTTTGGATGTTGTACTTGACGATGATGAAGTAGCTTATATTTCAGACTTTGTCTCATCTGTAGCTGACATTTCATTAAGAGATAACTATAAACAGTTGACAGATGAAGGAAAGTTATTGGATAATGAATGGGAAGCGGACGAGTCAGATAATACTGCCCAATCAGTATTGAATCAAATCACACAAAGCCTTTTCAATTTTGATTTTGAGAAATGCTATAAACTGATTAAACATTGGACTCCTCAAAGTCAATATTATCAAACGATTCGCTTTATGATACAGGCTTCATTGAGAAGAAAAGTTAAGGTTGAAGAATTGGAAAACATCCTTACTGTTCATGAAAGTCACAAATATAACAATGACCAAGAATATATGGTAGCATTGGAATTGCCATTAGGACTTCATGAATATTTCTGGGGGGATAAAAACTTCAATGCCAAGTCAGAAGCGATACAATCGAAAATTGAAGAGATTGTTTCCAAGAACAAAGATGTCATGCGACTTTCTGATTATTTCACGAGACTACAGAAAGAGCTAAGAAAAGAAGAGAAGGTGAAACCGTTGGGACGTAGCGGACGAACAATGACATTCGGAAGTTCTGACAGTGTAACATTGGGAGCCATACGATTATTGCAGGTACTTGTAAAATTAGGATTCGTAACAAGAAATATGTTTGCTAGATGGTTCTCGAATGAAAGTATTTATCGGATTGTGGAAAGACTTTATACTTTCTATCCTTATCCATGCCTTTATTTAGCTTCTCAATGTACCAATAAAGATTTTTCGAGACGAGTAGCCCAGTTGTATTGTTTCAGTAGTTCGAAAGCGATACAAAAAGCATTGCCAGATATTTTCGTTAAGATACTTAGGGCTTGCAGTTCAGAATATCTATCAGAGGAAAGAAAAAACACGTTGTATATCTATGCAACCGCATTCATCAAATGTGTACATCCTAAACATTGGAAGAAAGAATTTATGACTTTGTATAAAAGGCAAAATTTGGGGAATCGAAATGAAAGGGAATTTTATGAGACAAAATATAGTTTTGCCCAACAAGCGGTTGTTTATATGAATGATGCTTCGTCTTCACATGAAATAATTGATAGCATTTTAGATAAAGGTGCTGATATAACACATAACGATAATGTGTTATTGATTGCTGCAACTAAAAACATAAAAGAATTAAGCAAGGAGCAGATTAGAAAGGTATATTTCCTTATGAACAATACTAAGAATGAGCCACAGGTCTTTATTCTGTTCAATATGAGAAACTTCATACCAAAACGGAAATTCTATGATTGGTTGGAACATTTAGACAAGAAACTGCTGAAATCTCCAAGTCTGATACTTGCTGTATGTCACGTTGCCCGACAGTGCAAGCGTTTTGAAAATCTTGCTTTGAGTTTGTTGGAAGAGAGTGATTATCTTTGGAGTACGGGTATCAATGAACAAGATGGGCATATTGTCGTTTCAGACACACTGTCAATTGATGTGGATACATTCGATAGAGATATCCGTATCATAGGAGATGCTGAAATAAAAGCCTTTAATCTGATAAAGACAGAATTGGTTCTTTTGGAAAAGGCTCAACGATCACGTTTTTATGAAGACTGTTTCCAAGATTGGAGCACGGAAGTTTATTCAATGAAACTTTTCTTGGTAAGACATTACAACACTTTTGAAGATAGCAAAGAAGTTGATGAGCTTATAAAAAAATGTGAGCACCTCTATTTTCGTATATCCGGGCAGAATAATTTGCAAGAAAAGCTTATACATCAAGAGTCGTACAAAGTAGAAGAAGGTATAACAGAACTAATGAAGGGTGTTCGTACTTATGGTATCAACCACTTCTTGTTGGAGTATGAGATTATCGCCAATCTTATCATGCAACATTGTACACAGGCTTTGGATATGTGCATTAGACATTTCTCTTGGGCAGTTACTTATAAGAAATATCAAAAATTCTTTGTGTCTCATAATTTTCAAACAACAGTATTGCTGATTCTTCATGTCTATAAACCATATTTTATGGGGAAAGATATGGAAGAATGGAACTTGAATGTAGATAAAAATGTAGTAGAAACCAATATGATAAAAATGAATAAATGGTTGAAAGAATTCGGGTTAACAGATTCTGATTGGGAAAAATATAAGCCAGTTTTTTACTATAAAGAATTGTAATTATGAAAGATGGAAAGAATGGTAAGAATCTATTCACGCTATATAGAAAGTATGTGCTAGCTTGCTGTGGGTGCATTTCTATAGTGGTATTCTTAACTTTTTATAATCAAGGAAAAAACAATGAGTATAAAAAAGAACGAACAAAGTTAGATTCTTTATTACTGATGCAAAATTCCGTAATGATTGAAAAAGAAAAAGAGAAGGTCATGAAACTTCATAAAATAAACCTGCAACTTGAGCAACAAACAGATACATTGTCTTCTCAATTATTTGCATTGACTACAGAAATAAAAGCATTAAAAAGTTTTTTGAAAACTATTGCTAAGAAATAGAAATGATGTTTGACTTTACAAATTATACATATAGCGGAATGCTATCTATTGTTGCTGCGATATTTGGTATAGCTTACCCCCAGATAAATGCCAGCATTGAAAGAATAGACGACAAATACGGTTCTTCTCTTTTAACTAAAAGGTTAAAAAACGAGAATGCTTTTGCTACATTCAATGTCTTATTGGTATTCAATTTGGTAATTGATGTGGTCAATCCTTTTCTTTTAGACCAATCAAATTGTTGCTATATTTACATAGTGATTCAAACTATCGCTACCATATTTTTGATAGGATGCTTCTTTCACTTGTTTGAGATAATACGCATGTATAATGATGCAGAGACCTTACATGAGAATATATGGAACGATTATAAAAAAGCTGTAGGAAAGTCCTCGGAAAAGGTATCCGTTCATTTTATGGAATGGGTGGACTTGATAAGTTATATTCTTCGCTCAACAAACCGAAATGCCGCAAGAAATGTGTATGACAAATGGGTTGAATATATTACAGAGTTCCATAAGGGACATATAGGCACAAAGGTACGCTATGACAATTATGCCTATGATGGAATTACTAAAATAAATGAGAACTTATGTAAGTTAAATTATGAGCCGATGTCTATCAATAATGGTAATGCTTTTCTGACCGCATTGCTTTATCCTGATGGTTTTATATCAGAGGATACCTACACTATACTTTGGAGTAATCTTCGACTTCAAATATTTTATGGGAAAGACGAATGGGTGATGGATTATTGGGAACAGGCATCCCAAAAATATGATTTGTATATGGATAACGTTTCAACATATACAATAAATCCACTAACAAACACTAATTTTACAGAAGAAGAGGCTAAACAACATAATGAGGAGAGAAAGAGATTTTTAGAGTTCCATGTAATGTTCTGTGCGATGCTTCTTCAACAGGGGAAATACTCCTTATTGAAAAGAATCTTAAGTTTTACACAATCTCAACCACCAGTATATCCTTTGGTACCTTCAACATTAACGGAATGTTTTGAAATGCTATCATATTTGAATGGAATTTATACAAATTATCCATTTCTACTGGATAGAAGGTATCCTATGCCTCAATTGAATGGTATTACTGGTGGAAGAATTTTGGGTGCAGCAAATACCTATATAGCCCTTTTGACTTATAGGCTTTATGCTTTACAATATTATCCATTTGGAGTAGAATATGTGTTTAGCCTTCCTGCTGCTCCTCAGAATTCAATGGATATTCACAAGGAGAAAGATAACATTGATGCTCTAAAAATCTGCATAAGAAAGATAGAGTCTAAAAAGGAATATCTAAGATGTATTGATATTGTTCATATTACTGAGGCTATTTCCAATATCAATAGAATTTATCATGAAAAAGTAAAATGCTTAGACTGTTATATTGACGATTATATAAATCGTTTAGATGAAAAAGATAAAGATTTGAGAGTTAATCAACTATATGATGATAAAATCGTAGAAAAGTTAGAAAAAGAAATTTATAATGAAATTTCTTCTGAACTTGATAAATACCAACTGTTTTATAACAACCCAAAAACAGATAACACCAAAGTATATCGGATAAATGCTTCTGTATGTCAACTTTATCCAAATCAAGCATTTGTTGATAAGCCTTCGGTAAGTTATGTTGATATTGATACAAATATAAGTGATAAAGTAAAATATAAGTTTTCTCATTTCTTTGCAACAACATTTTTGCAACATGCAACACCACAGTTAAATATTGCCAGTCAAGATTTATTCAAAGCATTTGACAAATTGAAGCTGAATAATGATTATATTATAATTTCCTTTGGTGTATATTGGGATTATCATGTAGAAAGAAATGACAATTTTGTGAAAAAGAATGATAGAGTATATTCATACGATAATATACATATATATAATTACAAATGTGGTAGCAAATATCTTTCTGATCACATCTTCATTTTAGAGAAAAAATATTTGCCATATTTGGAGTTTGTTGAGCCATCAAATGAATGGACAGAAAAATATCATCTGAACAAAATTGGTAATAATCTGAACATTTGGTTAGGGCTTCTAAAAATTGTAAACCATAAGGGTTTGTTAGCTGAAAAAGAATTTGAAAATATTGATGGAGACCCTAATGAGCTTTCATTGTTTTCATGCGTTGTCTTAGCCAATATTCATTGGATACCAAGCGCAAAAGTACTGTGTATAAAAAATATGCACTTTGGAAGAGATAATGGTAATAATGAAAAAGTGGAAAATATAAAATCATTTAGGTCATATTTTACTGTTCGGTAGTAATACACTCTTGCATCATCAAATAGAGTGGTATACAGTACAAAGATTAAGTATGGAAACATTTTTGGATACTATTTTAAAAGCATTAAAGGCTACTGCTAATAATGAGCAACAAAAGACTTTAGCAGCTTTCTCAATAAGTCTGAATAATATTAATATTATTTCTAAGTTACAAGAACTTTATAAATATTGTCTGATTAATGAAGATTTCAAGCTGGCTGAAGAAATAAAGCAAGAGATTATTAAACGGAAAGTTGAAATAACAAAGGAACTTGCTGAAAAAGCATTTAGGAAAAAAGAATAAAATGAATCCAAACAACACCCAACACGAATCCTTTCTCTAGCATCTCGACTTTGAGCCATTCACCTGGCACACCTTCTACGGAGAGCAATGCCCGCCATTTGTTACCGAAGAAAACAAGGAGGCATGGCGACGCTATCTGAAAAAAGTCATCAAGAAGCATCTGAAGAAAGAGGTGATGAATACACCTGAATTCAGAGATATTGAACTCCAGATAAGGGTAGAAAAGCAAGATGACTAGAGTAACTGTATGGTTTAATCTTGACAAGGACAAAGATATTATTTCGTGGCTGAACAAATCTGAAACATCTAAATCTGAACTTATAAAAAAAGCACTGAGAAATGAAATGAATCGCAGCGAGGATAGCTTATGATCAGGCAGGAAGGCATGATACTCAGTCCCTATATCGATCTTTACGACATAATCATTCCAAAAGATCACGAGCTCCGGCAGCTGAATGAGCTCGTGGATTTCAGCTTTGTAGATAATCTGCTGAAACACACATATACTTCCAATAACGGCAGACCAGGCTACAGACCACAGGTCATGTTCAAATACCTTATGCTTAAGCGAATGTATGAGCTTTCTGACAGAGATGTTGTTGAAAGAGCACGTACAGATATGGCATTCAAATATTTTCTTGGTCTTGCACCCGAAGAAGATGTAATTGAATTTTCAAGTCTTACCAAGTTCAGAAAACTGCGCCTGAAAGATGAATCCGTCATGGATGCCATGATTTCAAAGAGTGTACAGATAGCAGTAGAGAACGGAATCAAACTGTCTAAAACAATTATTGTTGATTCTACACATACAGAAGCCAGATATGGAACAAAAAGTGCACGAGAATACCTTCTTGAAGTTTGTAAAAATCTCAGAAAGAAAGTATACAGCGTAAATGAAGAATATGTGAAACAGATGCCTAAAAAACCAGACAACAACAGAATCGGGCTGTATGAAGAAGTAGTTGACTACTGCGAAAGAGTATACAGGCTGGTTGATGATGATGAAAGTTTAAAGGCATATAAGAACATACAAGAAAATATGAACCTTCTCCGTGAAACGCTGGATGATGTAAATGAAGAGCTGACCTACTCTAAAGACAGCGATGCCAAGACAGGACACAAAACTGCAGACACAGAATTCTTTGGATATAAGACACATATCGCAATGACTCCAGAAAGAATTATTACAGCTGCTGCTGTCACTTCCGGAGAGAAGCACGACGGAAAGGAACTTGCATCTTTAGTAGACAAGACGGAAGCTAACGGAATAGATGTTGATAATATTGTTGGAGATGGAGCATATTCTGAAAAGGAAAATATAGAGTATGCAAATGAAAATGAAATCAATCTTGTATCGAAGCTAAGCAAAACAGTATCATCCGGAAACAGGAAAAACGCCCTTGATGGAGAATTCAGCTACAATAAAGACGCAAAAATGTATGTATGCCCAGCAGGACATATGGCAATTCATAAATCCAAAACCGGTGCAAAGGATCCAAACAAGCCACAGCGTGAATCCTACTTTTTTGATGTAAAAAAATGTATTCAATGCCCGCTGAGAGAAAAATGCGGATATAAAGAAAATCAGAAAAGCAAAACATATAACATCACAGTAAAGATGAGTAAAATACATCAGGATCATCAGGACAGGCAGCAGACAGAATATTATCAGGAGCTGGCTGGTGAACGTTACAAAATAGAAGCTAAAAATGCAGAGCTGAAAAAAGAACATGGATATGCACATACTGTATATGCAGGAATGAACGGGATGATGCTTCAGGCAGGCGTCACCATTTTTGTGGTGAATTTAAAAAGAATATTGAAGCTGAAAAAAGATAGATAAGCAAAAATAAATTGATAGAAACCAAATAAAACAGGTATATACCGCAAATTCTTCTCTGAAATTTGTGAATATACCTGTTTTCATTCTGATTTGTAAACAATTTGAGTAAATCTCGTTTATGACTGATACTTTTTCAACAGTCTCAATCATCTTCCCTTCCTTCTATTGTAAGACAACTCCACAGACAATCTATTTTCTTGTTCTTCAGTGCCTGAAAACGTTTCTCAATTGGAATACTTTGAAACACCGGTGTATAACCGGCTCTTTTACACGC
>OQVZ01000524.1_pt1 | contig 14821 bp, 13 predicted proteins | sample 1691571 | NCBI WGS metagenome assembly OQVZ01 (sample SAMN03418261, study PRJEB22391) | human gut metagenome | biome: human-gut; feature: organic feature; material: feces | host: Homo sapiens | place: Tanzania | collected 2013-01
AAAACCCTGATAAAGTTAAGGTTTCAAGAAGAGTTGCTTCTGTTTGGGTAGTTATTTCTATGGCAGTTGCTGTGCTTATCGGTATTGTCGGTATGGCAATGATTAAAGAGGGTGCTTTGGCTCAGTTTGACGACAGCGAAACAATTATTATTCAAATCGCAACACTCCTTTCAAAGGTCGGCGTTGTTCCCGCTCTTCTTGCCGGTGTTATCCTTGCCGGTATTCTTGCAAGCACAATGTCAACCGCTGACAGTCAGCTCCTTGCCGCTTCTTCAGCTGCAAGCGAAAATATTATCGGCGGACTTTTCAGAATTAACCTCAGCGAAACCGCTCAAATGATAGTTGCAAGAGTTACTCTTATTGCAATTTCTGTTGTCGGCGTAATTATCGCTTGGGATTCAAATTCGTCTGTATTCGGCATTGTTTCATTCGCTTGGGCAGGTTTCGGCGCAGTGTTCGGTCCTGTTATGCTCCTCTCACTTTTCTGGAAAAGGTCAAACAGATACGGTGCTTTTGCCGGTATGATTGTGGGCGGCGTTATGGTATTCGTTTGGAAATATGCGATTGCCAAACTCGGCGGCGCATTTGCAATTTATGAACTTTTACCTGCATTTGTTTGCGGTCTTTTGGTAAATGTTATCGTGTCGCTCGTCACTCCAAAACCTGACAAAGAAATTGTTGACACATTTAATTCACTCAAAAAGAATAAATAATTCTTGACAAAATATAATTTATATTATATAATTTTTACACCGCATATTATGGGTTACAAGAAATACGCAGTATTCACCTATTGTAGCGAGACTTGAAAAGGAGATTTAACGACTATGTACGCTGTTATTGTTACAGGCGGTAAGCAGTATAAAGTTAGCGAAGGTGATGTACTTTATATCGAAAAGCTTGATGCTCAGGCTGATGAAAAAGTAACATTCGACACAGTTCTTGCTGTAGGCGGCGATAGCTTCAAGGCAGGCAAAAATTGTGCAAAGGCAACTGTTGATGCTACTGTTCTTAAAAACGGCAAGGGTAAGAAGATCACTGTATTTACTTACAAGCCAAAGAAAGACGAAAAACGCAAAAAGGGTCATCGTCAGCCATACACTAAGGTTGAGATTACCAAGATTAATGCGTAATGATTAACATTGAATTTTACAGCGGAATAAACGGGCTGTGCGGCTTTGAAGCTGTCGGTCACGCTATGAGCGGTGAAAGCGGCGAGGATATCCTTTGTGCTTTCGTTTCAAGTGCGTGCCTTATGGCTGCCAATACCGTTACGGAGATTATCGGTCTTGATTGCGACGCCCAATCGGACGACGGATACTTAAAACTGATGATACTTGAAAATTCCGCAAAAGCTCAGGATATTCTAAACGGTCTAAAGCTTCATTTAACGCAGCTTAGTAAAGATTATCCTAAAAACATAAAAGTGATTTATCGGAGGTGTAACAATGCTTAAATTAGATTTACAGCTTTTCGCTCATAAGAAAGGTATGGGTTCTACAAAGAACGGCAGAGATTCAGAATCTAAGCGTCTTGGCGCAAAGAGAGCTGACGGTCAGTTCGTACTTGCAGGCAACATCCTTTACCGTCAGAGAGGAACACACATTCATCCGGGCAATAATGTTGGCATCGGCAAGGACGACACTCTTTTCGCTCTTGTTGACGGCACCGTTAAGTTTGAAAGAATGGGTAAGGACAGAAAGATGGTTTCTGTTTATCCTGTTGAGCAGTAATTTAAGATTTATAAAAAATTATCCCACGGAATTTTCCGTGGGATTTTTGTTTTTCATATTTTTATTCACACCGAATGCTGCAAAGTGAAAAGGCAACCATAGCATAGCCGTCGGTTGCCTTTATTTTTTACATCATCTCGGCAAGTGTATCTGAAAACTCGGTCGGGTTTTCAAGGTCAAGACCTGCAATAAGCCTTGCGGATGAATAAAGCAGATTTGTATACTTTTTAAGCGTTTCTTCGTCTGCGCTCTTGAGCTTTTCAACAATCGGGTGCTCTGCGTTAACTTCAAGAACGAGTTGCGCCTTTACTCCTTGGTTTGCGCCCGGCATAGAATTAAGTACCTTTTCCATTTCGAGTGAAACATAGCCTTCGGCTGAAAGGCAAACAGGATGAGAACCGAGTTTGTTTGAAAGCTTAACTGCGGTTACTTTGCCGTCAAGCGCTTCTTTCATCTTATCGAGAAGGTCCTTTGCATCCTCATTTTTCTTGGTCATTGCTTCTTTTTCGGCGTCGGTGCTGAGGTCAAGGTCATCCTTGCAAACATTTACAAAGTGCTTGCCGTCATATTCCATAAGCATTTGAATTGCGAATTCGTCAACCTCGTCTGTGAAGTAAAGAACCTCGTAACCCTTTGCCTTGACTGCTTCAATCTGTGGCAAAAGGGCAATCTTTTGAGCATTTTCGCCGCAAGCATAGTAAATATCATTTTGCGAATCAGCCATTCTGCCAACATATTCTTTAAGAGTAGTCGGCTTGTCATCGGCAGAAGATTCAAACAAAAGCAAGTCTTTAAGTCCGTCTTTTTCCATACCGTAGTTTGCATAAACGCCGTATTTGAGCTGCAAACCGAAAGTCTTGAAGAACTTTTCATACTTTTCTCTGTCGTTTTTGAGCATTTTTGTAAGCTCGTTTTTAATTTTTTTATCAATAGCCTTAGCTATAATCTTCAACTGGTGGTCGTGTTGGAGCATTTCACGGCTGATGTTAAGGCTCAAATCGGCGCTGTCAACCAGACCCTTAACAAAGCTGAAATAATCAGGCAAAAGGTCGCTGCACTTGTCCATAATCAAAACACCGTTTGAATAAAGCTGCAAGCCCTTTTCATATTCCTTGGAATAGAAATCGTACGGCGGGTTCTCCGGAATGTAAAGGAGTGCATCAAATGTAGCCTGCCCCTCAGTCTTGGTATGGATAACTTTGAGCGGGTCGGCATAGTCGTTAAACTTTTGCTTGTAAAACTCGTTGTACTCCTCCGGCTTAATCTCGTTTTTATTTTTCCTCCAAAGAGGAATCATTGAGTTAAGAGTTTCCTCCGCAACCTCGGTAATGTATTCACCCTCTTTGTCAGGGTCGGGAACTTGGTGGCTCATTTCCATAACGATTGGGTAACGGATATAGTCTGAATACTTCTTTACAAGTTCGTCAATGGTGTACTGCTCAAGATATCTTGTGTAGTCCTCATTTTCGGTATCTTCCTTGACGAAAAGTGTAATCTCTGTGCCGGCATTTTCCTTTTCACATTCTTCAATAGTGTAGCCGTCTGCGCCCTCACTTACCCACTTGTGGGCAACATCTTCGCCGAACGCTTTTGAAACAACTTCAACCTTGTCCGCAACCATAAACGAAGAATAAAAACCAACGCCGAACTGACCGATAACGGAAATATCGTCTGCCTTTTCATTGTCGGCATTTTCCTTTTTAAAATTGAATGAACCGCTCTTTGCGATTGTGCCGAGGTTGTTTTCAAGCTCTTCCTCGGTCATACCGATACCGTTATCGCTGATTTTAACAGTTCTGTTTTCCTTATCAAGGTCGATGTGAATTTTAAAATCTTCCCTTGCAAGCTTAACACTGTCATCAGTCAACGATTTAAAATAAAGCTTGTCGATGGCGTCGCTTGCATTAGAAATAAGCTCACGCAAAAATATTTCCTTGTGAGTATAAATAGAATTAATCATCATATCAAGCAGTTTTTTCGATTCTGCTTTAAATTGTTTCTTTCTCATATATATCACCTTAGTTTATAAATTAGCACTCTTGTCTTTCGAGTGCTAATATTATTATAGACTATTTTCGCCTATTGTCAAGGGGTGTGGATGAAATTTTTATAAATTATACGGGTCGTCGAGGACGCCGACCCCTACAAAAGTATAAAATTATAAGACTATCGTAGGGGCGAATATCATTCGCCCGCATACAATCGGCAAACCGTTAATTATAATACACAAAAAGGAGACGCCCTTTCGCATCTCCTTAGACTTTTAACCGACTGAATTTGAAACTTCAACAGCCTTATTATAATTAAGTTTATCCGTTATATCAATCGTATTTTTATCTTTCTTTTTCATTTCAACCTTATCGTTTACGCTTTCAGGTCGTTTAAAAGTAGGAACTACCGAGCGAAGCGCCTCACGAGCAATATCATCGTCACCCGAAGCACAAGCCGCTTTAAGCGTTTGAAGCTTAGCTTCCATCTCCAAAGTTGTGTGCGGTTCGTCACGTTCAATAAAAATCATACTGTTTTCGGTTTTATCAAGCTCTTCCGTTTTAACAAGAAGTTCTTCATAAAGCTTTTCACCGGGACGAAGCCCTGTTTCAACAATTTCAACATTATTTACACCGGAAAGCCTAATCATATTTTCCGCAAGGTCGAGAATTTTAACCGGCTGACCCATATCAAGCACAAAAAGTTCGCCGTTGTGAGCCATAGCGCCTGACTGAAGAACGAGGGAGGCAGCTTCCGGAATCGTCATAAAGTAGCGAATAATTCTTTTATCAGTCAAAGTGACAGGTCCGCCGCTCGCAATCTGCTTTTTAAACAGAGGAATAACCGAACCGGCACTGCCGAGCACATTGCCAAACCTTGTTGCACTGCACTTAACCTTGCCCTTGGTGCTCTCGCTTTGAACGAGCATTTCGCACATCCTCTTTGTTGCGCCCATAACATTGGTTGGGTTAACAGCTTTGTCGGTTGAAACCATCATAAATCTTTCAGTGCCGTATTCTTCGCAAAGTTCAAGAAGATTTTTCGTGCCGAAAACATTGTTTTCAATCGCTTCAATACAGTTGTGCTCCATTAAAGGCACATGCTTATGAGCAGCGGCATTAATAACAATCTGAGGTCGGTACGCTTCAAAAACTCGTTTCATTGCGACTTTATTTGTTATCGACGCAATTTCAACCTGCAAATCAATCTCAGCGCCATACTTAATTTTAAGTTCTTGCTGAACATCGTAAACACCGTTTTCATAAATATCAAGAATAACAATTTTCTTAGGTGAAGCCTTGGCAAGCTGACGGCAAAGCTCACTGCCTATCGAACCGCCGCCACCGGTGATTAAAACGATTTTATCTTTGTAATAATATTTCATCTTTTCGTCCGACACATCAATCGGCTTTCTGAAAAGCAAATCTTCAATATCGAACTCACGAAGATGCCTTTTACTGCCTGCCGACTGCATTGTAGGATAATCATAAATCTTAATTTTGCAACCGGTTTGCTTGTAATAATTAAAAAGTTCGTTTTTCCTTTGGGCATCAACAGTCGGAAGCGCAAATATTATTTCCTGCACACCAAAATCAGCCAAAATGTCAAAAGTGGCTTCGTCTGCAGGATAAACAGGAACAGAATTTATTTCTCTGCCGACTTTTTTTGCATTAATATCAACAAAGCAAACGGGAGTGTATGCGGCGTTGTTGTTGTTTTGAAGTTCCTCCATAAGACCTACGCCTGCGTCACCCGCACCGATAATAGCAATTTTTATCTTTTTAAAATCAGCTTTAATTGTAGGGTCAACATGAGCCAAGGTAACCAAAAGAAAACGAAGGAATTTTCCCTTAACGCTTATATCATCGCAACACTTAAAACAATACCTATATGCCATTCGCATTGCAAGAACCACAAGCGTGTCAAAAGTCATTACCGCAATAATTTTTGACATTGAAAATCTTTGAATATTCATCAAATGGCAAATGCCATATTCAAAACCTATGTAGAGGCACATACTGATTAAATCGGTAACAAGAAGCCTTATGTAGCACTGAATTCCGCCGTAGCGCCAAATTTGACCGTAGATTTTTCCGAAAAACCTACAGAAAAATACTAAAAATGCAGAAGCCGCAGTATTGATTATAATATCACGAATACTCATCGCTCTTATGCTTTTGTTGAGCAGAAAGAGCATACCGAATGTAGCTAAAAATACGGTAGCATCATACAAAACAAGCGTCCATTTAACTTTAAATAACTGTTTAAACCTCATAAAACAGTACCCCCCTCCCCCGCGCATTTTCACCACTTTTACGCAAAGTGTTCATTAATACAAATTTCATTCATATTTTAGCAGTCTTTGAATATTATACAATTTGTAAACCTTATTGTCAACCGAAACTTGTCGGTCAACAAACATTTTTGCCGCCTTTTGTCGAATATTTTACACACTGTAAATTATTTCCAAGATAGGTAAATTATAGTTTAGCGGGCGAACGCAGTTCGCCCCTACGGTGATTTTTTTATTTTAAACAGTCTAAAATGATAAGACTTTCGTAGGGGCGACGCCGTCAACCTCTTATATTTTTACTCTCAATCAAAATTGCCACACCTTGAATTATTACAAGCACGAATGCAAAAATTCTCATTGCCATAGCTATAATTTCAAGTGCACTTGAAATTTGGCGAAACGATGAAAGAAGCTTAATATTGTTATAATGTTTCATTGTGTCACCTCTCAAGCAAGACTGCGTGAGCAATACCGGGGATAGAATTACCCTGCTTGCTTGAAGTCGGCGACATAAGCGCACCCGTTGCTACAAACAAAACTTTTTTGAGAAGCCCTTTGTCCATCTGTTTCAAAATATGTGAGCAAAGCACGCTTGCCGAGCAGCCGCAACCCGAACCGCCGGAATTTACATCCTGCTTTTTCAAATCAAAAATCAACATACCGCAATCTTTGTGATACCCTTTTAGCTTGATGCCGTGGTCTTTTTCAAGAAGTTCGTAAAGGAGTCGACTGCCCGTATATCCCAAATCGCCCGTTAAAATCAAGTTGTAATCATCAACCGTCGTGCCCGTGTCTTTCAAAAAGTCGCTTATAGTCCTCGCTGCGGCAGGTGCCATTGTCAAGGGTAGACTATAATTTTTTCTATCGGCAATATTTTCCGGTTTTACGCTCTGTTTTTATTGTTTTTTGCCGATAGGGTATAAAAATAAAGGCGAACAATGTTCGCCCCCCTACGATATTTTTATTTAGAAAGTTTATAACTAAACGCTTTTTCAATCAAAATGCAGAAAAAAAGTCCGACGGCACAGCCGAGTGTATTATGAATCACATCGTCAATCTCCGCATAGCCGAGTTTGAAAATATATTGCGAAAGTTCGATAATAAAGCTAAGTGCACAGGAAATCGGAATAATCATCCATCGCTTTGAATTGATTTTGTCAACATTCAAACTGCCGAAGATGAAACCGAGTGGGTAGAAAAAGAGAATATTGAGTATCGACTCTCTAATCATTTCTTTCATTCCGTGAGCCGCCAAATAGTACGAGTGAAACGGAATCAGGCTGTAATCACCTGCCGACTCTGTATTGAGCCTTGAAAAAAGAGTAATATACAATATAAAAATCACATACAAAAAGAGAAATGCCACAACTATATAATTGTAGCACTTCTTCATCATAAAAAGCCGTTTGCCGATACCTAAAACAAGAGAAAAAGCGAGCAAGATAAAGAATATTTTTTCATTACTTACATTATAAAGCGTTGTAACAATATCCAATTACCTCAACTCCTAAAATTATACCTCTTCAAAAAATGTATCGGGTTTATTTGCGTTAAAAATTTCGTTACAAGTCATAACCGTAACCAAATCTTCTGTTTCGCTAAGATTAATAATATTATGAGTCCAACCCGGAATCATATGCACTGCCTCAATTTTATCGCCCGAAACTTCAAAGCTTACCTTTTCACCCGTATTAATATTGCGTTCCTCAATCAGTCCACGACCTGAAACGACAATGAAAAGTTCCCATTTGCTGTTGTGCCAATGCTGACCTTTTGTAATACCCGGCTTGCTGATATTTATACTCACCTGACCGCAATCTTTTGTATGTACAAGTTCGGTAAACGAGCCACGGTTATCGACATTCATTTTAAGCGCATACTTAAATTTATCGGTCGGAAGATATGTTAAATAAAGGCTGTAAAGCTTTTTTGCAAAGCTGCCGTCAGGCATTTTCGGCATCATTAAAGTAGTAGGTTGCGCCTTAAACTCATTCAAAAGCTCAACAATTTCACCAAGCGTAACCTTATGAGTAGTTTCAACAAAGCAGAATTTGCCGTTTTCGTCAGGCACGGTTTCAACTGAGTCAAATTCGCAGTGCTTTTCCTTACCCTCCAAAAGGTCAAACATACCTTCAACCAAATCATCAATATACAAAAGTTCAAGCTCAACCTTTGGGTCCGTTACGGTAAAAGGTTCGTCATTAGCCACTGCCCAGCAAAAAGTTGAAACGGCAGAATTATACTTTGGCTTTGAATGGCCCATTAAATTAGGGAAACGGTAAACCGCAACCTTTGCACCCGTTTGCTTACCATAGTCAAAAAACAAATCTTCGCCTGCTTTTTTGCTCCTGCCGTATTCACTGTTGCCGAAACGACCTGAAAGTGTAGCCTGAACAGAAGACGAAAGCATAACGGTTGCTTTGTTATTATACTTTTTAAGTATATCTAAAAGTGTCGACCCAAAGCCGAAATTACCGTTCATAAAATCTTCTTCGTTTTTCGGTCTGTTAACACCTGCAAGGTTAAAAACGAAGTCGGCTTTTTGGCAGTATTCTTCAAGTTCGGCTTCGCTCGACTCTATATCATATTCAAAAATCTCGTCAATTATTATGTTTGGACGGGTTTTGTTTTTGCCGTCTTTAATATTTTTAAGGTTGTTGACAAGGGCTGTACCAACCATACCCTTAGCACCTGTTACTAATATGTTCATCTTATTCTCCAAAATCAGTTGATTAAGTCTAAGTTTTTCATCATATCAATAGAATAATCTTCTTTTGAATTAACTGCACGATTTATTTCTTGTTTTATTCTATTATGATTTTTAAAAACCGATGTCCATCTGCAAAGTTGATAAAACGGAAATAGCCACTTATATTTATTCAACTTAGGATAAAGTAATGCAAGGTCATCAAATGATAAAAATATTCTCTTTAAGAAATAATTAAATTTACTTCCTGCTTTATAATTATTTATAACCATACTTTTTTCATTTGAACCATAGGTAGTACCCGTCAAAATATAATGCTCCATCATCAGTATTTGCTCATTAGGCTCTCCGTTATCAAGCCAATAGTGCATTAAATCAAAAGCATACTTTTCAAATTTTTCAAGATTAGCCCGGTTAAGCAAAGCATGATATTTTTCATCGTCTATTTCAATTTTATTTTCAAAAATCCATAAATCAATAAAACTTCTGATTCCGCAACCGCCGTGTATAAAATGATATGCCATATGAGCGATATGATGAAAGAAGAAAAATTCAGGACTTTCGGCATATTCATACCCTTTTACCTTGGTTGAATATTGCCAAACCTCATCCAAAACCTTATCCATTTTTTCTTCCCGTTCTTTAATATTATGATGAAGTTCAAGGTGCATACCGCCCGGAGCGTACAAATCAATATCATGATAATGCTTGTTGCCCTCAACCCTATATCCTGTTTTAGTCAACGCTTTTACCGCCTTGTCAAGCTGTTCATCGTGAACTAAAATGTCAATATCGCAACTTGTCCTCATCCACGGATCTGGATAATAATTTCTAAGCACACTGCCCTTTAGCAGTATATACTCGATTTTATTTTTTTCAAAAACAGATTTAATATGCTCAATCTCATATTCCAAATTAGCAATAAAGCCAACGGAAAATTTAAGTTCATACTTAAATTTAGCATAATAAGGTGACGACGCCTCAATCAAATTATTTTTAATCAAAGCGTCTGCAATTAAATTGACAATGTTGTGCTTTTTGGAAAGATCAAATAACTCTTTAACCTCATCATCTGTCAATGTGACATTTTTAACATTTTTGTCTTTAAGCTCACATTCTATTAAGTTAAAAAATGCTTTTGCAATATCTTTACTCATTTAGCATATTCAAAATCGAATATAATCAGTCGATTTCTTTTCTCCAAACCATTTTATTAACTATTCCCGTATAACTTTGGATAATTTTAACAACCTTTGTGCTCACATTTTCCTCAACATAATCAGGAACAGGAATACCGTAGTCGCCGTTATTATTCATCTCAATCGCCGTATCAACTGCTTGAAGCAAGCCTTTCTCGTCAATACCCGAAATGATAAAGCAAGCCTTATCGATAGCCTCCGGCCTTTCGGTCGAAGTACGAATACAAACAGCAGGGAAAGGATGACCTACCGATGTGAAAAAGCTGCTTTCCTCCGGCAAAGTACCCGAATCGGACACTACTGCCATAGCGTTCATTTGCAAGCAGTTATAGTCGTGAAAACCGAGCGGCTCGTGCTGAATAACTCTTTTATCAAGCTTAAAGCCTGTTGATTCAAGCCTCTTTTTACTTCTCGGATGGCAGGAATAAAGAATAGGCACATCATACTTTTCCGCCATTTTGTTAATAGCGTTGAAAAGGCTTAAAAAGTTCTTTTCTGTATCAATATTTTCTTCACGGTGAGCAGAAAGAAGAATATACTTACCCTTTTCAAGTCCTAATTTTTCGTGAATATCGGAAGCCTCGATTTCAGCCAAATTATTATGCAAAACTTCTGCCATAGGAGAGCCGGTAACATAAGTTCTCTCTTTCGGCAAGCCGCAATCTGCAAGGTACCTTCTTGCGTGCTCCGAATAAGCCATATTTACATCCGAAATAATATCAACAATTCTTCTGTTGGTTTCCTCCGGCAAGCACTCGTCCTTACATCTGTTGCCTGCCTCCATATGGAAAATCGGAATATGAAGCCTTTTAGCACCGATAACCGAAAGGCAACTGTTTGTATCGCCCAAAACAAGCACTGCGTCAGGCTTAATTTCAGCCATGAGCTTATAGCTTTGAGCAATAATATTTCCGCAAGTTTCGCCGAGGTCGTCACCGACTGCGTCAAGGTAAACCTCAGGGTCATCAAGCTTTAAATCTTTGAAAAACACACCGTTTAAATTATAGTCGTAATTTTGACCTGTATGAGCCAAAATAACATCAAAATATTTGCGTGTTTTATTAATTACAGCCGCAAGCCTAATAATCTCCGGCCTTGTACCTACGATTATAAGAAGCTTAAGCTTGCCGTTTTCTTTCCATTTAATATTATCGAATTTGCCCATTTTTGCCTCCGATTACTTGTCCATCTTTGCAAGTTCTTCCTGAATGTATGCAAGACCTGCAATCTTTTCCTTTGTTTCTTCAAGGTTAAGACGGCGGGTATTGTTAGAGTTAAACTCGGTCAAAGTGTTTCTCTGCTCGTCACCTTCCTTGAAATATTTATCGTAATTAAGTCCACGATTATCGGCAGGAACACGGTAGAAATTGCCCATATCAACAGCCTTTGCACATTCTTCATTAGTAAGAAGTGTTTCATACATTTTTTCGCCGTGGCGAATACCGATAACTTTAATATCTTCTTTTTTGCCGCCGAAAAGCTCGCAAACAGCCTCTGCCTGAGTTTGAATTGTACAAGCAGGAGCTTTTTGAATAAGCAAGTCACCGTTTTCACCGTGTTCAAATGCGAAAAGAACAAGGTCAACAGCCTCTTCAAGCGACATAATGAAACGAGTCATTGAACCCTCGGTAATAGTAATCGGGTTGCCGCTCTTAATTTGGTCAATCCAAAGCGGAATAACCGAGCCACGAGAACACATAACATTGCCATAGCGGGTGCAGCAAATCTTAGTCTTGCCCGACATTCTCGACTTAGCAACCGAAACCTTTTCCTCGATAGCTTTTGTAATTCCCATCGCATTAATAGGGTAAGCAGCCTTGTCAGTCGAAAGGCAAATTACGCACTCAACGCCTTCTTCAATAGCTGCTGTAAGCACATTATCAGTACCGATAACATTAGTTCTTACAGCCTCCATAGGGAAAAATTCGCAAGACGGAACCTGCTTCAAAGCTGCTGCGTGAAATATGTAATCAACGCCGTGCATTGCACCTTTTACCGACTGCAAATCACGAACATCACCGATGTAAAACTTAATTTTGTCGGCAACCTCCGGCATCTTTGCCTGAAATTCGTGACGCATATCGTCCTGCTTTTTCTCGTCACGAGAAAAAATACGAATCTCGCCAATGTCGGTTTTTAAAAATCGGTTGAGAACAGCGTTACCAAATGACCCCGTTCCACCTGTTATCATTAATGTTTTTCCTGTAAATAAGCTCATATTTATCTCCAATTTCATTGTCTATTGCCGTACATCTTTTCATAATATTGCTGATACTCACCGGAAATGATTGTTTCCCACCATTCCTTATTGTCAAGGTACCAAGCTATTGTCTTTTTAATGCCGTCGGCAAACTTTGTTTCAGGAAGCCAACCGAGCTCGTTGTGAATCTTAGTAGGGTCGATAGCGTAGCGCATATCATGACCTTTTCTGTCAGCCACATATGTGATAAGGCTTTCAGGCTTTCCGAGTTCTTTACAAATAAGCTTAACAATATCAATATTCTTCATTTCGTTATGACCGCCGATATTGTAAACCTCGCCTACCTTGCCATTATGAATAATCAAATCGATAGCCTTGCAGTGGTCCTCAACATAGAGCCAATCACGAACATTTTCACCCTTGCCGTAAACAGGAAGCGGCTTATCATTAAGTGCATTTGCAATCATAAGAGGAATAAGCTTTTCAGGGAAATGATATGGACCGTAGTTGTTTGAACATCTGCTGATAGTTACAGGTAAACCATAAGTTCTGTAGTATGCAAGTACAAGCAAATCTGCACCGGCTTTTGAAGAACTATACGGTGAAGATGTGTGAATAGGCGTTTCTTCTGTAAAAAATAAGTCAGGTCTGTCAAGCGGCAAATCACCGTAAACCTCATCGGTAGAAACCTGATGATAACGCTTGATGCCATACTTTCTGCAAGCATCCATAAGTGTTTGAGTACCGAGAATATTTGTTTTAAGGAAAATTCCCGGGTCTTCGATTGAACGGTCAACATGAGATTCAGCCGCAAAGTTTACCACAATATCAGGATGTTCTTCTTCAAAAAGCTTTTCAACTGCTTCCTTGTCGCAAATATCAGCTTTAACAAATCTAAAGTTTGGGTTATCCATAATAGGAGCAAGGGTTGAAAGATTTCCTGCGTATGTAAGTTTATCAAGACATACAATTCTGTAGTCTGGGTGCTTTTTAAGCATATAGAAAATAAAGTTTGAGCCAATAAATCCGGCACCGCCAGTTACTATAATTGTCATATTTCAAGCTCTCCTTCTGCAATGCGTTTAAGATATTTGCCATAATCCGATTTACCGTATTTTTCGGCTGATTCAATTAATTTTTCTTTATCAATCATACCCATTCTATATGCAATTTCTTCAGGTGCAGAAATACGAATACCTTGTTGTTTTTGAATGGTTTGAACAAAGTCACCGGCATCGATAAGACTTTCCATTGTTCCTGTATCAAGCCACGAAAATCCTCTGCCAAGTAGTTTTACATCAAGTTCATCATTTTCAAGATAAACCCTATTTAAATCTGTAATTTCAAATTCACCACGAGCAGACGGTTTTAATTTTTTTGCATATTGGATACAGCGATTGTCATAAAAATAAAGTCCCGTTATTGCCCATTTTGATTTAGGATGAGCAGGTTTTTCTTCAACAGAAAGTACCTTTCTGCTTTCATCAAATTCAACAATACCGAATCTTTCCGGATCGGTTACGTGGTAAGCAAAGATAGTAGCATTAGTACCACTGTTCTTCTTTACCTGGTCATTGAATTCACCGAACTGGCTTCCCATGTAGAAGATGTTATCACCTAAGATTAGACATACATCTTCTTTTGAATCTCCGATAAAGTCAGCTCCTAAGATAAAAGCCTGTGCAATACCATTAGGCTCTTTCTGTACTTTATACTGAAGATTTAAACCAAACTTTGAACCATTACCAAATAACTTTTCAATATTTGGTAAGTCTCTTGGGGTTGAGATTACTAATATATCCTTGATACCAAACAGCATCAGTGTTGATAATGGATAGTAAATCATAGGCTTATCATAAACAGGTAAAAGCTGTTTAGATGTTGTCTTGGTTAGTGGATATAAACGGGTTCCGCTTCCACCTGCTAATAATATACCTTTCATATAAATCGCCCTTGTTTGTATTTTACGTTATTATATACGAACAAAATTGACTATTAAAATAAATCTTATTTGCATGTGACAAAAAGCTTGATTTTATCAAGATTTAGTCATATTTTTTTGTCTAGATTTTTTAGTTTCATTGAAAACACAGGAATCTTTAAGACTTTAATGAGCAACTTATTTTTTTTAGTTATTCTTACTGTCAAAATTGATGTCATTACAACTTTTCTTAAGTTTAAAAGAAAATATATGAATTGAGACACAAAAACATTTGTAGTACAGTCAACGATTTTATACCCCTGACTTATAACCGCATAGCCACAAAATCTTTCAAAAATATGAGCCATCTGGCAACCTTCATGGCTTAGATCTGGGCTTTCAAAATCATCTTGAGTAAGATTAAGTTTTTTTATTTGTTCTAAAAGATCTGCTCTCACCATAAACATGGTACCAGCTACAAACTTATAGTTGCTTAGAGGTAGCATCTTCTCTTTAAAATAAGCTAAAGCCTGTTTATAAGAGAAATGATCATCTGTTTTTTTATTAAAAGTACAGATGTTAGGTCCATGCATACCAACATTTGGATTTTTCTCTAATCTTTCAACAACCTTATCAAAAACATCTTTGCTTCTGATAAATTTCAAAAGAGCATCTCTCCATCCTGAACCTGTATACCAGTCTTTTTTACCATTTAGAGGAATGTCTCTTTTAGTATGGAGCTTTATCACATAGCTGTAATCGTTAAGATTTACTTCATT